>JAABUW010009488.1_pt1 | contig 11065 bp, 2 predicted proteins | sample 5560081 | NCBI WGS metagenome assembly JAABUW01 (sample SAMN10711882, study PRJNA513363) | rock metagenome | isolation source: Antarctica rocks | place: Antarctica: Victoria Land, Knobhead sud | reverse complement strand
AGATATACAATGCAATATATATTAGCGACAATAAAGAAAAAAAGCTAGTATAATTGCATGCAATAATAATATATATTAATTTTACAAATTTATTTCTTAATTTATTAATAACAAACAATTATTAACAAAGTTTAAAAAAAAGCACACTTTAGTTGTAACTTTATTTTGTAAAATATATTTTAATAAATATATTTTAAATTGTTTTTAAATAATGCAAAATTGTTAATTTCTAAAATATAATTAAGTAACTTAATAATTAAAGTATTTTAAATAAATTCTTAATATATTATTTTACTCTTTACAAATTTTAAGTAATAATTTTATTTAAAATTCGAAAAAGTATATCTTAATCAAAAACAAAAAAGATAAAAATTCGATTTTTTTTTTAAAAATATATATTAATTATTTTTTGATTTTGTATCTTAATAATAATTAAAAGATATTGCATAAATATTAAGCATAATATTGCAATTAATAATAATTAAAAAGATTGCTAAAAATAGAATAAATTATATTTGCTAAGTATATTTACTTTAAACAAATTACTTAGTATAATATTAATTTTATTATAACTTTTGTCTCTTGCTTTAAAGCGAACAATTTGAGAAAAATATTATATGTATTGTTTAAAGATTTAAACCTTTTTACGCAACATTTTGTTATTTATATTACAAAACAATTTAAAAATCGACTTTGCTATTAAGTTTAATATATTTAAATATATAATATTGAACTTTAATAACATTGCTATATTATGCTTTTATTTAATCAAAATAGCGCAACAAACTTTTTATTATTATTTTTCGCATCTCAAATATTGCAAATGTTGTCTTAAATATGTTGCAAATCTTTGCACTTTATCTTTTAATTAAATAAACTAACTTAAATATTTAAAATAATAATACTATTATTTTTTTAGATTCTTAATTATAGTTAACGCAAATCTAGAACTTTCTTTTCTTGTTATCTTTCTTTATATCTTAAATATTGCAAATATTGTCTCAAGTATGTCGTAAACTTTTGCACTCTATTTCTTAGCTAAATAAATTAACTTAAATATCTAGAATAACAATATTATTATCTTTCTAAATTCTTAATTATAATTGACGCAAACTTAGAATTATAATTGACGCAAATCTAGAAAAAAAAATTTGTTATTTTTTTTCGCATCTCAAATATCGCAAATGTTGTCTTAAATATGTCGCAAACTCTTGTATTTTATCTTTTAATTAAATAAACTAACTTAAATATTTAAAATAATAATGTTATTTTTTTTTAAATTTTTAATTATAGTTAACGCAATTTTAGAATTTTCTTTCGAATCTTATAGATTTTTTGATAAAATTATTAGCAAATTAATCTAAGCACTTGCATTTATAACAAAAAAAATCGTATTTTTTATTTTTGCTTTAGTTAATGTATAAACAATTAAAAAAATTATTAATACTTTACGTTAAAATATTGTAATATACTTTCTACGCATTTTATTCGCAATTAACAATTCTTCGCAAAACTAGAAATTAAAAATAAGTATAATAATAAAATATATTTTAAATATAATTTTTTAATATTATATTTGTAATGTAAAAAAGCAATGCATAAAAAAATTGCTAAAAATAGAAAAAAAACATAATTCGATTAATGTAAGGGTGTAGGAATCTGGGTTGCATTAAGACTATAAAAGATAGCTATATATATGCTACTAGCGCCATGCGCGTAAGAAAGTCGCGCCTGCGAAAGACTTTCCCAAAAGACAGTTGTTTGCTAGATTCTGAATGTCTGTCTAACTAGAAATATCTGTCTAACTAGAAATATCGTAACAATCTGTTACCAACAAGAAAAAGACGTTGCTCCAATATTTTATCGATAAAATCAATTCTGTTTCTATAGTAATATGTTATTGACAATCAAAACTAGAAAAGTTGTCAAAAAAAATTATAAAGTTCCAGCTATAACAAATTGAGATATGTTAATCGACGAATTTTCGAAGTAAAAAAAACAAGCGCAATAGATAATTCTTCAAAAGACTTTTGTGTATCGAAAGATTTTTTTAATATTGCAATTAAAAATAAGAAAGACTTTCGCATTAATGCTACAAAAGACTTCGAAATACTAAAAAACTTTCGCAAAACAATCTATCTAGATAGAGAAATCGATACAGAAAAGAATTGTTTTAAAAATAAAACAATAGCAAATTTCTATCTTGCAAATATAAAAGCGACAACTTTAGCATTTCTAGTAGTTGTAGAGTTCTAACAAAAAGACTTTGACAAATCGATCTACTTCGATAAGAATTGTTTTGTTAACAAAGACGTTTTAAAAGATTTTCTAAATATAATATATTTAAATAAGAATTTTCTTACTAGTTAACTCAAAAGAAAAAGAGCTTTCTATATAACTTCTTTATATTTCTTTATTAGATCTATAACGTTATCAAATTTTAAAAAAAAATTCTATTTGTTCTATTTCAAACTATATCTTTTCTAGCAAAGCAAGTATTTATTGTTGCAAACGCTCTTACGCTTGTCGATTAAGCGCTCGATTTTATATAATTTGACACGCTTGAAGTTGTCTTCGACAAACACAAAATCGAAATAATTAAAACGTCTACATTTGTAGAGATCAAATTTCGATAACAAAAAAAATTTCAATTGCGCAATTGTAAATATCAAGTGTATATATTAATAAGAGAATAGATCAAGCTAGTAGATTAAGTTTTCTACTCTTTTAAATATACAAAATAGATCAATATATTGTTGACTTAATTTAGAGTTAATGTGTTTAGTAAAAAAAATGTTGTATTTACAATACAATTTTAGAAGCGCAAAATTGTTAATTTTTATAAACAGTAAAAGATAGTTGCGATCGTAGTAGTATTTGACGCTTATTTGCGCAAAGACAATAGAATTTGCTATCTCGATACAAATACAAGATGCGACTTTGTCTATTAAAAAGTCGTCTATAGAAAACTTTATCAAATTAAGTGTCTAAATTAATATAAAGTTATATGCAATCTTGTTAGAAGTCTTGCTTGTAGTAGCACTAACAATATTGTTAAGATATTTTTGAATTTTTGAAAGAACGCTCGATTACTTGAAAAACTTTTTTATATTTGCAAGATAAAAATGTAACGCAATCTCTATTGTTTAATTAGTTCTTTTCAATTGATTGTTAGTTTGTAGATAATAAGCTATAAAATATAGTAATTTAACGTTCAATCTACAAAATATAGTAATTTATATCTCGAAAAAAAACTTTTGATTGCAATCGAAAATAATAGTCTTTGACAAGTTTTAATCGACAATATTTAAGCAATTAAGTAATATCTCTTTTTATTAAGAAGCGAAGAAAATAAACTTTCTCGCGAAAAAAGTAACACGTTTGATAAACTTGTATAAGACTGATATCGCGATTTTGTATCTTTCTAACAACTTGAATAAGATTAATATAAAATCAATTGTAAAAATGTAAAACAATATCAACAATATAAATATTAATTGTAGAAATTTATAAGACTTGTGTCTTCTTGTCTAGTATATCTAATATTGAGAGCAGTACTTTAGATAGACGCGTAAATATTTAAAGAATTTGCAAACAAAATACAAAACAAATATTTTATCGAAGTATCGAACGTATTCTAGATAATTGTTGTTGTGCGTTGCTACAAATATATTTAATATTACTAAAGCAAAAATATATAGTCGTCGTACTTAGTAAACATATTTGTCAATAATATTGTCTATTCTATAAATAAGATTATTTTGTCGATAGAAAGAAAGTTTTGTGCTATTCTTAATACGATTGTTGTTAGTATTTAGTATCTAAGCAATCTTTTGTCAATTGAAATTCTTGCAATAGTCTTTTACAATTCTCTAATAAAAGTCTTTTTCGATCTCGATCAAAATAACGATAAAAAGTGTGTTCAATTTCTTTTCGACAAAAGTATTTTCTTTAACATTTGTACTAGTCAAACAAGAAAGAGCGTTAAAAACAATATGTTGTTTTTCAAACTTGTAACGCAATTTTAGTTCAAATCTCTAAATGTAATCTAAAGTTCAAATAAGACGCAAATTTAGTTTGTTAATTAAAACAATAGTAAAACTAATTTGTCTAGCAATTTTGAAAGCAGCATTATAATTAATAAAAACGATCGTCGATGTTATATTAAAAGAGTCGATAAAATAACAAATTTTTTGTAATATTCAAACAATACTAGCAAGCTCTAGCTTAGTAGATCAATATTGTGTTTTCGCGAAGATAAAAAGCTTGCTTAAAAACAATATTAATTCAATAGATTTCTTAAAAAAATATTCTTTTCAATTCTAATTTGCGAAAGACTTTATATAATATATTATGCTACTCAAATCAAATTTCTTATTAATGTTAAGATCAACATATAGCTTGCAAGAGAGATTCAAATATATAAAAAAAGACAATCTCGCGAGCAAAGACTATAATATTTGAAAAAACGTAATTTCGCAAGCAATAGAATTTCAAATACATATAACTCGAATAAAATTCTATCTAGCATTATCGACTGCAAAAGTCTTTCGCAAAAGCTCTATCTTAAACTTTTGCAATAGCTTAACAACGTTTGTATAGAAAAAAATACTATTATATAGTTAACTAATAAGATCTAGATACGTTTCGAGAGTCTAAAACATAATAAAATACTAAATTTTCGCAATAACTTTCAATTTCTTCTCGAATATAAAAAAATCAAGTAAGTCAATCTTCTAGTCTAAAAGACAAACAATAGAGTATCTAAGAAAGACTTTCTTCAACTTAATAGAAATGCTATTAATAGCTAGCATATCAAAGATCTATCGTAAATGTAAGATATGCTTCTTCAAGAACTTGAAGAAAATAACAATATTATCGACGTAGACTCTCGCAAAAGCTCGATACGCGCAAAGCAAACAATCGATTTGCCTTTGCATATAGACGAGAGAATTCTTGTATTCCTGCTCGCGATAAGATATTACTGTCAATTTGTGACAATCCGTAGAATGCACTCGCCACTAATAAAAGAAAGCAGAGCAATCGACAACAATAATAAAAGAATATTCTCGCATCGCGAAGATAATTTCAGCTTGCAAGAGAAGCGAATAAACGTCTAACTAAGTAATAGCATTGAGATTGCGAATGTCTACGACAACACACTCTTTTCGTTTATTATCAATTGTTTTCTACACACAAAACATCAAATAACTAAATAGAATCAATCTCTTTGTTTAACTTAATTTTCCGATTTTGTAAAACTTGTCAAAAATTTTGTCGACAAAAGTTCAATCTTTAATTTCTAAAAAATAAATTCTAATCTTTCTAGAAATCCGACTCTTCTAGTCAATTTTAAAAAAAATGCGCATTTAATTCTTTTCCAACAACTTAACGAAATCAATGTTCTTTTATAACAATATATATTTCTCAATTAAATCGCGAAAAACTTTTACAATCTTTGCGCTTGACTAATATATTGTAACACTATTTGATAGCACTATTTCTAGTGCTTGTATAATAAAAGACTATTTTAATAAAAAAAAGAGTGTTGCTATAGTAAGAACATAATTAAAAATAACTGACGTAAAAAATATTTTCAAACTCGAAAATTTCTTAACAAACAATAAGTTATTTGTCAAAAGCGCTGTCGCTATATAAGCGACAACAAGAATCTTCTTGAATTAGTCAATTTTGTAATTTGCGAAAATCTTTCGCATAGCAAGCTTTGCGATATTTTTATTTTTGTCTATCTATATTTAAAATGCATTTGAGAAGTTAAGTTTAAGAACTTGATCAAAACAACAATTGCAAGATATATAAACAACTTTATTGCTATTGTTCTCGATTAAAATACTAGTTGTCTCAACATTAATAATATAAGTGTACAAAAAAAATTGTTTTATCAAACTCGAAAAGAAAATCTCGATTGCTCGAAATAGCTATATAATAGATCAAAATTGCCATTTTTAATTGTAACAAAACATTAATAGTCTTGTAAACATAAACGCGTTTATAAACAACTATTTAAGTTGTTTTAATCTTTATATCAACAATAATATTGCAACTGTTAATGTACGCGAATTTCTTTGCAATATCGATAGCAATGCGTTCCGAATCAAGCAAATTGTTGTTAATAAATATATTAGCTTTGAGATTATTAACAAGATAAACTTCTTAAGTAATTTTTGCTATAACAATATTGCTATTTTTGTTCTTGTCAAAAAAGTAAAGCAAGACAATAATATACTTATCTAATATATACTTTGCAATTTTCAAATTACAAACAAAAATAAATAATACTATTGTGCAAATAGAAATATTAAAAACTTGTATTTTAAAGAAATTTCGATCTATTAAAACAATTTTAAAGTTAGTATTAAGACAAACAAATTTTGTTTTAAAGTCAAAAAATAATACAATACAAACGCGAGTATAGTTTCAATCGCAAAAATTATACTTAATATCGATATTCTTACAAGAGTTTATCGTAAACAATATAATAGAAATATCTAATTCTAGAATAGTTTTAAATATTGTAGAAATATCTACAAAAAACTTCTTTAGTTCTATTTTGATAAGCAACGCGTTTATCTTAATCTTTGTCTTCTATTAATGGATTTTTCAAATATATAAATGCAACTTATTATTGAACAAGAAGCATTTCTTGCAATATTGACAATTAAATATAGAAAGAATTTTCAATACAATAAAGAATTCGAGTGCCTTGTTATTATTTTCTAGTTTGTTGTAAGATTTATAGTAATTTAAGTTTTCAAAAATATAATAGTTCTAGAAATTATCGTGTTCGCGAAAGACTTTCTCGAATTCTTTATTGTCTTCGTAGTTCTTGTTATAATTAGTTACGTAAACGCGTGCTTTGTTAACAAAAATATTGCGATTATCAAATCTATTATTGCTGTTTCGATAATTGTTAGCGTTTTGTTGAGATCGAGATTGCTAGTTAAGATTTCTCGAATCGAACGCGCTTGCAAATTTTAGAAGAAAAGATTGTTTTTTGTTTAACAAAGCAGTTTGAACAAACTAAGATTTGTTAAAGTCTTTTGCAAACAACTAACAAGACTAATAATTCTAGTACTAGTAAGCACAATTCTAATACTAAGAATTTTGATACTAATAGAAAGTTTAACGCGAAGAGAATAGAGAAGCAAAGCAATTATTAAATAATTAGAAAAATTTATTTTGTCAACTATTTTGTTGCAAGTTTTGCTTACTAATTTGACAATTATTTCTACTAGTATTGCTAAAAAGAGAATTATTGTCTAGATAAGAACGCCAACTAGTTATTTTTTGCCAAATAGTTTGTTTTGAATTTAAGAAATTAAGAAAGACATTTAAAGTAGTTGTTAACGTAGATTTCGATATCTGTATTTTAAACTTAAAATTAAGATTGTTTTACGTTATAAGTAACTAATTGTAAATAGACAAAAACTTTGTCGATTTAATATATCTTATAATGTTTTGAATGTAGACACGCGATATTCTTTCGAAATATATGTTAACTAAGATAAATTTCTTCGTTTGCAATATCTTGAGAGCGATAGTGTTGTATTTTTTGAAACGTTTGATTAGAACAATAATCTATTGCTCTATTGTAGTGTTTCGAAGCAAATTTTTCTCTATTTTTATTAGTTTTGTAAAATATCAAATTAAACTAATATCTTGCAAGCAATCAAAAATAAGCTTCTTTACTTTTTGCTTATTGATAAAATCTTTCGCAAGATCTTTAATTCAATTAACAAAGACGTAAATATTATAATAGAAGATATAACAATTAGCGTTTACTATAGAAGTATTAATATTGCTTGAATTGTTATAATTAAAATTAAAGTAGTTAATATTCTTAGCTAATTTTATTACAACAAAACAAGATTCTTCTATCGAAACAATATTGTTGTTACTAAAAGAATCTTGCGATTCAAAAAATTCTACAAATTTATTAGAAAAAACTTGTATACTAGTCTATATAACAGCTTGAATTTGATTTTATGTCTCTTAACTTATATTTGTAAAAAAAATAATGTTGAATATTATATCTAAACAATATATTTTCTCGATAGAAGCAAATATATTTGATATACTCGAAAAAATTAACGTTGCTTTCTCGAAATTGCTATCTATAAAAAAGATATTGTTGTTGTCGATAGAACCGATTGTTCGCTAAAAGTGTTGTATTGCTTTGCGAAAGACTATACAATTAATAGTTCAATCGACAAATTAGAAACAAGAGTTCTCGATTAATTAACTGCGATCTTGCTATCTAAAAAAGAATTTCGCTGACAAAGAGCAAAAAGTTGTTTTAGCTATGTCGACAACACAACTTTTTACTTGATCGAGTACAATTTCGTTGTATCGATAATCAATGTTCAAGAATTCGTTAATTTGATATGCAAGAACTGTTGTCTAACAATTAATCTAGAACGCCAGTTTAAAGATGTTTGCCAAAGACTTCCAATATCGAAGCAAGAATTTATCGAAGCAGGAATTGTTGCTATAGAAACAGAATACTATAGTAAAAGCGGGTCTTGCGAAAGACTTTTACTACCAAATAAGATTTCTAGTATCGCAGCAGAAATACTATTACGAAAACAAATCTTGCACGAAGTCTTACGCAGATTTCCTCGATAAAAAACTACGTTAAAAGACGACAAACAAGAATACTTGTATAGAGAGAAGAACACGATAGTAAAAGCAAGCTTTCTAGTAATAGCTGATAACTTTCAAGATGTCAAAAGTCGTCTAGTAACAAAGTCGTTATACTTCTAATTGAAGCTACCAAAATGTAAAAATGTAGAAATCTAGATTGCATTAAGACTATAAAAGATAGCTATATACATGCTACTAGCGCTATGCGCGTAAGAAAGCCGCGCCTGCGGAAGGCTTTCGCAGAAGACAGTTGTCTGCTGAATCCTAAATGTCTGTCTAACTAGAAATGCCTGCCTGACTAGGAATACCGTGACAATTAAACTATAATTTTAAGTTTAATAAATTTATTATATTTTCTTTTTAACATTTGCGATTATAAAATAGTCTTAATAACTTAACAATCAAAGTGTTGTTAATAAAGAGTTAAGAATGTTGATCTTAATATTAGCTTAATCGAAGATTGAACGCATTATAAGTAATATTTTTGAATTTCTTTGTTAACGAAGATTGAAGATTCGAATCTTTTTTAAAAAAAAAAATTTATTATGTTGTTTTTATCTTATTTGTTAAAAATTAAAACAAAAAATAAATGTTCTAAACAAATTTTTGTTAATTAAGTTATTAAAATTTAAATAATAAAGCAAAAGATAATTAAGAAATAAAGCTATATATAATAACAAAATATAGTTCGAACACAATTTCTTTATCTTGCATTTATAGTTTAAAAAAGTAATAAATAAAAAAATTATTAAAAATAAAGATTAAAACAAACATTAATAGAGTTGTAATTGCAATTTTTATAAAATCTTTATAGTTTAGTTATAATATATACATTTATATATTAATTTTAATAACTTAGTAATTAGAGCATTACGATTAATTTTTAATTATATTAATTTTAATATTAGCTTAGTTAAAGATTAAACGCATTATAAATAATATAATTGAATTATTAAAGATTAAAGATTAAAGATTCGAAATCTTTTTAAAACAATTTTTCTAATAGTTTTAAATGCGTTTAACTTGTTTATTAAAATAAAAACAAAAAAAACAATATCTAAGAGAGTTAAATTGTTAATCTTGAAATTTAAAAGTATTAAAATAATTTAAAAGCTTAAAATAATTTAGAAATTTAAAAAGATACGTAAATGTAAATTTATGCGTCTTTTTAAATTATTAAATCAAAATTTATTAATACTAATTCTAAATATATTTTGAAATTATAAAAGAGTAATAAATAGAAAGATTGCTAAAAAATTATATATATTTATTTTGTTTAACTTATTATTTAAAGCTAATTTTTTATAATTAATTGCTTAATTAATGCGCTATTAAATTCGAATATAACTCGCAAATAACTTAAATTAAATTGCGCAAAATTTGCTTTAACTTAAGATAGATTCGAAACAAATTAAATTGTTATAGTTTAATACTCGCTTCAATTTACTTTATTTCGCACAATAAATTTTAATTTGCAAAATAAGTTTTTAATATACATTTATTTTTATTAATAACGCAACATTGTTATTAAGTATTAGAAAAAGTCGTAATTATTGCTTTAATAATTTTATCGCCTTAACAAATTCGATAAAATACTAAATTATAAAATAACATTTACACGTATTAATATTAAGCGTTTCTTAAATATTTTCTATGCGTTTGCTATACTAATTTGTAAAAAACAAAATTTATTAAAGATTAATTTTAATATGCTTTCTCTTATATATAGACGTTAATAATTAATTAGATTTATTGAACAAACAAATAAAATTAAGTGTATAGAATAATTACGACTTTTATTAATATCTAATGTTATTGTTGTTGTGTCGTCGAACTATTATATTGCTTAACAATTTAATTTTTTGTTGTTATAAACGCATATTTTTGCGAAGTGTATAATCTTTTTCTTAACAATAATAACAACTTATTTATTATTATATAGAAAAAAAAGAAGATTTAAAATGCAAAAAAAGTTTCTTTTATAAACAATTTCTTTTTTTTGTAAATTATTTAGATAACTTAGTAATTAAAGCGATTATAACAAACGTTTAAGATTTATTTAAGACAAGTCTTTTAATAAGTTTGATTGCTTTCAACTTATTTGTTAAAATTAAAAGTAAAAAAAGAAATATTTTAAATAAAATTCGAATTTGCGAGCTTCTATAACAAAACAATGTTACATACTATTTATAGCAAACTACTAATTAAAGACTAGCAATTAACGCTAAGACTAGCATAAAAATTTGCTCGTATCAAAGACTCTTATTATTGAGCTACTAGAATTTGAATGTCTTTGATATACGTTTCTTGCATTGTATATTCAAAGTTTAGCGAAAAAATAACTAGAAAGATTACTACAAAATCTAATAATTTGAACTCGTTTGCGTTATTATTAGAGATT
>JAABUW010009483.1_pt1 | contig 11072 bp, 9 predicted proteins | sample 5560081 | NCBI WGS metagenome assembly JAABUW01 (sample SAMN10711882, study PRJNA513363) | rock metagenome | isolation source: Antarctica rocks | place: Antarctica: Victoria Land, Knobhead sud | reverse complement strand
GGTTAGTATGAGCGTGTTCTGGCCGTCATGAAGGTATGAGCATATACCTTTAGGCCTCCTAGGCGCCTCAGGTGGTGAGTGCATCGTCTCGGAATCTTGTGCCATCGTCTCGTCCTTCGCTGTTGTGTCGATCGATGTCGTTCTACGGCAGTCCTGCGGTGGAAGCTTCCAAGATCGTCTTCACGTGAAAGTCTTCCCAACGTCGCACAACGCAGGTACGATGCAGACTTCGATCTCTCGTTAATCTGTGCTTGGCAGGCAAATAAAACAGCAAGCTCTCTCTCTCGATGTCGAAGTTGTGGATAAGAGCAAGGTGGGGTGGTAGTTGAAAAGATGTCTCGTGATGATGAAGAGGTGGCTGGTGACAGATGACAGATGACGGGCAACAGGCACATGCAAGCGAAGCAAACGTCCACCCAGAGCTCCAAGATGATCGATTGTCTCGTGGGCCACTCGTTGCCGCGGTCATGCTGCCCTCATCCCGCCTTCCCGGATTCGGTGTTGCCGGCAGCGGGATGGCGTCAGCGGGCGCCGGAGCGGAGCGGGGCGACCGCGTGGTCTGTGGTCTTCATTGGGAAGATGTGTTGTGCTGCTCTGCTCATATGCACATCAAGCATGATTGCAACGTGACGTTGAATGGTATCGTTTGCGACTGGGTCACTCGACGGTCTGACATGGGGAGTCATCGCTCGACAGATCCCTTTTGTCGGTGTCTCATGCATCGGACGGCAAATAACTCGTGAACACTACGTATCTTGCGAAGATGAAAGACAGGAGAGCAGTGATGATATATGGCTAACATGACAAAGTAATTACAGCCCGTTCAACTGTTCATGCCTCATCGTATGAACGAGGCAAGTGTCCCAGGTCTTGCGCATGCTACAGCAGCATGAGAGCAACGCAACGCAGCTTTAGGCCCTGCTGCAGTCATGTGTGCCTCGTGCGGTCACACTCCACGACGTGTTGAAAGACCAGCATGCTCAGCAAACGAGGTCCGATCGACTCGAGCAAACCTTTGGAAGGATCCGGAAGATACAAGAGGCATACTCCGCCCTTGCGAAGAAGCCAACATGTCCGCACAGCAGCAAGCAATGGACCTCAGGATCAAGAACCTCGAAGCCGAGCTACAGCGTGTGAAGCAGAAGGCGGAGGCTCGGGGGCGTGAGCTGCTGAACGAGAAGACTGCACTGCTGCAGCAGAATCGTGAGCTGCTGGACGAGAAGAACGCCTTGCTGCAACAGAACCAAGCTTTACGGCAACAGCCACTTCAGGCACCCATGAACTCCACACCTCAAGAGATGCTCGCGCCGAGCGACCTGGTCCAACGGCTGGGTATGGCAGCTGCAGGGGACAAATCCGACATCGATTACTTCCTTCAGCCCTCCCGCGCCTTTGACACCAGCAAGACACTCTTAAAAGCTGGGCGCCAGGCTGCAAGATCCGTCAGTTGGCTAGCTTCACCAGCTTCCGACATGCTGTTTATCGACGTCGTCGGAGCCAGACCAAAAGCCTCGCCCGGCAGCTTCGTCACAGCATCGCTCGCTCAACAAGCCAAAGAGCACGACTCCGCGGTGGTACTGACGTACTTCTGCGCGCAACACATCGAGGAGAACACATACGACAGGATGTCCAACGTGTTCGCGAGCTTCATCTGCCAAGTCCTCAATGCCCACCCTTTCGACCTCACCTGCTGGAGGGACCACCGCGATTACCCCTCCCTTATTTGCCACGTGCAGCTCGCAACAGAGCGCAACCTCCAATACCTCTGTGAGCTCTTCAAGTTCTTGCTCTCCTCCGTGCAAGGGAAAGTGGTCTACATCTTCATCGACGACCTGTTCGTCCTCGAACGAAACGCAGAGGACGAGTCTCTGAGCTCCATGAGCAAAACACTCCAGTTTATCATGGAGTGCTGTGTGGGCGTCAAGATCTTGTGCATGACGCCTGATTCGAGGAGGCAAGGCTACCTTGTGAGCCGCGCGGAGTCGAGCGATATCTTGGAGTACAGCATGGAGGATCACGAGCGTGGAAGGATACCGGCTCAACACACACGGCGTCATATGGGGGCAGCTCCTTTGTCGGCGTTTGTGAGCGATTAAATGCAGTCTGCGAGAGGCCAATCGGATGTTGCACGACGGTACTTGGGACGAAGTCTCTCAAGTCTTGAAGCCATATACTGCTAGAATTCGAGCCTATCCTCAACAACGGAGCCGAGATCATTGCTAAATCAAACTGAGCGGGTATGCCATCCTCCTTATCGAACCCAGCACCTCATGCGACCCAATCCCAAACCATTTGTCGTACAAACATGTCCTCCCTTTGTTTCGCAGACACCTTCGGGTATCGCTACGACCAAAACCACCCACCCTTCTTCCCGCCTCCCTCCTTCATATCATTCTTATCCGTCTCCGCAACCATCAACTTCTGCTCCACACCCTCATGCGTAGTCTGCACACTCTCCTGCACCTCCTCCCTGCCATCCGCAAACCGCCGCTTCAGCACCCCCTTCGTCGTCACAGTCCCATCTGGGAGCCGTGTAGTTTGCGTAGTGGTGAGTTGCGATAGGATATCCGGTCGTCGAGCCGTTGCTTCAGTCTCCCGTTGTTCTTCCGCCTGTTGGCGTAAGAGTATTTGCTCCTTGAATCCTGGGTTTAAACCCTCATGTCCCCGCACCATTTGCATCACATTTCGTACGTCTTTCTCACCAACCTCGTCTACGAGCCGCAGGAAATCTTCCTCGTTGAACATCTCGTCCACGTACTTCCAGAATCGCTTCTCGGGGAATATATCGCCAGGTGACAGGGGATGCCGACCAAGGTACGAGTTGCCTAGCCCGCGATAGAGCTGCTGGCGCTGCTGTGGCGTGAATTCGACAAGTGTCCTCCAGAGATCTGTTGATGGGATGTCGGTGTTCGCAACTGCTTCGCGGAGTAGACGGTCCTGGTCGGTGATTGAGCGGAAGGAGTCGCGATAAACTTCTAGTCGCTCGTGTCCTGCAGAAATTTCGGTGAGAACCTCACCAACGAGGTCCCCAATGGAGCCGTAAGTCTTGTACGTGTCGTCGAGGATCGCTGTCGTTGCTCCTAGGTCACCTTTTTCCAAGGCAGCGAGAAGGTCGTCTTGGCTTGAGCATTGGTAGCCTGAAGTAGTTTCTGAGTTTGCGGGAGGGCTTGAGTTTGCGGCGGCCACTTCTTCTTGCTCCTTCCGAGCCATGAGCTGACGCTTTTTGTTTTGCTGTTCAAGCAGCATCAGTTGCATTTGGTAGTCCTGCAATGCGTGAGTGCCGTTGGTGCTCTGCTCGTCCGGGTCTGCTGTTTCCTCTACCTCCTCCTCTACCTCCTCCTCTACCTCCTCCTCCTGCTCCTGTGGAGAATAGAAGAGTGGCGGGCTTTGTGAGACTGCTGGGCCGAGACGTGGGAGCATCTGCTCGTAAAGCTCTTCTTCCGTGTCCGGGACTCGCCATGGTGTCCTGATGGGCATGGGCATCGCCTCAGTGGTCGGGCCAGACTTCGTGCCGATCTCGTCCACGAGAGCTTGCCAGTCTTTAAGTAGGTTGCCATTCATGTGGGAATGCCGATGTCCATCTCTCAATAGGTTGTTCAACACTGACGTTTCCGACATGGCGCGCTTGAAAACGTTGTAGCCCGTCTCCATAGACTGTGGCGTACCCCTACCAACGTACGTCTTGTCTTGATAAAGACTCGGAATCTGCGGAGGCAAAATGCCGCGACATTGCAAACTCAGCATCCATTCCAGCCCAGGTCCATAGTATGTTGACTGCGCCTTTCCATACGGCTCTCTGATCCCAACACGCTCTTCGCCATCCATGGGCTTGTCCAGCGCCGCGCAGAGTAGCTCTTCGAAGGCTGGACGCCACTCCACCTCGCTGTCTTCCAGAAGTTCTTGAGCTTCGAGAAGGATTGGCGAGTACGGACTCCTCTTGAACCAGTCCACACTCAGCCATCTATGCCCCTGCGGTCCCGCTACACCCCATAGCGCTGTCGACGGCAGATTGTCGTCCGTCTCGGGCTTGTAGAAGCAGGCACCTCCCCATGATAAAAGCGGACCCAGCGCGAACCGGTCCAACGCGCCTAACTTCGACTTCGCCTCGCCTTCATCGTCCCGGTATAGCTTTTCGATCTTGTCGAAGCTGACGTCTTCATTCCTGCGGAACGCCTCTCGTAGTAGTTTCACTGTCGCCTCCTTCGCCTTGAGCTTCTCGCCCTCCGTTGCCCTTTCTCGCTCGACTGTGATATGGTCTGGCGAATCTGAGCTGCCTGTCCATCTTTCCGAGATGATCCGCTCCTCTTCGATATGTGAGAGACGTTCGGACTCCATGCGTGCCTTCAGCTCGCGGACGTTGGACGGGAAGTTGGAGAGGATGGAGAGGTTCGCATCAACAAATCCCTTAAACCGCTCAAACGGTCCTTTGTCTCTCCTACCCTCACGGTTCTCTGATGATGGCGTCTGTGGTGTGGTACTCGTCGACGTCGGCTCACTCCAACGCTTGAGGTCCTTCTCGAGATCCGCGTGAAACTGACGCAGTTCGGCGCGTTGGGCATCGAGCCATTTTGAGAAGTCGTCGCCGCTCATATTGGGTGAATGATGCGATTACGATTCACGTGTTGGACACACCATCGATGAGGTTGTTTCAAGAGGTCGTGAGTCGTCGGTGAGCTCGAGAGCTTGTGTCACGCTCGTGAAGTGGGGTCGGGTTGATTGGGCGTGTGGGGTGAGTTTGGAAACGGCGGCTAATTAAGGGCAGTCAAAGGCTATCTGGAAGGTCACGTGCGTGGTTTGAACGGCGAGGACAATAAATGCGTGTGCAAAATCAAGCCGTGGTATCGTTCCCTACATACGCTTTTACATGTAATGTACATCTGCACTCCGTCCGTCCCGCCCCTTATGTCCTGGCAGCCTTCCGCAAGCCCTCCATAATATTGATCAAATTGTCCACCAACGGCGGACTCCTTGCCTCGTTATGATTCCGCCTCATCGCCATCACAAGACTTAACACCGTCTCGTCCGGGTTCGTTACCAATGCCTCCCGCTCCTGCGGCGCTGAGCTCGGCTGTCCCGTAAAGCCCGCGAAAGTCCTGATCGCCGCACCACCCTTCCCGTTCACAATCCACCGTTGCACACCGTGGTCATCCCCGCCGTCCAGCCATGCGGTGATGGAGTTGTCCATCAAGGGCCCAGGCTCGGTGGCACGGGTGATGATGCCGTAGCTCCAGAACGCCAAGCTGGCTTGATAGACGGCGATGGCGGCGAAGTCACAGATTAGGCCAGGGCGGAGCGTACGGGCTGCACGAATGACTTGGCCAGCGTGCCAGAGGGCTTGACGGGCGGTGGAGGTCTTAGTCCACTGAACGAGAGATGGGTAGACACGGCGAGCTTCTTCCTCACCCTCCACGCCGGCGAAGAGCTGAACGTCGTCGAGGGACATGTGGAGATGCATGAGCAAGAGCTCGAGGATCAATGTAACTTTGGCGTCTTCCACAGAAGACATGCGGAAACACTGGAGGAGCTTCGTGAGCTCGGCATGTCGGGAGGACATGAGTAGGTTGCCATTAGACCACTGATTGTTGATGTCCTTCATGCTGGAGTCGAGTTGACGGTACTCCCAGATCATGCGCCATGCAGCACCAAGGACTGCCATGCTCGCTTGGCGCTGGTCAACGTAGATGTCCTTCGTAGCCAGGATGTCGAGATCTTGGATGCAGTCCACGAGGGAAGGTTGACGGTTGAGGCGGGGAGCAGAGTTGGTCTGGATGTAAAGAGCCTTCCATTGTTCGGCGGTGGGAGAGTGCCAGAGTTTTTCCGACTCCGGAAGTGGTAGATAGAGCTCTGCGTAGGAGATGAGAGGGCTGGTGAGGAGGGAGACGGATGCTTCCAAGTCGTGACGGAAGAGATGCAGGGCGAATCGCTTGCGAGACTCTTGCTTGACCCACGCACGCCATTTGTTCTGTAGATTCTCGCCCGAGTCGTCCGGATAAGGCACAATGCGCTCGTATGTTCCGCGTCTGAACAGTCCAGCGCGGCGCGCCATCGTCACAAGAACAGTCTGGAAGCCCTCAGCGAGTTCCATCTTCCGGCTGTCACCACTCCATAGACCAATCTTCAACTGCAGCAGCGAAGCTTGCATAATCTGAAGGTCTCGCATCAAGCTGTTGTCTTCCTCGACATGAACTTGCACCGCCGTCCGGATGGCCTCCTGAATAGCATAACCGACCTTGCGTATCGCTGCGTCAGGCGTCAATACTGCTCCTGCGGCAATGATGGCTGCAAGTACTTCAGGTCGTGTCTGCCCGGCCAAGAGAGTAGGAGCATGGATCCAGTGTTTTGCATGCGAGCCGGGAGACGTAAGTGAGAATTGAAACAGACTGTCCAGTAGGCTGATTGACGGAAAACAAGCCACCGCTCTCGGTATGCTGTTCGGCTTACAGGTACTGAGAATCATGGCCAAAATCTTGTCTCGTGCAGTTTGTGTTATTGGTTCGCAAGTCACCCTGCGGTCGATCTCGATGCTAGTGGGCGTTGGCAAGGACAGGTTCATTTGTTCTGCGGAGCCTGAGTTCTTCGGTATCGGTCTAAATCGCCACACCGATGCTTTCGGCAGTGCTGTGGTATCGAGTGGCGGTACCGGTGCAGATGTGAAGTTAGGCATGATATCTGATCCATTTGTTGTGAAGCCAATGCTGGGCGTCCGAAGATCAAATGGATTGGCATTGTTGTATGTGTCCAAGAAGCTGAGGTCGAGATCGTTGAGTTCCATATTCGTGTCAACGCCGAAGTCAAACAGCTCACGTGGCGTCCATGGACCGGCTTGGTAGTCGATGACCTGCACACCGTTCGCGTTTTGCTGTTGATTCTGCACGGGCATCATCTTGTCACGCAGGTAGTCGAACATGTTGTTGTTCGGCTGCTGAGGCGGCATCATGCTGCCGTCCATGCCCATAGTTGCCTGAGGTGCCGGTGGCGGTGGTGGATGAGACGAAAGTTGCTCCTGCATCTGCATAGGCGGTAGTTGCTGTGGCGTGTTGGAAAATGACTGCCGATGTACTGGATGCGCTGGCTGCATAGGCTGTACATGGTGCTGCATCGGTGGGAGGTTCTGCATCTGCTGCAGGTGTTCGTGGTACTGTTGCGGGTCCGGAATATATTGCTCCGGAGACTGCTCCATCGTTGCCGGCGGATAAGTTGTAGTGGTAAAATTACAGTGGATGCCTTTCTTGATGCAGCGCTTGCACGGTTTCTCCTCTTCGCACTTGAGATGGAGACCCGCGCACGCTTCACAAGCCTGTGAGACTCGAGAATGCTGGATGATGGCCGGTTTGGTATTCGGATCGTCCTTCGAATGGCCAAGCGTATGTCGTTTCAACAGATCTGCTCGCGCGAATGCTTTGGAGCATATTTGACATTGATACGGTTTCTCCTGGGTATGCATGCGAACATGTCTGCTAAGGTGGTCCAGACGGGCATAGCTTTTGTTGCATTTGCCGCAGCTGTAGAGACGAGTACTTGACGGTTGCATACTGTTGTCGACAGGGCTACTTTGACCGTTGGCGCCATTTTCCGGCTGACTGGTTATAGGCGTATTCTCTTCAGCAGAAGACCGCGCACGCTTGAACGGCGGTTTGCCACCCCGGTCATGGCTGTCCGGTGTGCGATCGACGTGGGCTTCGACCTGATTGTCAGGAGTCGCATATGCCATCTTTGTCACACATGCGGCGAGCACGTGGGTAGTCGGCGCGATGCACAAGATTCACTGGGCGGGTTGGAGGAAACAAGGTGGAGCCGAGGAAGGATGGCGGAGAAGGAGGTGGGGAGTTTCTGGAGGAAGCTTGGGCAAGACGCTAACTGTGCTAACGCCGGACCCCGGGCCGCACGTGGTGACCGTGCTGACATAGAACTCCACAACGTTTACAGATATGACTTCACGAACTTCAACGACCAGTGTACCCAGATTGCGGTATCTTTGCATCTCTGCAAGATGCCACTGAGCGCGCATCAAGCAACGGCCGTAGGCCATCCTTCGACCCACCCCCACGAACTCCTGACGGCGTGCAGACCGCGTTGATGAACTACCATATACATCCTTGTTACAAGATCACCAGGCCTCAAGAATGGGTCGAGCAAGGATGTGGACGTTGCCGTTGCGCTCTGCAGGATCGTGTGGCTCTTGAATCGTATTGCTTTTACGGGATCGCCGCTACTGCAAAGACTTTACGCCACTGATAGAAGTACCCTGCCGCATCTTGGTGCAGGACACAAAAGCAACATCTCCATGAAGTCGGTGTGAAGCCGAGGTCTACCACGGACACGCCTCCAGCCAATGCTGTCGTCCCGGTCCCAAGGCGCAAGTGATCTTTGGAAAAGATCCAACCACGTTTTGCGCCAGCTGTATCGTCCATCATCCCCACGTGTCTCAGCATTCGGACCGAAAAGTGTCAACCACGAGCCGTGGCCGGGCTGTCCGATTGTACTCGATACCAATTACCTGGAAGATACCGCAGCCCCATGCACAGTGCTACGGACAACGTCGGTCACCATCCGTCTGCACGGCTGCCCAAATTCCGGGGTCTTCTCAGCTCTCCAGGGACTTTGAGGGACTTCCAGTGCACGAATCAACATCGCGAGCGATTGGTACCTCATACATCAGTGCGTGGCCTTTATGTGCATGGCGTATTCTGCGACAGCAATGGAAAGCAGTACCCACCCTGTGACATACGAGGACGGCCTCACGTTGCCCACGTAGGACTTCATACAGCAGAATACGCGCAAAGTGCAGCATCAATCTACAGAGCACGACTCCGTGCTCACCCACGCCGCGTATCAGGCTGTGTTCCTCAATTTCTGCCGAGCATCCCGCTGAAGCTGCGACGCTTCGACTTGGAACATGACCACCAAAGCCGCACATCGAGTCTTGAATGCGCAGAGCACCCTCGACATTGAGCGTTCTCGAATATCTACAATTCGCATCATGGGTGCGCTAACCATTGACATATCGATGCACCGGGTACCCTTATCGATGACTTTCACCTCCCTTGCTGGCACGGTAACTGCTGAAGATCAGAGTCGCTACGCAGCCGCGTACAGGTCTCGATGCCCTTTGGAAAAGCCACTAACTGCTCAACATGCTTCACTGACGAGCAAGCAAGAATCGCTCAGAAGTACGAATCGCACCTGCGACATGTATCTGAATGTATGGCGGCGAAGAACTTGCCAGCAGTCGTCACTAGATGTGCCGATGTGAGTTCATACCGCGCCGAACTTCGTGAAAGCTAACATATCAGCCGACAACACTTTCTTCGTTCGCAGCAGAATACCGAAGCCGAAGGAGGGGTCAACTCCAACGACCATTTCGCCTTGCTGTAGTCCAGGATCTGTAGGCCCGTTTGCCTAGATTCTCGACATACTGCGGGGCAAGAAGTCAAAATCAACAGCTCCTGGTATCCTATATCATTTCATGCCGATGTAAGTATTGAAGTTTGATTTTCGTTGATGTCAGTTATCTTCTTGAAACTCTCGCTGTGATTCAGACTACCAGTACATCATGGCTTCCGCCTTGACTGTACCGTGCGCCGCTGCCGCTGTTGCTGGGAATGCTGCCTGGTTTCTTTACTTCAACCGCTTCGAAACTCATGTGCAAGGCCTCCTCCTTCTCAACACCTTTCTACTCTGCTTGCTTTGACCAAGCTCCTTGGCCAGACAATTTTCGAAGCGACGGCCATCACTGCTGCGATATCTGGGAGCTTCCTGTTTGGTGTTTATGGTAGCATGCTAACATGGCGAGCTTTCCTGAACCCGCTCAACAAGTTCCCTGGACCCTTCCCGGCAAGATTGGGGAATCTCTGGTTCTCGACTCACGTTTCCAAATCAGACGCGTACTACAAGTTACAAGCTCTGCACCAGAAACACGGGAAGATTGTCCGCATCGGATCGAACGACTTGTCGATCATCGATCCCACCATCATGGAGGCAGCGAATGGCCGTAACTCCGAGGTGATGAAGGGCTGGTGGTACGACAACGACTATCCATTGTCGTCTATGCACACGACTCGAAGCAAAATATTGCATGAGAAGCGCCGTAGGGTGTGGGCACCAGCATTCTCCGAGAAGGCCGTCCGGGATTACGAGACCAGGATCGGCGGGTACACCGACTTACTTGTGAACAAAGTGGCAGCTCGGAAAGGCCAGCCCATTGACACCAGGCTATGGTTCAACCTGTACAGCTTCGACGCCATGGCACTGCTTGCATTCGGAAAGGACTATCGTATGCTCGAGAAAGGCGAGAAGCATTGGGCCCTAGACCTTCTGGACGAAGGCATGCAGCCGTTGGCTTTCTTCTTACCCGGTTGGATGTTTCGGCTCCTGACCAAAATTCCTGGCGCAGCAGCTGGGTTTCAAAAGGTCGTGAAGTTCTGCGTCGATGAGCTCAGCTGGAGAGTCCAGAACGCAGGCGAAGCCGACAAGAAAGGAAGCAGCGACATGATGTCTTGGATCCTCAAAGCATATCAAGGTGTCGATCGTCCAGACAAGGATCCTATGCTTCGAGCCGACGCACGCCTGATTATCGTTGCTGGGAGCGATACCACTGCTGCGACGTTCACGTACTTGTTTTACCATCTGGCCAAGAACCCAGAATTCGTCGAGAAGCTGCGAGAAGAGTTACGACCGCTCGTTTCTGGTACCTGGAGCGACAAGGATATCAATCAGGCTCAATATCTGAACGGGTGCATCAACGAAGCACTTCGAATGCATCCGCCAGTACCAAGTGGTGTACAGCGACAGATGCCGCCCCAGGGGATGGAAGTTGATCGCAGGCACGTTCCCGGTGGCACAATCTTCTACATGCCGCAATATGTGATGGGCAGAGGTAAGATCGTCTGCCTGTGTTCGACACACCGATGCTAACGAGACGTAGATGCGGGTATATACCCAGACCCGGACTCTTTCGTTCCAGAACGCTGGTACAGCAAACCGGAGATGATCAAACACAAAGATGCGTTCGCACCATTCTCCATGGGCCCTTTCGGGTGTATAGGCAAGAGTCCCGCTCTTATGGAGCTCAG
>JAABUW010009482.1_pt1 | contig 11072 bp, 17 predicted proteins | sample 5560081 | NCBI WGS metagenome assembly JAABUW01 (sample SAMN10711882, study PRJNA513363) | rock metagenome | isolation source: Antarctica rocks | place: Antarctica: Victoria Land, Knobhead sud | reverse complement strand
TACTGAAGCTGCGGAAGCTGCTTTAGAATGAGACGCCTGCTGCTCTAGAGCAGTGCGTTTCGAGACGGGACTTGAATTAGTTGAGGTGTCATGGTTCTTGCGATACGTGGCTTCTACTGCAGGCCGAAATTTAATTGTCTTCCGATGCAGATTATGATATTGAGTGGAACCCTGAGACCCAAGAAAAGGTTGTTGCACTTTAATTCCAAAGTCCAACATGAATACATAATCGGTAGAAGCTATTCAGCCCAAATGCATGATGAGAAGACCAGAAACTCACGTTACGATCGTAGAGATGGTCAGCCGTAAATAGATCTGGCTTCGATGTTCTGATATTCGGCTCATTCTCGGGGTTAATTGTCACGCTTCAACCCACAAATGCTCTCTCACCTTCTTTACCGAACTCAGCTCAAGCATGTACCACTGGTACAGTATCTGTATTGCGAGAACGAAATCAACCAAGCAACCGATTGAAGAATGACTGAAGTACATATACACACAGCACTCAAGAGTATCGCCCAACCAAACCACCAAGAAAATCATGGCCAGAACTCCTCCTTGGCGTTACACGCGTGGTCGACAAACAAGGCAGAGCCCACTATGGAGAAGGGCCTCGGCCGTCACGTCACCGGAGAGAAGAACGACAACGAGCCAAAGAATAGTAGGTCGAGATGATACTGTCCGATAACTTTCATCTCAACTAATGGCTGTCACTGCCAGGAGACTCTCGAAAAGGAATTGGCCGCAATCCGTCAACGAATCTTGACTCTTACGGCTGAGCTGGCTGAGGGCGCAGAAAACGAGGACTGTACCGACTCAGTGTCTCCCACGCCAATGGCCGCATCAGCTTTTTCCGCAATACCCACCGAGTTGCGTTTGACAATCCTAAAGAGCATCCCCGATGTCCAGACCTTGCTGAATTTTATCATTGCTTCACGGGTTGACTATGATATTTACAAGAGATTCGATGAGACCATCTTACCGAACGTCATTCTTAACAAGCTCGCGAACGACAGTCGCTTCGATTTGCGAAAAGAGGCGGATTGGGCAGAGTTTTGTGTTTATCCCAACCCATGGGACTACCTGGCCTGTTCCGCCATCCGGAGCTGCTATCACCAGTACCATCGAGGTGACTACCTCAAATTGGACCTTCTAAGATGCAGAGCGCTGCTCGGCATGCGCGAAGGGAGGCTATGGCGGAGCGTCGGGCCTGATGTGGTTGGTCCCTTGGAGATTGTCGAGCCCAATATCCGCTTTGGAAACAGAGGCTGCGTGGCGGAAGGAGAGCACCAGGGCGGAAGTTATATGTGGTCACCACTATATCCTTACGTCCCGGCATCTGTAGTAAGGAACGAGTACCTGATGGGCAAACATCCTGAGCGGATACAGCGAGAGTGATGGGGAGTCCTCAGTGGGACAGGCGGAAAATGGATTTATGGGAATATCCTGCAGTAGCCCTCCAAGCTTCTTGTATGTGAAATTGCAGTGTGGTGGGAAAGCCAGCAAGAGACTGTTACGACATAATCAGGAGACCAGACCTTACGATACCTCCGACAGACAACAAGGAGATAAGGCCGTGCAACCGCTCGTAACATCATAACATAGATAACTCTCCATCGTCCATTCCACTGATATTCCTCACTGGCGCCTCTTCCTATCCAAGCCAACGATCCTCCTGCCTCCCATCGAGCTACTGTGGGCAGGTCTATGAAACTTGTCAGCCGCCATTCGTAACACCAATCCTACGTGCCAGCCTTTCACATTTCCCATATCGAGACTGCCATCTCCAGTATGATCCACTTACCGAGCCACAAGACCCGCATGTCTTCCCCCCACCAGATATCCCAGCACCGCACTTGGGGCAGGAGTTGTGAGCCATTGTGTCCTGGCGGTACGGAAGGCGGTCGGTATAGCACCTTGACACTTGTTCACCCAACGAGAGTCTTTATACTTTGAGAGTCTGAGCTCCGGACTTGGGCTTGATCGATTGAGATCGGTGTCGCTCAATGGTAGCTTGCGAGAGCGAGGTCAGGAAGAAGGGGACAGTCAAGCTGGCGGGGTAAAAGAAGGATGCTAAGAATAGATCCAGGGTCTCATGATGCAGCCCCTTTATTTGCTTGGCAGTCAGTCAGTCACCTTAACGACAACGCTTCGATATATGTATGCAATGCTCGTAATCAATTCGTCCTTCCTACAATAGCTTCAAAGTCGTAGAAGATGTACCTCGCCATATATGCCCCCGAGTCTTGGGAGCCTATGGCATGCGAAAGATGCCCATCCTCCAGAGCACCCCTTTATGTGATTGAACAGGGCAACTTATTGGAATTCAAAGAACAGTGGTTGGATATATCTAAAAGAATCGCAATGAGTGAAACCGGGCATCTGACAACGCAGGTTTCTTCCTCGTCAACGGTGATTCAGCTATGAGCGTTTACTCAGTAATGGATGTGTTCCTTCTTTTCACGCCCTTACAGCTTCGATGCGACCCGTGATGTTCAGCAACAAGCTGCGCACTTGCCAAGGTGAAAGTGGTGGAAATTTGAAAGCAAGGGCTTAGGGTCACTCGTGCCTTCCATACGGTGGTTTTCGGTAGGCTGATGCCGACTCCTCCTTCCTCAGTCCGAATTTCCTTCTGACCATCGCGTGCAATTACAAGATCTCAGCACCCATATAGCTATGCGGTCTACTAGCTGACAATATCTGCTCCCGCGTCTCTGGCACATTGATCAAGCAATACAGCTTGTTCACTATCGATATCCACGATCTAATCATGCTCCACCTATCGAGCGAGGTCTGGGCTCACGTCCTGTCCTATATCCCGGAGCAATCGGATGTGAAAACTCTCCGCCTTGTCTGCCCTAGGTTCAGAGACCTCGCAGCCAAACCGCTTTTTCACACCATCCGCGTCGGCCTCTTTCCAAAGTACCTCAAGCGGCTCAATGCTATCGCCGCCCACCCATATCTACGCTTATGTGTTCGGGTGATCCGATTTCATGGCGATCTGCTCAGCTGCCTTTGCCTGAACTATGAGGATTGGTATGTTTGGCTTGATCGTGAGCTCGCAGCAGAAGACTACGGACGTGCCATTTGGAGAGCCGCATACAATAAACGCGAGCTGCTAGATCTAGACTCGTTCGATCAGCTCGAATACTTAAAATGCGATCAACGCTTCCAGAAACATATGGGCAAGTATCACCGTCGCTTCACTCGCTTATATTACGGCCAAAAGCGGCTTCTCAGTCAGCCCTTCCGCACATTGGTTCTACTTGCAGCAGTCAATAAATTTTCTGGGCTCCAAACCGTGGGCATTGACGCAGAGCTAAGCCGTTTGTCGGAGATGCATTCGCGCAGAACATCTGGGATTTTGGGTGCATTAGAACCAGCAACTCTCCTTGATGAAGCACAATTGATCCACGACGATGGACCAGATACCTTGACAACGCTATTGTTCTGGTTGGACAGCCTAGCGGGTGTGCCTTTCCTTAGGGACTTGTCATGCCATGCAATCCCATGGCGCTTTTGGTGTAATCGAAACGAGTTCCAGGTGGGGGCTACTTTCGACGTCAGCATAGTAGATGTACTGAGCAACATACAAAAACTGAGCCTCACCCTTTCATTCGCGTACCTGGGCGACTTTCGCAAAGATTCTGCGCTGTGGAGGTTGTGGTCCTTTATTCAAACGCCGACTCAATTAGATACCTTATATCTCGAATTTAAAAGCTACTATGGCAAGTACAACGAGATTGAGCCACCCAGTGAGTGGAGAGATCACCATGGTTTGAATGGTTGGTGTACAGATTTGACAAAGATAACGGCACTCCTTGAGAACTTGAGACTTCCTCACATCCGTACGCTCGGATTGAGACACTGCGAGTTCTCACAAGCGGCTTTCGTCCGTTGCATGCTATCACATGCTTCCACGTTGAAAGAGGTATACCTAGGCATTATCCAGCTTTCACAGCCGAGCGGAACAGCGGGTTCTTGGGAGGCAGCTATACGTACTGTAGCTCCTGAGATGGGACTGGAAAAGGTCGAGTTACATAGTCTTCAAGACAAAGAGATCGAGGCCTACGGGCCTAGGAATATGGTCCATCCAGACAATACCAGGGCGATTCTTCGTCAACAACACTTTCTGGATGGTGTGGCTTCGTATCTTCTTCAAGGAGGACAAGTAAGTTGGCCGAGTTGGTTTGAATGAGGTGTCAGTACGTCGTGTTGTGGTTGTTGCCATATGAAATACCGGGTGTTAGGAAACGAGGCCCCATCATCACGGAAGGCTGCGTCAGCGTGCCTCACAGACTCGAATTGCATCTTGTTGCTTCAAGCACACTTTTGGCGCTCTTCGTCAGAGTGTCTCGCGGTCTCGGGGCTTACAATGGAACACTATCGAGCAGGCGCACAGAAGTAACATATCATACTCTATTGCTCAAAATCGACAATGCACAGACTATGCTCTACCCGGTCCTTTGTAGCCCTGATCAGGCAGGTACAGATGCCTTATGGCGCCTTCGTTCGTCAGTACTACCAATCTTATCACACCCCCTGAGCTACCGTCCCACTTGATCGCCTCCCTTAATGCCCCCTTCACGAACTCGATGCCTTCCTCTTCGCTCATGTTCTGTTTCCAGTAGGAGTCGCAGTAACCGTAGATGTACGTACTCCCGCTTCCTCCGATGGCATATGACTGTTTATGTAACGATCCGCCGAGTGGGATACTGTAGACCGAGCCGCCATGCTTGGGTGTGTAGCCCGCTATTATCATACCAGCACTGTGATGACCAACCGTCAGCCCATATCCAAACAGGCAAGCCCATCTCCACCCCAATCGCAGGGACACCATCCAGTCCTCCTCCTCCCATCCAGACAGCCCGCACCACTCACCTCAACTGGTCCTTATTCGCATAACACAGCTCCTGGAACAGCGCCGCCGCCGTCTGCGTGCTCGGCGCCTCCCCATTCTGCACGCCGTACATGCCGAGGTGGTACTGCACGATGTCGGCCACGGCCTGCGTGTCGGCCGCCGAGCCGGACCGGCAGCACCAGATGGTGTCGTGGACTTGGGTTAGCTTGTCGGTCACGCGGTTGGCGATGTAGGCGCCTGTCGTGGTGCGGGAGTCGGCGCCGAGGATGACGCCCGCGGAGAAGGTTATTGCCATGCTAGTGGGGGTGTTAAGAGTGGGGGGAGAGCGGGAGGGGGAGGGTGGGTGGTACATTGAGGTTCCGAGACTGAGGAAGGGGGTTAGCTTGGTTTGGGGGAGGGAACGGAAGGGGGGGGAGGGGGAGGTACTTGACTTCGCCTTTTTTGAGGTGGTCCATGTCGATGTGGATGCCGTCTGTAAGGAGAGGTCAGCTGTGAGAGGTTGAGGGGTGAGAGCTGGGTGAGGAGGACCTTCGCGCAACATCCCCGTTATTGGCATCTCTATCATGGTGTCTGCCACGGCAGACTGGCAAGTAGCTTTGGATGAACTAGTTGGTCTTATTACGAAATCAAAGGTGGTTTTGTATAGATCTTCAAGAAGCCTATAGATCAATCGAAGCTCAGGCGGCTCGACCGCGTTGCTCTACAGCTATGCCGCTTGGCAGTTGAGATTAGCCGCCAAGCGCCCTTTTTGCCGAGAACTATGCCGGGACCCCGAGGCGCATTTGGAGCACAAACATCCCAGATTCGAATCTACCAACAAATTAAATCTTAATCCAGATTGAAGACCGAACAAAGAAATCACAATGTCTTCCACAGACAATCACACATCTTCAAAAAAGCGATGCGGTATAAATCCACTCTACTGGATATCTTGAAAGACATGGGTGATTAACATTTCCCAGGAGTTTTAGGAGCAACTGGAGCGGTGGGAACACGATTCATTCTCTTGCTCGCCCAACATCCGCTACTAGAGTTGGTAGCTGTAGGAGCTTCCGAAAAGTCAGCCGGTAAAAAATACTTCGATGCCGTACGTTGGAAACAGTCAACCCCAATGCCCGTACAAGTCGCAAATATGATTATACGACGCTGTGTACCCACTGAATATCCGGATTGCGACATAATCTTCTCGGGCCTTCATTCTGATGTGGCTGGCGATGTTGAAAAGGCTTTTCTTAAAGCAAACTTTGCTGTCTTTTCGAACGCCAAAAACTTGCGACTGGCATCTCTGGTCCCGCTAATTATTCCGGTGGTCAATTCAAACCATATTGAATTAATCTCAACACAGCGTCGGCATTACCAACTGGATAAAGGCCTTCTTGTGTGCAATTCAAATTGTGCGGTCGTCGGTCTTGTCATCCCAGCCGCAGCACTTATTCAAAAATTCGGACCTATCGACCAAGTGAGCTTGGTAACTATGCAGGCCGTTTCAGGAGCAGGCTACCCTGGCGTCAGCAGTGAGTGATCATGTCTTCTGCCCATATGGGGTACCAGGGGCGGATAGGTTCTATAGATTACAGCTAATCGCGTCAGGTATGGACATCTTTGACAATATCATTCCATACATCCCAGGGGAGGAAGCCAAGATACCCGCCGAAGCTCGCAAGATTTTAGGCAGCTTGAAGACAGACCTAACGGGATTTACCGATCAACCTCTCCGCGTTTCCGTTGCCTGTAATCGTGTCCCCGTGCTTGATGGCCATACAGTGTGTGTGTCGTTACGATTCAAAACCCGACCTCCTCCAACCGTGAACGAGGTCTGTGATGCGATGAAAGAGTATACTTCAGAGGTGCAAGCTCTAAAGTGTCCTTCGGCTCCACATCATCCCATTGTTGTTTTAGACGAGGCTGATCGGCCGCAGCCTCGCTTAGATAGAGAGACAGAAAGAGGATACGTGTGTAGTGTTGGGAGAATCAGGGAGGACGAGAGTGGTATCTTTGACATCCAGTTCGTGGCCTTAACCCACAATACAGTCCTGGGGGCCGCTGGAGCATCAATTTTGAATGCGGAGAGTGCGATTTTGAAAGGCTACATCTAATCAGCCGTCAAGCGCCGATTCATCCGAGTATTATCCGGGACATGTGCTCTGGGTCCAACTCTTCTTCTACATCTAGTCCATTTCGAGGACATTCGACTATTGGAAAGCTACAATAGTAGGACCACTTAGACGGTTCTCTTGCTAATACTGATCGCCATATATGGTATGCAATCTTTCAAAGAGAAGCTTGGTCGTAGCTCTCGTGATCCCGATATCACCAGCACTAGACTACCTGTCTGTCAAAACTACAAGTACCCCTGGTGACTCTAGGTAACAAGGATGATAATGATTCAGTCATTCCGACGGTGTAAAGTAGCTCACCGCGAATGGACGGGAGACCCGACAAAGCAGCAGCAACAGCGCGGAGAATTCTATATGTCGATAATCATATCTTCTACCTGAAGCATCCCATATACTAGGGAGTCTATGGCGATACTCATTGGATTACAATGCCCGCTCTAAGCTGTTCTAAATCATTTTACGATATGACGATCCAGATGTCCTTTCTAGTGTGTTATTTTCCATGAGTTCGATTATCACTGGACGTCTCGATGGCTACAGTGTCTTCCTACCCTGTTGACATGATTGAGCTAGGGGAAGTTTCCATCTGCGGCTTGAAGCCTTACCAAAAGCGAGCCTCATTAGATTAGCGGGATCGCCGAGGTCATCACAATACTAAGCTTGTGCCTGTCACATGGATCTATAATATGAAGTTGTAAGAAGTTTCAATCATCTCCACAGGAAGATTTTGAGAATCACCAGGTCATCCTTGAAATGTTCGTGGAGGAAGAAAGCCGGAGAGGCACCGAGGCCTGACCACTTCCTTCTTTTCATCAATTGAGTCAATCGATCTGAAAGATAAGCTCTGTTTCAATGTGTGCAGATTGAAAATTCCTGGCCTTCCTTATGTATTTCCTTTGCTCTCACCATTCAATGGTCATTATGACTCGTAACGGCTTCCCTTTGTCGGCGAAGGCCTGATGTGTCAACCACTTCCTGACTATTCCCTTGCCCTATTTCTGTCATACGGTCCCGACTTCAGCGTCACACAATTGTATTCTCTATCTACGAATGCACGATGAACCCTGGCCATCTACTATATAAGAACCACCTGCCCCCTTTCCATGCTTTCTAAAACAATTTCCTCCTCCCACAAAATCTTCCCCGCCGATATCCCCCTCAAGCATTCCAGTCCCCTTAACCACACAGTCCTCCTCACACCAAACCCTCTACAGTATCACCCACCCCACCTCCTCTTCCTCTTCCCCCACAACCTGGAAATCCCCAGAAAACCCAAAATGTGTCAACCGCTGTTCTACACCTGGAACTGCGGCGCCCACACCCGAGCCCCCCGTCCGCACCACTACGTCCGCTGCCTATTCGCCACAGAGAACGCCATCGGACCCGCGCGGTGCCCTTTCGACCATGAAGCCGTCTATGAGAGGAAGAACAAGATGTGTGGGCGGACGCTCAACAAGCCGTGTGCGCACTGTGTTGGCATAGGTCTCCGGGGACGGAATCAGGGGAATAGCTCGAGACGGCCGAAGGGTGGTGTTACGGAGATCTAGGTCTTGGCTGGGGGAGGGGGGGGTTTCAGGCTGGTCCATGAGTTTTGGGTAGCAGTATGGTGTGGAAGTATAGGATGTTGAGCTTGCAGATTCAGGGATAGAAAGCGCGCATGCGGTCCCATTGCATCTTGGAGATACCTCGTTGCACATTGCAAAAGCATCGTCGATTCTTCATCTCATGATCTTGTCTCAAGAGTATGCTTGCCCCACGTTCTAACCTACTCGATTACAGCCTCGCTTGGCTCTCCTGGGAGCACATATCCTCGTAACTCTCTGACACCCCGCTTCTCTCCCCTTACCGACACACCGCCAGTCATAGCTCAAGCTTCCTCACCTGGCCATACAACCACCCCCTCGCACCGCGGCCTACGCTATCTTCCCCACACCCAGTTCTCTCCCCTTCGAAACTGCTCAAGCTAGCAGTAATCACACACACCCACGGCCTCTTCTCAACCATCTCTCCTCAATCACCCTCTTCTCAACCACCCTCTCCTCAACCACCCTCTTCTCAACTATTCTCTTCTCAACCACCCTTAATATCTTCGAATCTCTTACAACATCAAACTTATTACTCTCTTCTCAATTACTCTATTATCAACTACTCTCTTCTCAATCACTCTCTTCTCAGCCACTCTCTTCTCTCTCAGTATGTTTTTAATGACTCTCTTCTCAACTACCCTCTCCTCAACCACCCACTCCTCAACCACCCATTTCTCAACCACCCTCAACACCACTCCTCCCCCCCACAACACCAAAGTCACCACCTCTTCCCCGATCATCCAGATAGCCATCTGCATCCAACCTTCCCCACCACCGGCCGCGCTATTCCGAAACCCGGCGACCACGAGATCCAGCATCGCAAACGCCCGAGGTGCATCTGTATACATGACAGCGGGGACGTCTCAAGGATCAGCCCAAGGTATGTGGTGAGGCATGGGGGATCACCATCGAACCCGCGTGGGTGGGGGTCTTGGGGAGTGGGTAGGTTGGGGGCTGTAGAGGGGAGTTGTTCGAAGGGAAGAGGAGAGATTCTGGGGGGAAAAGAAGAGCAGACATTTCGTAACTTCTCCGAAGACACAAACTTTGTATCGCCCCGATATAAGCACAGGGATCCATGGAGTCTCCGCTCCACCCGCATCGTCTTGTACCTCGCCACCTCATCCTACTCACCCCGCACTCAGCCCAATCACTTTCACCTCCTTCGAGGCTGGATCCAGCGATCGCCGCGCCGTCTCAGGATTCTTCCTCTCTCCGATCTATGCGACATTGACGAAGGACCGTGCAAGGGCGAGAGTGGAAAGAAAGCAATTATAGGGTCTGAGTAGAAGTAGGCAGGCGTGGAGGGTCCCAGAGTGTGGTGCTAGTTTAGGGAGTGGCTGGGTTGGCTTTGCTGCGCTTATGGATATGCTGTGTTTGACGAGTTATCGCTGTGGCACTGTGCCATCATCCGTCGCTATGTCATTGGTCCGTGGTTCTGGAGTGCGAAAGCAATTGGTGCTTGGTGGAATGATGCGCATGGGATAGGCCGTTGTAAACTTGCATACGGAGGTGGTAATAGTTGTGCTGAGCTAGAAAAGTAAGACTAGCTATTGCAATTCTAGCAAGGCGAATGATGAGCAGTTGTGAGAGCTGTAGATCTGTAGACGGGATAGAAGTAGAGATTGAGAGGTTTTGGAAGTCTGTGAGCTGATTGTGGGAGGGCGGTGAAGGTTTAATTGATGCGACAGGTGGAAGGGAAGAACTGTGGCAAGTTGTTAATGTTGGTTGGAATTACCGGAGATTTGCGGGAAAGGGGTGTAGGGAATTGAAATAGGATGTAGGGTGATAAGACAGGATACGGAAGAAAGAAAAGAGGCTTAGGACTGATGTGCCTAGCAGCTGGCGTAATCTGAGAGGAGGCTGGACATGTGCGAGCTATGCTTATGGAATGAAGTCGTGGATCCATGTGTGTACTGTTCACCCAAGTGATATGCTGGGGCCGTTTGACTATGGTAGCGTAAGCCGAATATTTAATACTCGAGTTTAGCTCGCATAATTTGTCCGAGTTCAGTCTTTGACCGTGGGCTCTTCATCTGACAGGTCCTCGACGTCCAGCTCGCTGTCTTTGGCCAAGGAATCCCGTCCGGCGACGTGTTCTCCATCCACCGCTGTAGGCTCTGGGGCAAGATCATGTCCGAACCCGAGCACCATCCGATTCGTGTTAACTTCCATACTCCTCCGCTTGTCCTCCTGCTCTTCGTCCTTCCTGACCTCTTCCTCCCAGTCCTCGACGATCGCTTCCCTAGCCTTCTGTTCCTCTTCCTTCTTCTTGTTGGCTTCTCTGAGCCTACTTCCAAGAACGGTGTAGACACTCTTCTCCCCCACGGCCATCTGTCTAGGCGCCATTCTTGGTGCTGCAGCTTTGGCCGCTACTTGGCTCCATCCGCCGTTGCTGGCTGCATCGTCAGCTTCGCGACGAAGTACGTTGAGCGAAGGATCAAGCGCGCATAGCTGAACCGAATGAGCCAGATTTTTCGAAGCTACCTGAGCCAGGATAGAGGGTCTAAT
>JAABUW010009481.1_pt1 | contig 11073 bp, 10 predicted proteins | sample 5560081 | NCBI WGS metagenome assembly JAABUW01 (sample SAMN10711882, study PRJNA513363) | rock metagenome | isolation source: Antarctica rocks | place: Antarctica: Victoria Land, Knobhead sud | reverse complement strand
GCACCGTCGGCCGAACCACCTCCATACCCCAGGAGTGGATATTTGACCTGGCCGTTACATTACAGATATCAAGGCTTTCGTTCTCGACTACCACAGCTATACTGAACAATCACAGCCAAGAGCGGAAACGATCACACCTCCAAAGGACCACTCTATTGGTATGACTCCAGCACACACCCCTGCTGCCCCGCGAAGATCATGCGAACCGTGGTCACCGGATCCATCAGAATCAGTCAGTAAGTTTGCATGACCATCCAAAGAACCTACTGGTGTTCGTGTTTCGAGTGATCCTAACCACATCACTCGAGCCACCACCGGTATTGCTACGTCAGCAGACGATGCAATGTATCAGCATCCAATAGGATCCAGGCAGAACAGCGCACCTCCTATGGAGCCAACCACTACCATGTCCGCGAACGTAGACCTTGCGGTGCAGGCAGCTAATAATGCAGCCCTTCTCCGTAATCAGCAAGGTCAACAAGGACCATCTGGTCTTCCAGGTCCCGCTGGTCAGGATGGTGCCAACGATGGGACCACTAATTATGCGTGGTGGACTGGGGAGTTGTCTGATACAGAAGAGAGGTATGACTTGTCTCACGTCCACTGTTCACGTCGCCGATTGATCTCTAAAATTAAGCAAGGAGTCCGCAAATATGATGACGATCGATATACACAGTTAATCCTGATAAGTTCATTCTTTGAGAACATTGAGCTACAATACAGAACCTAGGACGGTAGAAGGATCGACAACATTCTACTCCACCATCATATTCCGAACGCTCAGGGGACCAATGCTGATACATAATACAAAGATCTGATGCTCACGACGGGACAGCCCATGTCTTTGTCTGCACCCGAGCTTACCAAAAGCCCATCATTCTCTCATCCAAGAATACCGAAGCTCAGTACGAGCTAGCATACCGTATTCCTTGGTCGAAGAAGCTGACCTCCGACGTTCTCTGACCTTTGGGATGTTGTTGTCCTGACAGCATCGATAATACCTGCACTGAATACCGCCGACATCCTTACGGCGTCGATCAGGGAATTGAGTGTTGTATGCGTTGTTAATGTCGGCCCAATCATACCCTAAGTCGATCCGATGATACCAGATGAAAAGGGTCTCTTCCTCAGAGTACGTTGGACGGTGCTCGCGACGCGTTCCTTGGTACCTCAATGACGAAGGTCTTTGGGCTGAACGTCGAGGACTCCGATGTGCTCTCCCTTGGGCAGGACGCCGGCCGCCGTTTGATGTGTTGTTAGAGTGATATCGAGACACGCCAGTCATGGCATTACTAGTCGTCCACGATGGTGCTGAATATGGACGGTGAGTAGTTTTTTCCTCGACGGACGGGTTGAGCAAATCTTGAATAGGAACCGCTCGTCGGGGTCGCTCCACAGGCAGTCCAGCTAGTGTAGTATAGAGAGTTGTGTGATCATATCTGTCAGCCTGTATCAATGACCTCGCGAGGGTACTTCAGAGCTTGTCACTTCGTGATTGCTTTTTATCGCAGAATTTTCCTTGTTTATTCAATACCACGTACTTGCGTATAGAGTAATGTTTCAGATCAATCCCATAGCTACGATAGTTCGTTTCATCTCATGAGTGATGACCGAATGCTGACATGGTAAGCGGCTTTAGAACCATTGGACAAGGTGTCACGTGGTGTCCGAGGGCTGGCTGATATGGCTGACACGACTGACTCGGGGATATCACGGATATTTGAAGCCCAAATCGACACGAGCTGACGCTCAAATGACAACTTTGAGGATCAAAGCTTTCATCAGCGAGCTGACAGTTTTGCCCTGTCAGCAGCTGATCACCCACAATAATTCCCCCCCGGTCCAATCGCTCGTCAGACTTTGAAACAATTCTATCTTGTATCTCGATTGGCCCACACACTTCTTAATTCTTGAAACACTGAGCTAGATGGCCTTGAAGTGTTCATACGTAGAAAGCGAGGGTGTCTGGATTAGATGCCCGTGCTTACTGCGGTAAGCGCTTACGTAGACTATCGAGTACAGCAGAGCAGAGATCAACGACGTTTCTTTGGTGTTACAAATCTGCCAGCCTTGGCGTTGCGTTTACCTGCCACGAGGATGCGCGGGTAAACGTTTCGCCCTATATCCTTCAACATTTATTCCTGACCGGTGTTAGTTCGCTGAGGAACCAGGTCGTAGATTTGAAGCTGTGGAAGCCGATAATCTGATTGAGGGCTCCTTCAAAAAACCCAAGAGGCCAAAAGCCCAGATTATAGACGTGAATTTCGTGCGTCTTATCAATGGACACTTTCTACTTATGATTTACACCTTTATCTACTACGGCTTGGTACAAGAGAGATTTCCGGAATTTACTTCAGATATACCACCGGGCATTTATCCTCCACTCGTCCTCCGCCCAAAGCTAATTTTTAAAAGCCGACTATCATAGACTTCTCATTCAGTGGCAAAGTATCGAGTGCCCGAAGCGAGACGCGATCATTTTGCGGCTCCAACGTAAATCCTCTGATCCAGGATGCCCATCTTCCAGTCGAGTATCCTCGTTATCTGGGGCAGACGGAAGTCTAGAGGACGAGCCGAGTGGCACTTCCTTGTCCTCCTAGACAGCTGCTTCCGTCGCGACGCGTGATGTATCATACAAGGCCAGTTGATGAAGCTCTAAAAAAGGTCACAACGAGATTAAGGACATGAAACGATAGAGGTCTTGGCTATCCCAGTGATCGCCTTGATCATGAATATCCTATTCTCGTGCGAGACCTTGTGCTTTTGCTACCGTCCATGATTATAAGATCAGCAGCTTCTCTGGATCTGAATGGATAGCTTGGGTGGCTTGTTCAGCTGTAGATGCTTTAATCTTGTCGAATGGCGGCGACGGAGCCAAAGGCATGGGATCGTTCAAGCAAAATGAGTACATGGCATTCAATTCGAGCGCGAGGGATGTACGGGTGGCATGCTTTTGACGGCAGAGGTGAAAAGCATGCTCGTCTGACCTGCCCAGATTACCGCAAGCCATAAAGCAGAGGTCAATGGGTTCCGCTGAATCATCAGGCGAGCGAAAGTTCTCAAGTCATATGCGATCGACTTGTGAGCTTCGACCATATTACGAGGCACATTTAATAACGAAGCGATCCCCTCCCTGTAATGGACAATTGAACACCGGCGCAAGGCCCGTCTGATATCTTGCCGAGGAGCGACTTGCCATTATATCTCTCGACCGTTCTTTGTGCTTCTGTACTGATGTCATCCTCGGGCTATCAGCAGGTGCTCTATTACTCTCTCTAGCACGGGCCATTCACCGTATGTCTATGAGGTTTATCGGAAGTCTTCAGATTATGGAGGCCAAGAAATAGGCGCCGTAGCTCAACCTCTTCGATAAAGCTAGACGTTTAAGTATTGTACTCTAGAAGCTTTACGAAGCAGAGGTTCCCAAAGGGATAAACCTGCCTACATCTAATAGCTTGCTGTGCGGAACCTACATGTATCTAAGCATCAGGTGTTCTCTCAAAGACTTGGCCAATTTGCTCTCTGCTATTGTCAGTCCGTTAGCCTGTGTACGCGATTCGACAAATACTTACATTCTGATCGGACGGGCTTAGAAATAAAGGAGTCGCGTATCTTCATATTCTGTCGCATTATGTTGGTATGTTCGAATCCTAGATAAGATTATCGTTTGTAGCAGAACGCAGCCGATGGGCAACAAGGCCTGCAACCGATCTTCGTATGTCGGTTACTGTGGGACACTGCTCGACGGGCAAGCACACTGAGAACGCTGCTGTTTCCCCATGGATGTAGAACGGTGCAGTTGCGCCAATTGGTGCCTGGTCAGACGCTTCTCCAGAGCCAAACACTGCTATGTAGAGATGAACATTTTGCAGCCGCGTGAAATTGAAACCTAAGTGAAGATTCCTCCCGTTATGGTGCTCTGAGGAAGACAAAAGAAGTCCCGTCAGCAATTTCGCCTTTTGAAACGCTGCTTGGGTCGCGAATTTGTCTCGAAAGACCCTGAGAGTCGGAGGATACGAATGGAAGCTGGGATTGAAGATGTGGTGTTCGCTTTGTCCAACGGGCAAAGAGATGAACCACATTGTTTCGAAACTCGATTTGCCATGATATGCCAACCGCCTGCAACATATTGACAAGCTATACTCCGGTCGATGCCTCGAGCGAACCTTTAGTCGAGCATACAAGAATTCGGAACTAGCATTACAGGCTTATTCACTATATCCCTATATTCTAGGCAATACGACAGTAGTAGCAAAATTCCGCCCACGGTTTTCCATAGGAGGTAAAAACATGCGATCCACTAACGCTTTCCACTTACAAAAACGTCGTCGTCTTCAACATGCTGCCATCTTTTGACTATCTGACAGCAGTAGTTCCGGGTACACGTTCCTATAATTATCATGGTCTTTGCGGCATTGTATCGTCCAACACTGGCAAATTTATTGGGTTCGCCTGTAGCATATGCGATTGGGTCAACGCTATGTTGCTTTGTTATATGTAGCTAGAAGTACCAATTTAAGATAAAGATTCGTATCGATACAGTCGCTTAAAACCGAGTGTCGCTTCTATGCACTACCGCTAACCGTTCTGGCTGCCGGTTGCTGAGCTTTTGTTGTAGAAATCGTCCTGTATTCGTCGCTATGTTGGACGCTTGGCACGGTTCCCGTAGGAAGAGTAAACATGCGTTTCCTAGACTCTATGAGACCCAAAGACATTGATCTTACAATAATTTTAATGTAGGATTCAATGTGGATGTTTATAGTAGAAAGAGCTAATAAGCTCACAGCTTCTCATCCGTATCGCAACGGGTTACATCGAGCATCAATAAACACTCTCCTGCCATCAATTTGTGCAAACTTGATACCTAACATCTCGTAAAGACTACGTTCTGTCTCTGACTTGTGCTCGACAAAATCTAATCGTTCATCGATCGATTTCTCCTTCTCCGACGGAACAAATGTTTGCACGTCCCATTTGTCCGATTCTAGAGTAGAGCCACATTGCGTACTTCCGTCGCCAGAGGAGTACATCGAACTTGCCTCATTAATGTCAAATTTTCTGCTCTTAGCAGAGTCAATATCTTCCAGACAAGAAATACGAAAGGGCCCGTAAGATTCACCAGAAACTCCATTGACATCATTCTTAGAACCATGTGGAAAGAAGACTCCAGAAACCGTCTTCGAAGATACTCGTGCTTGTCTTCGGAATTCGTATGGATGTCTGACCATTTCTTCATGGTCTGAACTCAATTCTTCAAAGTCATTCTCCGGTAAATGTTTATACTGGTTGTCAAAGGCCTGTAGATCTTCAGAGTACAGTCTAACATCCTGCGTTCTTGTGTGCACTGGACCCAATTCCTTAGACCGACGATGCAAGTGGACTTCACGCAGTGTTCCGGGCGAACATATATCTCCCTTCTCTGAAGCATAGTCTGGGGCTTTCGTGCTGCACAACTGCCGTCTGGGCCTATAGTCCCTAATGGCTTGTGAATCAAAAGTAAATGGTTTGAGTATGAATCGACTGTCATGATGTTCTTTGCTGCTGTTCCATTCGCTAGATTCTTGGGTAGAGCCATTGACTGTTTCTCGAAATTCCGAGGCTCGCATTAGCGCCGAGAGTCTATCATTGAGTTGATCTTGTGATGCCTTGCCTTCGAGGTCCTGGGGCACAAAGGGTCCCCAGAATGACTCCAAGAAGTCTTTGACTAATAGGCACACAGGAGGATGGCCCTTCACATAACGAGGCTGGATCCTTCTTAGAGTTTTCTCATTGAAAACCTCGATCGAGGTACCGCTTCTCCAGAAATTGGCAGAACCAGTGACCTTACGACAGTTTGTTGTTCGCTCTTCTACTACGTCGTGATCCTGTGGAGGGTGGCGGCTAGAAACCCTAATATCATTGACATGTTGCGCTGCGTCAAGGAAGCAGCGTATGTAAGCATGTTCATCAAGTGCAGTCTTGTCATCTTTTCTTATCTCGCTGCGTCATAGGCGAAACCCGTTGCCGTCAATCTTTAACCTTTCGTTGACTCCTTTCGCAATACATAGAAAAAAAGTCGCTTCCGAAATCACAAGCCTCATTGTTGGCACTCGAGACTCTGATTCTTGTATGTATTTCAATATCATGTTTTTCTGCTTTTTGGCTATTCCGGGAAATAAATTTTTGAGCTCCTTCAATGTGTTTTTGTCTGCACTGCAGCGCGCTGGCCAAAGCCCAGAGACCTTCTCGATACTCTCGGTGTCTTGATAGATCTTCAGTCTGCATTCTGTCAAGCCAGCAACATTATCCCAAAATACGGCTAAGCGTCCAAGCACTCTCGCCAGCTCTTTCGGGACGAGACTCAAAAGTTCACTAAATGTTTGAAAGGTAGTCCAAGAAAGACTCCTGGCGTGGCCTTTAAATCTGCAGATATCCAAGAGGTGCTGATTTATTGTACTGTTCCTAAATAAGTGCTCAAGGCATTCTTTCGTCCTTGGTAACGCACATGGTGGTTTTACGTAATTTGCGAATGCGAACCGATCGACCCTGAAAAGGTTTTGTACGGTAATATAGTCGCAAGGCTGTCGAACTTCCTTTATATTGATATTGCCGTGATCGTCAATCTGTATTAAGTATGGTTTGTCGATACTGAGTGATTCAAGCGAAACCCCTGTGAAGTTGTATTTTTGCTGAAGACTGTGCATGCATTCTGACAATAGACGGTGTCTACAGGCATGGAAACTTAATATGTTAGTTTCTTCGGACGTAAGCAATGATTATGGGCTCAATCCATCTTCCGTGAAGTATAATATCAGGCTACGAGCGTTCTGCCATCATGTTTTTTGATTCTCTTATGGGAGGAAAAAGATCTTTATAAGCGAAGAGTCAACCCAAGCTACTGTCGAGTCTGGATTCATGGTCTGTCTTCGCCGGATCAGCGCCAGCCACAGGGTTCGTCATGGTTTGCCGGACGCGGTCAGTTGATGTCGAATACCGCGACCAAAACCGTGTAGTGGCTTTGTGAGCACGATCAGAGAGAATGGGGCAGCCGGATGGAATCCAACTCTTTTTCAACCCTGCCAATAAGCGCGTGTGCTACGCCCGTTCTCTCCTTACTTTCCTCGCTACCATTGGTCCGACAATCACCAATCCTTCTGTGTTGACCTCAACGTGCAGATCACGGACCCCTGTTCACTTCAAAATAACCGTAATGGATTCCCAAAATCTAGTTAGATGATTTCCACTGTTGTAGACAACGACGAGAAGACGATGAGGCAGTAGACATCGCCCGTTCCCTAGAAGATTTACATCTGCTCCTCCATCTCTAAAATTTGGGAATCAATCTATATGAATAGTGTGTTTAAACATTGTTACATTGCCATGGAATCTACATTCCAGAGCTAGGAGATATTATCGTCGACCTTGTGGTCGAAGAGCCAATTTTCTGCCGTGACACCCACCTTCTACGCTGGATTCTGTTTCATGAAGGAAAGGCACTGTGTAAAAATCAGCTATAACATACGGCTGAATGCACAAAAATTAGCCTTACATGTTGTCGCAGTGCTTCAGGCCCCGTTCGTTGTACGAAAAAGCGAGTCATGTTGCTCGAACCCTGCCCCTTGAGAATATCACCATCACGTGTGCTGACAATGATATCGCACGTGATGCTGACTGATGCTCGGCGTATACTATTGGGATGATATCGCAGGCCCTGTATGACAAACAATAAGATGTGCGCTTACCCTTTCTCGAGTTATAAGTTCATATTGGGCCCTGCACTAAGTTCTGAAGATGCGATGTCTTTGGAAGAGCTTTCAGGGTCTAGAAAACACCTGCTTACCCCTCCCATCAACAAAGATCGTGTGAAGCGTCCAAGAGGGTTATGGGACGACAGTAATTCGAGGGATGTCTCACAAGGCGAAAGGAATGACAATCAAGGGAACGATAGAGCTGCGGGGACATTTCGAAAACAGGCTCAGCAGCCAGCAGCCAGAATGTTGTGTGATAACTCCACCGTGCAATTGGAAATCATTTCGACATGGCATTTTCGCTTTAAGGGCAATTACGACGCGCTTTCAACCACACTAAGAACTCTACCGTACCTAGAAGCAACACTTTCAAGCAAAGTATAGTCTCCGTAGATATATACTTGATATATTTCTCGTTTCAGATTCATTCGAACATGATGTAAGGAAGTGGGAATAGAATCCCCGGTTAGTATGCAACTGTGACAACAGAGACTTACCGCGATGCATGCATGGACCGTACTATACAGTCTAATAGTGTATTGGGTAGCTAGAGGCTGCATATGTACTGCAAGCCAGGCCAACTGCTAATCCCGATAATAGACATCCTCGGGGAATAACCTGATGTGCCCTAATCACCTGTCATGCCCTGATCACCCGGCCACAATGGGAATGACTGTCAAATTAATGCTTGTTGAGAAGCGTTGAACAGAGCGTCCGCGACTTGCCGGATGTTCAATGGTCCGCCACATTAAGCACTAACCTCGGTGGGCGCGCAATCCCCATTAGTACAATCACCCAGACTTGAGTTTTTGCTTGATTGTTCGCCACATACTCGCTGCAGTCAACTGCGGCTCATTTTTTGCCGAATCCAGTATTGATGCCAATTTGATTATATCCTGCCTGTCATCAATAGAAGCGACTGCGCTGATGTCAACGCTAGAGTGAGCTCTCATCTATACATCAATGTCAGCGAATGTTGATTCTTCGTCCTCATTAGGCAGCGACATCTGATGAACCAACGACACATTTTGATTACCAACGACGCATCCTAATTGTATCAATACTTGACCTTCCAGAGGAACTCCTTGTCGAGATCGCTGAGTTGGTAATACCAAGCAGCATCGAAGCCTTGTCCTTCTGCTGCAGACGTATCTACAGAGTTGCATCCAGAAGCCTCTATAATCACAATATGATGAAGCGTTCTTGCTCCACTCTTGATTGTGGCTTCAACAATCATTGGCATCCCGCGTATGCACTCAAGCGAGTCTTGACCGACCCACACTTTGCCTACTATCCAACTGAAGCTCGCCTGGGCTGTCGCAGCTCTTGCATCTGCCTAGAACCTTCTTTGCTGTTTGATAGCGCCATTGTAACAAAGATGGCAATTACGATTGAGGATTGTATTATGCGAGTGTCTTCGAAGAAGTCCAGCGATTTTGCCCGCCAATGGCTGCATCTCATCGTCAATGGTTTCACCGAGCCTATCATTGCGATACTGGTGATGCTGCTTCCAAATTTACACTCGTTAGCTTTGCAAGGTTACATTAATGAAGGACAACATATTGCCCTTGGATTGGCCTATGTTGGATGCCAAAACCGGAGACTCTACCTCAAGGTATTCCATCATGGCACCCATGAGCTTTCGTTCTAACTTTGTGGTGTCTCAAGGAAGGACGACCAGCCAATAAGCTAGTAAGCTATGGAACTCCGCCACGCAAACAGTTTTCATCCTCAACCTGCAACTCCTCAATAACCGATATCTCCTTTGTGCACAGCGCAGTGGACAACCCAACCATCCTGAACATCATGAGTAATATCACGTGCCTGCAAACTTTCCGATTGACGTCGACGCCTTTAAGGCCTTGAATTATATCCAATTCGATCCACCAAGATTGATCGCGCACCTACTGCGAGTGGCCAGGGTCAGTCTCACGGTTCTTTCTCTGACCGGGGATCCGATGGTCCGCAAATCAGACTATGCGAATTATTGTCGAAGAAGCCAGTTCGTGGGAAGTCTACGCGCTTTCGCTGTACTTAAGAGCATCACACTTGACCTCATGATGTTGTCTCAGCACGAGGGAATACCCATCAAAAACCAACATGGCTTGGCTAAGCTAGGCTGCATGATAGAAGGATTGTACTCAGGGGATGAGTGGAGCTTCATCCGCATGCATCGTCTTGTCGACATGTTACCGCTCTCAGCCGAAACCGTTGAACTGAGACAGAATATGACGTCTCTTGAGGCCTTGTCAGTCTTTCAGGGCTTGTCCGAGCTTCAATCATTGCCGCCTTTCCACTTAAGCAGAGTTACCATCTATGGAGAGAAATCTCTTTCTGAGATTGCAAAGACTGTTATGCGTGATTCGGGTATCATGTTGCAGGTAGTAGAGGCACAAGACGAAGAGTCGATGTGGCATCTATCGTAAGCACCTATAGAAGCTCAACTGTTGTTGATATGTAATCTATCCGTAGATATTGACCAACAATATGCTTATATTGGTTTATGTCTCTGTATATAGCCGGAGCCAGAGTCTCCCAGATTTTTGGGACGCCACGAACCTTAACAAAGATGCATTGTAGCCGTCTCATTCGATTACCACAGGAGATTCAGCTTGTTATAATTCTTTTTTGTGGCCAAGCAGAGCAGAAAACCCTTCCTTGTCGTTGCAGAGCCCTCAATGCTTATGTTTTACCGATCTTGTATCGCACTGTTTTTCTCGACATTCTTCCGTCCAATATGAGCTGAGTGCACAGTATCGCTAACAAGAGTGAGATAGGACACCATGTAAGAGAATTAATTATATCAAACAATCTTCTAGTTCCGTGCTCATTACGGAATTTTGAGAGACAAATTCGATATCGTGAGCTTGCAAGCCTAAAGTTCTTGGATGAAGATGTACCGCTCATAATGGATCAGCCTTCCATCGAGACGCTTCTAGATAACTGTTCGATATGAGAAACGAGATTATTGGCTAAAACTTCGTTTCCAGAGTTGTTGGAGATATGTCACTTTCCAGAAAACCCATCTCACGAGCGAGTCTGCTCTTGAAATTCCCAAATCTTCACAAGTTTACGATGTTCAAGCTTGATGAGATTACTAAGTCAATCTATTGGGTAGACGTGTTAGAGGAGGTATTTTCCAACCTAGAAGGTTGCTTTTCGCTGCATAATTGGACTAGTACGATGATAGACGATTTCAGCATCTTTGCCCACCTTATGTTGAGCTGCAGCCGCCTAATGGATCATTTAACTTCGCTTGAGATAGACTTCGTTGCGAGTGAAATCTGGCAACTGGCGGGAATCTATGAAGCTTGGAGTCATCTACGGATTCTCAAGCTTCATGCCG
>JAABUW010009480.1_pt1 | contig 11074 bp, 11 predicted proteins | sample 5560081 | NCBI WGS metagenome assembly JAABUW01 (sample SAMN10711882, study PRJNA513363) | rock metagenome | isolation source: Antarctica rocks | place: Antarctica: Victoria Land, Knobhead sud | reverse complement strand
TATGCTGCCGTCGGGTGGTCGGGGTCCACATGGCGCTTCCAGGTCAGGCTTCAGCACCCTCCTGGAATCATCTCGATCCCGGCCACTCAACCCTTTCTCGGACGGGCTCTTGGTGAACGCCCCATGGCACAGGCGCGACAATATTGCCGCTGGGGCCGCTGGGGACTAACGAAGTGTTAACCACTTCAAGGCACAGTCAGCTACCCGCATAGCACCCGGAGGTGGCCGTGAGAAAGCTCTTGATCCCGCTCGTGCCGGTAGGCCTCTGCATGTGGGCAGGAATGTTCGCTGGAGTCTTCTCCCTGGTCCACCGGACCAACATCGGCGACGCAACGGCGATTGCAATCATACACCATAACATCACAACTCTGCCCGGGTTCGCGATCCGCCTCGCTAAGCTGTTCTGAATCGACGGATGTACCAAGGCAAGGCGAAATCGAGTCCGCTATCCATAGTATGCATTGGCGCGTAGCCGAGCAAGCGACAGGCCTTGTCGATTTCGGCTAGCGAATGGCGAACGTCGCCCACCCGCTCCGGCGCGTGCCGCGGTTCCAGACGGTAGTTGACTTGGTGTAGCGCCAGCTTCTCACGGAGCATCGTGAAAAGTTCGTTCAGCGACGTGCGCTGTCCAACAGCTACGTTGTAGACTTGGTTTCGCGCTGACGGGGGTGCGAAGCTCGCCAGCAAGTTGGCCTGGACCGCATTGTCGATGAAGCAGAAATCCCGGCTCGTCTCGCCATCGCCGTTAATCGTGACCTCCTGACCCTCGATCATCGCCAGCGTCCATCGCGGAATAACGGCCGCATAGGCACCATTGGGGTCCTGTCGCTGGCCGAAGACATTAAAGTAGCGCAGCCCGATCGCCGCGAAGCCGTAGCTGCGGGCGAACACGCTGGCGTAGAGCTCGTTGACGAGCTTGGTGACCGCATAGGGAGAGAGCGGCCTGCCGATCCGCTCCTCGACCTTCGGCAGGTTAGGTTCGTCGCCGTAAGTGGAGCTCGAGGCGGCGTAAGTGAAGCTCCTGACAGCACCATCGCGAGCAGCGACGAGCATGTTGAGAAAGCCCGTCACGTTGGTGGTATTCGACGCGATTGGATCCGCAACGGAACGCGGCACCGACCCGAGCGCCGCTTGGTGGAGAACATGGTCGACCCCTATCATCGCCTTGCGGCAGGCGGGAAGGTCGACGATATCGGCACGAAGAAACTGGAATCGGCTCCACGCCGCTTCGCCGACGGCGTCGCGGACCTCGTCGAGGTTGCGGAGGTGACCGGTCGCCAGGTTGTCGAGACCGACGACCTGCTGGCCGTGCCGTAACAAGGTCTCCACGAGGTTGCTGCCAATGAAGCCTGCCGCGCCGGTAACGAGCCACGTCCGGCTCTCGGCCGTTAATCTTCTTACGACCTCTAAATACACCGAAAGCCCCCCGGACCCTGCCACCACGGATCGGTAGCATTCTTACGTGCGCCATTATATCCTGGGTGCCCCCGAAAAGTGGAATCAGGATTTATCCGGTTCGGCGGAACGGGCCTGGATCACTCAATGCGCCCTGAAGCGGGAGAACCCACGCCGCGCGGGCATGTTCGCCGCTAAGGAAGCCTGCTGATGTCCAGAACAGTCTTCGAGGCGAGCCTGAGCGTGCCGGCAAGGTTGCTCGTGTCCACTACGCGGTCGAAGACCTGCGATTCGGCGGCGTCTCGATTAATCACGAGATCCAGCAGTTCCGGCAGATACGTGAAGCTGTAGCCGAGGTTTTGCCCGAGCAGCTGCGACGGTTGCAGCCATGGCTCGTAGATTGACAACCGGTAACCGCCGTGCAGGAGGCGCCTTGCGAGATCGACGTTCGGGCTCTCGCGCAAATCGTCGCTGCCGGCCTTGAAGGCCAGCCCAAGCATCAACATCGAACTCCCTGGCGGGAGGCCGCCCACGACGTGCTTGAAGATGAAATGCTTGTGCGCCTCGTTGGACTGGAGAAGCCCGGCGATAACCGGTGTTTCTGCGCCAAGTTCGGCCGACATGTGCTGAAGGGCACGGACATCCTTTGGCAGGCAGGAGCCTCCGAATGCTCCGCCCGGACGGAAGTACCTGTGAGAGATGTTCAGCTTGGTGTCGGAGACGAAGACCTCGTGCACCTTGGCGGCGCTGATGCCGAGCTGAACGCACAGGCGGCCGATCTCGTTCCCGAACGCCACCTTCAAGGCGTGGAAGCTGTTGTCGACGAACTTGGTTATCTCCGACTCGCGGTAGCTCGTATAGAAGAGCGGTGCTGCGACATCCTTGTAGAGCGCGTCGAGATGGGCGTTCGGCTTCCCATCGGCGGTGCCGACGACGATCTTCGGCGGAGCGAAATAGTCGGCCACCGCGCTAGCCTCTCGCAGGAACTCCGGGTTGTACACGAGCGCGACCAAGGGCATCGAGGGGCCGAGGATCGCCCGGAAGATGGGCTGAATGACAGTCTCGATCGTCCCGGGCCGGATGGTGCTCCGATAAACGACCGTCAGCGGCTCCTTGCGGCTCGGCGAGACAACCCGGGCAATCTGCCGCGACACCTCGGCGATAAAGGAGAGATTGTGCGATCCGTCCGGAGCGCTCGGCGTCCCCACGCAGACGATGGCAATATCGCACGCATCGACCTGACCGCCGCCGCTAGTCGTCGCCGTGAGGCGACCCTCGCGGACGGCCGACTCGAGCATCTCGCCCACGCCCGGCTCAACGATGGGCGAGCGACCCGCGTTGACGTCGGTGACCTTGGTATCGTTCGTGTCGATACCCAGGACGTGGTGCCCCTGCTGGGCGAGGCACACCGCGGCGGTGATCCCGACATAGCCCAGACCGAAGATGGCGATCCTCATGACTCGCTCTCTAGCTACAAGCGAGACCGAACGGTCGATTGCCGGTCCGCCTCAACGGTGCGGGGTTCCGCCGAAGAAACTGCACGCCCATGATGCCGGTTTGCCACGCGCCCCAGAGCGACGGTGAGCGCCACGAGCACGTAGAGCGGCCACTGATAGGCGTAGCTGAGGAAGGAACCGCTGACAAGGTAACCGGCCAGGGCCGCCAGCGTGGCGAGCGCAGACGCTTGCAAGTCCGGCGGAGCGCGGATCGACGCCAACTTGGCGATGTTCTTCACGCAGGCTCTGATGCAAACGACGACCAGGGAGACGAACACCACGAGGCCCGGGAAGCCGATCTCCCCGAGCACCAGGAACCATATGCTGTGTGCGGTGAGCGGGTGCTGCACCTCCTCGGGCGAATAGGTCGAGAACTGTGGCACGAAATTGCCGATGCCGACCCCCGTCAAAGGGAAGACCTTGGCCATGTTCGTGCCGGCGTGCCAGGCGTAGATCCGGTCCTGGGCAGACTCGCCTTTCGCGTCGCCGCCGCCGCCGGACTGCCGGCCAGAGATGCCCATAGCTGCGTAAAGCATCACGGCCAAGGGGACTCCGATGCCGACCAGCAGCAACTTTGATCTGACGTAACGGCCGCCGATGATGGCGAAGACCGTGAGAATGCCGAGCAGACCCCCGCGGCTCTCCGTGAGAATGATCGCATAACCTATCAGGAGCATCCCGACCGCGCCGATTGCCCGGTCGACCGGCCTTTCCCTCCTCAACAGCAGAGCGGCGCCGAAGGCAAGCGGCAACAGCAGGATAAGCGCTAGATCGTTGGGATTTTGCAGCGTACCGCTGCCGGCGGCCGCGCGCGTCCCCTCCACGAGTTGGACGCCACTCCACGCGTTAAAGATGGTGCTCGCCGATATGATCGAGCCGCCGATCAGGAAAAGGCGCACCAACAGCCTGATCTGCGTCTCGGTCTTCACGAACCAGACGATCGCGAGCGCGAGCAGCAGCGTCTTCGAATATTCGGACCATGCCTGGTACGCCATGGTGTGGTCCTGCGCCGTGACGACGCCGGCGCTGACAAACAGCCAGAAGACCGCGACCAGCGTAAGCGGCCCATTGAATTCGGGTCGAATCGAGTGTGTGAAGACCAGGTGCCAGATCAGCGCGAAGGTCGTCAGGATGGAGCCAAAGCTCAGCACAAAGCGGAGGGGTTCCAGCGCCGGCGAGATCTCGTTCAGCTTGAAATAGGTCAGCGACAGGAAAACGATGCTGACGAGGGCCGGCCGGACCGCCGCAAGGAGAAGACCCAGGATCGCCAGCAGCACGGCCGTCGGCAGCAACGCCATCGGCACAAGAATCCAGAGAGCCACGAGGCCGCAGGTCGCCCCGCCCGCGAAAGCGAGCTGTCGTTTCAGCGAGCCCAGCGTGTCACCCTTGCCCGCGAGCGCCGCCTCGGTGATCGAGATCTGCCTGCTCAAGTGACCGTCCAAACTCCGCCGCCAACTCTGATCCCTTGCATCAGTCAAATGGCTTTTGTCCGGTGCTTCGCCGCGGAACTCGTACTGAATGCGACACCGCTTCGCAAGGACCTGATCGATTTCCAGATCCAGAGCGAATGGTATGTCCTGATTTCGGTCCGGAGGATGATCTGACCGCGGTCGAGAAACTCGGCCACATGGCATCGCCCTCGTGGACCCGGGTTTGCCTTTCCCGCACCCGGCGTTTTCCGGAAGTCATCCGCATTGCGCACGTCGTGGTGCTCCCGACATCTGCGGTCTTGTCCCAGGGGAATCGCATTTGGCATTCGCTGAGGGGAAGGGGGCTTGAGCGGCGGGCGGTGATGGATTCTACAGCTGAGCGGGATGAGCGCACAGTGGGTGAATGTCTTGGATCAGTTTGCCGCCAGTTGGGAGGGTCTGGATGACCCGCGAACCGGCAATGCCGCGCTGCATGATTTCCATGAACTCTTGATGATCGCGTTGTGCACGGTCCTGTGTGGCGGGTAAGGCGCGGTCGACATGGCGCTGTTTGCGAAAGCCAAGGAGCCGTTTTTGCGCGGGTTCCTGAAGCTGGAGAACGGCGTGCCCAGCCATGATACGTTCAGCCGGTTGTTCCGTCAGCTTGATTCCGAGCAGTTCCAAGCGGCCTTCCAGCGTTTCATGGCGGCATTTGGCGCGCCCTGTGAGGGCGTCGTGGCGATCGATGGCAAAGTTCTACGCCGGTCCTTCGATCGCGCCAGCGGCACGTCACCCTGAACCGCGCCGGGTTTCCCGGAGGCTCCAACTCTTGAGAGGATGGAGCCATGACGAAGCGAACACCCCCGTATTCCCCTGAGGTCCGCGAGCGGGCGGTCAGGATGGTTTTGGATCATCAAGGCGAGCATGCCTCGCGATGGGCGGCCATCACCTCGATCGCGGCCAAGATCGGCTGCTCGGGCGAGACGTTGCGCAACTGGCTCCGACAGCCCGAACGTGACAAGGGCGTGCGGGGCGCCCCGACAAGCGAAGAGCGCGAGCGGATCAAGGCTGGAGCGTGAGGTCCGCGAACTCCGGCAGGCCAATGAGATCCTACGCAAGGCGAGCGCTTATTTTGCGATGGCGGAGCTCGACCGCCGGTTCCGGCCATGATCGCCTTCATCGACGATCACCGCGCCGCCTACGGGGTCGAGCCGATCTGCCGCGTGCTGCCGATGGCCCCGTCGACCTATCATGCCCATGCCGCGCGCCAGGCCGATCCCGGCAGGCTGCCGGCACGGGCCAAGCGTGATGCAGTCTTGGCGGTCGAGATCCGGCGTGTGTTCGAGGAGAACTTCCAAGTCTACGGCGTCCGCAAAATCTGGCGGCAGCTCGGCCGGGAAGGGATCGCGGTCGCCCGTTGCACCGTCGCTCGGCTGATGCGAACGATGGAACTACAGGGCGTCGTGCGGGGCAAGACAATCCGGACGACGATCTCCGATCCGGCAGCCGTCTGTCCGCTCGACCGGGTCAACCGCCAGTTCAAGGCACCGCGGCCGAACGCCTTGTGGGCGGAGCCTGCCAGAGGCTCCGCTCGGCGAAGCCGAGATGGAGTGGCATGGCGGAGGGCTCCGACTTCACCTATGTCGCGACCTGGGGCGGCTTCGTCTACGTGGCCTTCGTCATCGATGCCTATGCCCGGCGCATCGTCGGCTGGCGCGTCTCGCGCACCGCCCACACCGCCTTCGTACTCGACGCTCTGGAGCAGGCCCTGCACGATCGTCGCCCCCTCCAGGGCCGCGGGCTCGTGCACCACAGCGACAGGGGCTCGCAATACATCGCGCTGCGCTACACCGAGCGGCTCGCCGAGGCCGGCGTCGAGCCGTCCGTCGGCAGCGTTGGCGACAGCTACGACAACGCGCTCGCCGAGACGATCAACGGCCTCTACAAGGCCGAGGTGATCCACCAGCGCGGCCCGTGGCGGTCCTTCGAGGCCGTCGAGTTCGCCCCCTGCGGAGGCTTCCCCAACCTGCTTCGCAGGCTCGGGTCCCAAGCCCCCTCCGCCCTCGAATGGGTCGTTTGGTTCAACACCCGCCGCCTGCTCGAACCGATCGGAAACGTGCCTCCCGCAGAAGCCGAAGCACGCTACTATGCACAGGCCGAGGCCCAAGCCTTGGCCGCGTGACCCAAACCAAATGGCCTCCGGGAAACCCGGGGCGGTTCAGCCTGCAGATCGCGCTGCAGCTTGAGAACGCGCCGCTCGTCACGCGCCTCCATCAGTTGCGTCACCAGGGACGCCGCGGTCGTGAACGCCACGGTAAACCCCTTCTGGCAAGCCGCCAGTCTCAGAGCCAGGGCGACATGGCTTGCCGGTGGCTGTTCCCGAGCGCGATGATGTTTGATCCTCCCCCGGTTCCGCGGACACCTCTGATACGCTCCATGCGGGCGAGGAAGGTGTTCGATGACGAAGACGAGACGGGAGTTCAAGCGCGAGGCGGTGGCCCTGCTGGAGAGCAGTGGCCGACCGCAGATGCAGATCGCGGCCGAACTCGGGATTCATCCGTCCATGCTGAGGCAATGCGCACGACGCTGATGAGCGGCTCCCCACCGCCGCGGCCGGCAGGATTACCGGGAGCCGCGCCCGCGAGCTCGGTCGCATCTCCGTCCGACCAGGCGGCCGAGATCGCCCGCCTGCGGCGTGAACTCGACCGGACGCGCATGGAGCGCGATGTCCTAAAAACCATCGCGGATCGGCTCCGCCTGTGGGCGGAGAAACGGCTCGGCGCCATATTGCGCATGGAAGGGAGCGGCCGTTCGCTTTTTGGTGGCGTCGGACCCCGTTAAAATACATGGTCCATGGGCTGTTGCGAGCTTCAGAGTGGTGACGTCTTCGGGCGATCCCGATTAGGAAATTGATCGACTGCGCAGCCCAGCCCTTCGCCATTTAGGGGAGAGGTGAGATGAAGCGCAACAAACCATCCGGTACGACGCAGTCCGGTTTGGCGATGGTTCATGCCAACGCGGCGGCGATCGACATTGGGGCAACCCTGCACATGGCCGCGGTGGATGCGGATCGCTCGGCCGAGGGGTCGGCCTCCAACCGTCAACTCCTGGACGACGTCCGGCGTATCCATGCCCGGCATCACGGGCGCTACGGCTCGACTCGGGTGCACGCCACGATGCGGGCAGAGGGCCGATCGGCCAGCCGCGGTCGGGTGGAGCGCCTGATACGCCGCTATGGCATCCGGGCTCTGGCGGGGCGTCGGTTCCGGCCGTGCACGACCGACAGCCGTCACGACCTGCCGATCGCGCAAAACCTTCTGAAGCAGCAGTTCTCCGCCGCGCTGCCCAACAAGGCGACACCGTCCATGAGCCGGACGGGCGAAGCCGGCCTGAGGCTCCGCCAAGCGAAGCTTGGTGGAGAGGCTGGCGGAGGATGTTACTACGACAATGCGCCCATGGAAAGCTTCTTCCACACCCTGAAGGTGGAACTCGTCCACCAGCGACGATGGGCGACCCGGGACGAAGCCCGACGCGACCTGTTCGCTTATATCGAAGGCTACTACAATCGGCAGCGCATCCACTCGGCTCTCGGCTACATCACGCCAGAGAAAGCCGAACGGAACGCGAGCTAAACCCCCGTGTCCGCGGAACCGGGGGAGGATCAGTTCTCCCGGCGCTGGATGAACGCGCACCAGCTGAGTCCAGCACCAGCATCTTGTTGAGGCTCGGGATGGCGGTGAAGTCGAACGTGTCGAAGCTCTTCACCGCCGGAAACCACGTGGCGCGAATGCGGCACTCGACGACGCAACGCTCGCGGTCGATCAGCGGGTAGCTGCTGGCTTAGCCCTTCAGGCTCAGGCTCCTAGCGCCGGTGAAGCCGGACCCGCCGCTCAACGCGCCGCCACCGCCCGACAGCACGATCGTCAACGTGTCCGTGTCCGAAGCGCCGGCGATGCGGGTCCGCGGCTCTGACGGTCGCGGAATCGCTGACGGGCGCCTCCCGCCGCCGTGGCCTGCCCCGTGATGGTGCCGGAGATCGTCGGCCCCACCGCCGGGTCGGCGTCGGTCATCGACGTTTGATTGTCGCTGGCGTCCGTTTCGGCGCTGCTGATGTCGGTGAGCGTGAAGATGCTGAACGATTGCGTGTTCTGTGCCCCGGCAGTGAGCGCGAACGACACCGCGTCAAGCGCAGCGGTCACCTGGGTCGCGGTGGCGGTCAGGGCATAGACGCCGTTGACGAAGAGGCCGGCGCCGGAAAAGGCCTCAACGCCGCCCAAAAAACCTGGCCCTCGTAAAGCTGTCTGCATTCACGCGAGGCGTGCGGTACATCGTAGGGCGGCTCCAGCAACACCCGTCCCTCTCACCGCTCTGGGCATCGGAGTGAGAGCGTGTTTGAGAAGGATTCCCTTGGTGGGTTGCGCGTGATTCATAGGAGGTCGGATTGACCCTAGTGAGTCGCGACCCATGCCAAGGAAGAGTACGCCGAAGCGGCGTGCCTACGACACCGAGTTGAGCGACGGTCAGTGGGGCCTCTTCGAGGCGATGATCCCCGCGGCCCAGCCTAGCGGCAGGCCGTGCAAGGCGGCAACGCGGGACCTCGTCGATGCCATCCTCTATTTTCTGAGATCAGGTGGCATCTGGCGCCTCCTGCCGCACGATCTGCCGCCCTGGCAGACGGTCTACTACTACCTCCGCGGCTGGCAGTGGGAGGGCGTCTGAACCCGGATCCACCATGCGCTGATGGCGGATCGTTAACGTGTCGGCCGCGAGGCTTCGCCGAGCGCGGCCACCTCGACAGCCAGTCGGTGCGCACCGCCGATCAAAGGGGGGCTCGAAAGGCTACGACGCAGGCAAGAAGATCAGCGCCCGCAAGCGCCACCTCCTGACCGACACCGACGGCAGGCTGCTCGCCGTGCATGTCCATGGCGCCGATATCCAAGATCGCGACGGGGGCAAAGGGGTCCTGAAGCGCTCGCGACCACGCCATCCCTTCGTGCAACGGGTCTATCCGACGGCGGCTATGCGGGCCGCCTCGGCGCCTGGGCGAAGGACAAGACCCATATCGACTTGGAGATCATTCGCCGAAACGCCACTGCCAAGGGCATGGAGGTGCTGCCACGGCGCTGGGTTGTCGAGCGAACCTTCGCCTGGATCATGAAGAACCGCCGCTTCGCTCGCGACTACGAGCAGCTCACCCCGGTTGCCGAAACCCTCATCGTCATCGCGGCTTGCGCCACGCTCGTCAGGCGATGGCCATAAGTGAAAAAGACTTCTCAAACATGCTCTGAAACTGATGGGTGGTATGGGAATAAGGGGATCCCTGAGCGGCTGCCTTTTCGTAGACGAGGCCCACGGTCACGAAAACACGAAGTCCTTGGGGTTGGTAGTCAACTGTGCCAGGTTCACTCCGTCCAGCTTTATTGTGTCATGTGGATTGAGGTGTATTTCGGCACTCCCATTACTCATTGTCGTGTGAAGTAAGACCTGTGCGAGCGTCGAGAAGTGCATGCTGGATAGATTTATGATGTCGTGGCTCCGCCCTGCAACAGAAAAATCCGTGATCTCGTCCTGTCCGAAACCCCGAGTGAACATGAATGTCTCCTGGGCGCCCCCGCCCGTTATAATATCATTTCCTATGCTTTGAAGTGTTTGCTTGTCTGCCATTGCAAAAATAGCATGGGAATTATCGCCGTTGTCGAGAGCGTAGACTAGACCCGCACCATTCCGGGCATATTCGATGTAGGCGAAGCTGCCGTCCTGCGTATAATCGTACTCGACCGCGCGATAGGGCTGCCCCGTTATGCCGGTGAGAAGCTCGTAGCTGCTGTTCGCCATCGCGGTCGCACCAGAGGCATCCATCGCCACCGCGGTAAGGGCATCGAAGTGGCCTTGGCCGATATTGGCCTGGAAGGTCCACGACTCGTCAACGCCGACCGTCGCCGACCCAAGATATCGCCCGCCGTTCGAGGGATCCCCTTGATAGAGATCAACACTGGCTATGCCCGATGCACCGGAGACGAAACCGGTGATTATCGGCTTTTTACCGCTCACAAAACCAGCAGTGGTGGGATCGAAGCTTATCGTGAAGGCCGGCACAGGGTCCGGGCTGGGGGTCGGTATAGATGTCGAGGGTGGGTCTGTCGGCGACGACCTAGCGCTTGCACTGCCGGTGGGCGCGTCCGTGCCGAGCGTGCCGCCATCTTTGCTCGTCAGAGCCGCAGGATCCGTGCTGACAGACGTGACCGGCCCCGATGGCGTCTGGCTAGGCTGTTGCGTCGGATCGCCAGCGTTCCCAAGCGCCGGCGACGACCCGCTCATGGTCGTGGACAGTCCCTGGTCCGGCTCGGTCGTGAACGGCAGGGGCGTCGATGGCGGGGTGACCGGCACAGATGGGGAACCAACGGGTGTCGTTGGTGGGGTGACGGGCGTCGACGGGGGGCTAACGGGCACCGGAGGGTCCGGGCTCGGTGTCGGTGTCGTCGTGGCCGATCCCGCTCCGGTGGCGATCGTGATCGGCACTTGAGTCAAGGGCGGGCTCACCGGCGCCGACGGGGAACTGACGGGTGTCGATGACGGGGTGATCGGCGTCGATCGGGGGCTGACGGGTGTCGATGGGGGGCTGACCGGCGTCGAAAAGCTATTCGAAGCGGCAAAGCTACCGTAGTAGCTCGCCGTGCCGCCGATGAGGGCATTGCCCGAGAAGATGGCGCCCGGAGCGAAGGCGGCCAGCGTAGTCGCCCCGTCGCTGGCGCCACTACCCTTGATGCCGTAAAG
>JAABUW010009477.1_pt1 | contig 11075 bp, 19 predicted proteins | sample 5560081 | NCBI WGS metagenome assembly JAABUW01 (sample SAMN10711882, study PRJNA513363) | rock metagenome | isolation source: Antarctica rocks | place: Antarctica: Victoria Land, Knobhead sud | reverse complement strand
TCTGTGCGTGATTTGACGTCAGATGCACGTGTCGTCATGTGAGGCAAGCAGCAATGACATCGATTGACATGCTCATCGTGATGGGCGTGAATTTACGACATGCTGGCAGGTGCATCATATGACCTCCATGAGAAAGATATTCAATTGACACACAGATGCAACATCACGTCAATCGACGCACCCCACAAACCAGAGACACTGGCAGTGCGCAGTGCGCACCGAAGCATATGAGATACTTTCAATTCCAGATCCTAGCTTCGCAGATCCGCCGCACGAGGCCGGCCTCACCAACCTGCTGCACCCTGATGGTCTGGTCTCATCCGGCCGCGGCACCTCGCCCGTTGAGAACTGCAACAAGCAGCTGCACGAGTACCTGGGCGACAGCTGCGGCGTGGAGCTGGCGGTGGCGCTGATCTCGGAGAACACCTACTGCAACATCCGCCAGGTGCCCTTCTCGTACAAAGAATAGCAACCACAGGCGTCTTCCCTTGGAGATCAATCACCCTGCCACTGCTGTGATTGATGGGATCTTAATTTGCCGACCACAATGATCATGGTCATGCTTTAGTCAGCTTCCTGCTGTGCAATTGTTGTCATATTCTGTTGCATGTGCAATTTCAGGTTGTGTGCGCTGTTTCCGGCTGCAAATGCTCCAATATTCCTGTGCACTGCGGTGCAGGGCGTGAACAACAGGCAGCAGACGCAGCACTACCTGCACGACCTGGGCCTCGCAGCAGCGGCGGAGCATAAGACAACAGCGCTGCTCCGGCGGCAGCCGGCCCTGAGTCCACGTCTGCCTGACCTGCAGCACAGGATGCTAAGAGCAGCTTTGATCGGGCTGTGCGAGAGAAGCGTTGTCAGCTCGGCAGCGAAGCGAAAATGGTCATTGACGGGCCGGCTGCACAGCATGTCGGCCCAGTTGATTGGTGGCATTCCTCGCGAGAGTACATGGAGCATGCGGTCTGGGTGATTGGCAAGTCCGAGGCGATTGTTGCACGTGATGCTGCACGCAGCTTGAGAAAGCAATGACGCACCGCAACTGCTGGTGTTGCCGTCGAGGCGTGCACGTTTCTGCGGCGGCGGCATGATGTTGTCGTTGGCTGTGTGCAGCAGCGGCTGCTCCGGCAAGCTGTTTCCGTCTGTGACAGCAGCTGGACGTGCGAACGTCGTCGCCTGCGGGCCGCCAGGCTGCTGCAGGGACTGACTAGCACGAACATCCCCTGCTGGCGAGGGTGCTGTGGGCGCCTGGGGCGACATCAGCAGCGATCAGCGCTCATGCCAATCCTTTGGGAGTCGACACGTCACCTTGGGACGCGTGCCGGCAACAGGCAACCACGTCGTCGAGCGCAGAGCGGCCTACCTGCTCCATGGCGATCGGCTCTCCAGGCGCGCAGTCTCGGCAGACTCTCCAGCTTCCGCCGGTCTGATTGGGCTGCAGGGTAAGTATAGTGATGTTTGGAAGCGTCAGACTCCGGCATCGTCGTCTGCATGCAAGCCTGAAACCTGTCCTTAGCCTACTCACCACATTGCGGGTCGACTGCTGTGCCTCGCTGCAAGTCGCGCACAGTGCCGGCACATGCATAACCGCCATTTGCCCCGCCTGCGTGCTGGCGCAGACCTGGTCGCGCTCGCTGCTGCTGCCGGCCGGCCTTTTTGCTACTTCGAAGTAACCTTTTACAGTACGAGGCGACCGCTGCGGCTTGCGTTACAATTGCGACTGCAAACGGAGCAGGCAGACGTGAAGTTGAGTGATTTCTGGGCTTCTGTGCCGAGTCTGCAACTGTGCTGAGGTCGCTGCACGGCAACCTATGGCAGCGAAGTTTCAAAATCGCACAAGGCAAGCTCCGACACGCGCATGCGCGCCAGCCCCACCCGGCGCCGAACGCCGCTGCACAGAGCAAACGGCAAGCGCCGCTGGATAGCTGCATTTCAGTGCTATCAGGCTGGATCAGCCGTTTGGCTCGCGGCGCCGTGCGCTGGTGCTGGCAGCTTCCGGAAAGTGGCCCGTGTTGCAGCTGCTGCTTGCTGCGCGGATTGCGCTAAGTCCAACACCCTACAAGCCGCAGTGCCTGCCCCGTCTGCAGCGTGCTGAGGCTCAGGCCCTGCGTGCGCTGAGGTGGCGGTGACATCTGAGCTCCAGGGTTTTGTCGTGGTGGGGCATTTAGACGCGAGCTTATTAATAATTTAATAAGTTAATAATTTAATAAGTTATTATAGTCATCGAGATCTTCTTCCTCCTCCTCTCAGCACGACAGCAGATCACACTTGCATTTTGTTGGTTGTAGCTGTACATCGTCTGAGTCGAACGCACGTGGGTGCGCATTCCAGAGAGTCGACCTCCCACCAGCGACTAGGAAACACATCGCGTCCCAATGAGCTGGCAGACCTACGTCGACGACCACCTGCTGTGCCAGCTGCCACACGGAGGCGTTCTGTCTGCGGCTGCAATCGTGGGGCAGGACGGAGGCGTGTGGGCGCAAAACGACACCTTCCCTGAACTGGTTGATGGCGAGGTGCCCAGCTTTGATCTTCCGCCTCGGTGCATGCACATGGCAGTGCTGTGCCAAGAGCATGCCTCGATTGTGTTTATGCTGGCGTGCAGGTTACCAAAATCGTGAGAGGCTTCGACGACACCAGCGAGCTTGCAGCCAATGGCCTGTGGCTCGGAGGCGAGAAGTTCATGCTGCTGGCCGGCGAGCCCGGCGCCGTCATCCGGGGGCGTGGCAAAGAGAACAAGAGCAAGGGCGTGACCATCAAGAAGACCGTCTCGGCCATCGTGTTTGGCATCTACGAGGAGGGCGTGCAGCCTGCGGACTGCAACACGGTGGTGGAGGGCCTGGGCGACTACCTGGTGGGGCAGGGTATGTAAAGGCTAGCTTGCATGCATGGGCGGCAAGGCGCATCGCCGCAGACCTCGCAGACGGCCTCCCCGTAGGCGCGGCGCCGAGCCGGTACTTAGCTTGGCGAAGTGATGGGATTCTTTCACGGTGTGGCCTGGCACATTATTGACACTGAGCATCAGATTGAACCCCCGCTGCACGGTGCAGCAGCCGTGTCGGCTTCGTCTAGGCAGTAGCTCATAGGAGGGATTGGGCACCGCTCCAGCGCGGACGGTTGCATGCTGTGTAAAACCGAGGCAGATTCGTTCTTTCATATCCAATTCTTCCATGCAGTGCTCCATACAGAAGTTTGCATGCATGCAGAGTGCGCCACTATGGTCGTGACCCACTGCATGTGCAACAGAGACCGTCAGAACGCTCCAGGGTGTGGCCCAGCAGCAAAGCAGGACGTGATTGCACCGCTTCCCCTGACTTTCAACCATGTGTGGCATTCTGCATATTGGTGAGAATTGAACCCCTGTTTGTGTGCATTAGGTGTCAGAAGTGTGCGCCGCTGCAACAGACCCAAAAGCAGGTTGGCAAGGCACAGGGAATGCTGCCCAACGAAAGCATCCACTTGCACCTCAATCACACAGCGCCAGGGCTGGAGGCGGGCGGCTCGCCGCATAATTCCGCCGCCTCCTCCTTCCGCGCCGCCCAGATCTCGTAGATGACAGGCAGCACGGACACCGCGACGATCGCCAGCACGACCGCCGTGAAGTTGTGCTGCACGAAGGGCAGGTTGCCGAACAGATAGCCCGCGCCCACGAAGAGGACCGACCACAGCACCGCGCCTCCGATGTTGTACCTGCACCAAGGTGCAAGGGTGGCTGTCAGAGCCAGCAGCGCAGCATCGGCATGTGCGCCTTGAACGCCGGAGAGGAGACACAAGCTTCACAAAAGAATAGGGTCCATGAAACTTCGAGCCGAGCACAACAGCGACACGACAGCCGGCCTGAGACAGACAGAATTGCAGACACTCAACAGCTGCCGCAGTATCTGGGCACGCAGCCGCGCAGACGGCATTGCTGCACCCATAGAATAACCTGTTGCCGGCAGGCAGGTCAGCAAAGGCAGGTCATCTCAGGCAGACAGCGTTCCGCTGTCTGCCTAGGCGTACATGGCGAAGGTGGAGTAGTGCATGCTGCCGACGCCGGCGACAAAAGGCGCAAAGGTGCGCACGATGGGGACGAAGCGCGCCAGCACCACCGTCTTGCCGCCGTGCTTGGCGTAAAATTTTTGCGTCTTCTCCACGTAGAAAGGGTTCACCGCCTTGGACTGCAGTGCCTTGCGACCTGCAGGTAGGGCACACAGTATAGTAAGGTTCAACGGGCGACGGCAATACTTGCATTCCTTACAGGGGAAGGTTTGAAAGCCGCAAACGAGTGCATGGGGCTGTCAAATGCCCGCAATTCACGTGCGGCGGCGCAGCCGGTGGGTGGTGCAGTGTACTGCCGCTGAGACATGCGCCGCTGCCCACGCCGCCTTCAAGATAGCTTCCCTAGGGCACATGCGGGAGCTCGCCGCCGCGGTGTTGGTAACGATTTCTGCGATTGTGATCGGCGTCGCTGCAGTGATGGAGATTCCTAGGCACTCAAGGGGTATGGTGCCATGAGACGCACTGGCCGACGGCGTAGTTGACGGCGTCGCCCAGCGTCGCAGCGGCGATAAGGCGGCAGGTGTTCAAGGGGTTGAAAAACCATGACACTATGGCGAGAAACGCACCGAGGAACTGGCCGACGGCGTAGTTGACGGCGTCGCCCAGCGTTGCGGCGGCGATGAAGACGCCGAGCAGCGGCGCCAGGCCCAGATGGCCCAGCGCCGCGAGCGTGCCCGCGGCAAACAGCAGCGAGTCACCCGGCAGGAACGGCGTGACGACCTGCATCGGGGATGGGTGTCCCACAGGTGACAATGTCGGGAATAACCCCTTAGATTGTAGTGGGGAAAGCCCACATGGTCAAAGCGAGATGGCCAGTGCGCCACACCGGTCCTTCAGTCCTTCAGTGGCCCTGCGATTCAAATGCGTGTATTGCAGATTCGCAATTCCCGCGTTCACATGGACGCCCTCCCTCAGTGTCCTGAAAGCATGCACCTGAAGTACGCACTAGCCCGGTCTCGCAGAACACGATGGCAGCCAGCAGCGCATAGCAGACGTTTGTGATCAAACCACTCTACGGAGTCAATTACCAATTCCAAGATAGAACAATAACAAATTGCGCACCAGCCCGGTCTCGCAGAACACGATAGCGGCCAGCAGCGCATATGCGCGGGAGGTGCCCTGCTCCACGATAATGCGGCCCAGGTGCTCGTCCAGGTGCAGCACAAAGTCCAGCAGCCCTGCGGGCAGGTTTTGGTGGGAGTTTGGTTCGAATCTTGGTCTGGACAAAAGTGCTCGGCAGGCAAGCAGGCATCAATCATTACCGGAACCTGCCAAGCCATAGCATAGTGATTTTGAACGTGGGGCACAGCGTGAGCAGCTTAAGGAGAGGTGCAACCGTCTATATGGCTGCGAGAGAGAGAGCTGCGACAAAGAGAGCGTCCACAGGCACAGCGCAACAGAGCAAGCCATTCACGCACTTGCGAGGAAATTTGACGAGCCAGCCGCGGCGGGCGCCGACGACGCCCAGGAGGGTGCGGGCAGCAGCGCCGATGCGGCGGCCACCACCGCGCCGCACAGCAGCAGCCGCGCGGCCGCCCTCAGCGGCCGCGACGCCTTCACTTCTGTTGCTGCGTCCGGCATTGGCCAGGACTGCGGCGCCGAGTGTGCGGCAGTGCCTTGCGGCGCTGCAGCGCCCGCGCTTGCGGCACAAGCGAGCGTACGTCGTGGCACATAGTACTTAGGTGCTGGAGCCTCGTGCACAGGCACCACAGGTGCCAGCGGCAGCGGCCGGCAAGGTGCCGCGGGTCGTGCGCTTCGGCATGTGGGCAGCGTGCATCTGAGAGGCTGTGCAGACATGGTCAAAGCCATGGAAGCCAAGTCCAACAAATGCAGAACGCACAGCAGGCCGAATGTGCTGCCCTGGTTTTTGGAACATCAGATCAGCACCATCAGGAGAGTGCAAACTCCTTTCAGCGCTGCAATCGGTCACTGCAAGGAGAAATCAGGCTGTTTGATAGTCTGAAGCCTGCTATCAACTGCGTGTCAAATGCGGTTGTGGGCCAACCTTCCTTTTAACGCGTCTAGGTAGCTAGCGCAATCAGGTGCTTCCGGGGCCTGCAAGCAAGCCCCTGCGTCGGCCAAGAAGGTTTGATGAGATTCTGCTGGTGTGCATTCCTGGCCAAGATACGTGCAAAGAACCTTGAGCATGGCGCACCCAAGGGACCTTGAGCATCAATTATTGCTATACTTGTGAGCTCGATGCTTACACACACGGGCTCAAGCTGTCAGCCATGTATTGCCTCTGAACAAACGCATGTTCTGAAGCAGGCAGAGCCCACAGGAGCATGCTGGGTACACCCAGCATGCTCCCAGCGCGTGCTGCATCTACACTACACAACCGCCGCCACCGTCAGACACTGGCGGCTGCAGGGCTCCGCACCAGCTGCCACCCGCGCCTGGCGCCGCTACTCAGTCGGCGTGGAAGGGCACATTGGCCTTCATCGCTGCGTTGGAGAACAGCTCGTGGCTCTCCCGCTTGTCCAGGGGCCCCTTGTTGCCCAGCAGCTGCACGATTGGATACAGAACAGAGTCAGGCAACATGCCTGCAGAGCGCTCCCTCACATGCGCCCACATACGAGCAGCGCACACGCAAAATTTTCCAGCTTGCTCCCTCCCACATTGCATGCATGAGGAACCGACAAGGCCAACAGGCAACAACTGGCTGATGCCAGCCTGCACTGACGGCGGACAGGGAAAGCAGAACAATTACTGCAAGAAGAGGGGTTTTCCGTAGGGGTTTCAGCACACCTTAGCATTAACGCCGTCCTTCGCCAGGCGGCCCTCGCGCTTCCACAGGATGTAGTCCTCCCGCGAGTACTTCGTAAAGCCCCTGTGCCAAATGCAAACGAGAGGGATTACATCTGCAGAAGGTGCGACATCCAACTGCTGGCCAGTCACTCATGCTGGAGCCAGAGGCGGCATGCAAGGTTTGCAACGCTGCAACGTCAGCGACTTGGCAACGGCATAAAACACGCATGTTGCAGACGTCCCCCACTCTCGCGATGCCCAGCGTCCCCAGGTGATAACTGCAAAAAGGGAGGCATTCAAAAGGCAGCTGACACGCACCAGTTGCGGCTCTCCACGATCTTCTGGCGCCCGGGGAACTTGAACTTGGCACGGCGCATGGCCTCCTGTGCCTGCAGCACAGGAATTGCAGGCCATGTCAGTCCTCTCCCTCGAGAGCTGTCTGTGCTTTCTAGCGGCCGCCAATCCTGTTGCATGCATGGAGCTTGTGAACAACTACTCGTCAACAGCATTTTGGCTATGCCATTCGCATACGTCTCCAGACAGATGGTCGAAGCATCCACGCAAGGGAGACAGCGCGGCAGGTTGAAGACCACAGAAATTGGGCAAAGAGAAAGTGAAACGGTGAGCAGGACGCACCGCGACGACGTGGCTGTCCTTGCAGCGGATGGACAGCAGGACCTGGCCAATGTTGACGCGGGCGGCGGTGCCCTGCGGCTTGCCGAAGGCGCCGCGCATGCCCGTCTGCAGCCTATCCGCGCCGGCGCACGAGAGCATCTTGTTGATGCGCAGCACGTGGAACGGGTGCGCGCGCACGCGCAGGTGGAAGGTGTCCTTTCCGGCGGTTTTGGTCATGTACTTGTTGGCCGCAATGCGCGCCGCCTCCAGCGCCTCGCTGCTCACCTGCTCCTTCTCCCAACTGCAGTAACAGCACGGATCATTCAATAGCAGCGAATTAGGAGCAACACGATCTGCGAAGAGCAACGCGCGCCGCCTCCAGCGCCCCGCTGCTACCCTGCTCCTTCTCCCAACTGCGGCAGGGTGCACAGCAGCGCCTTGTCAGCGAAACTGCGATCGATGCGCGCCGCCTCGAGCGCCTCACTGCTCACCCGCTCCTTCGTCCAGCTGCAACATTGTGCAAGAAGCAACGCGTCACTGGTGACGCACTCGCACAAGGCAGCATGGGCTGTTTCTTAGCTACTTGAGTTGCTGGCAGCAGATTTGCAGCAGTGCGCCTCCCGCTGAGAAACGCGCAAGGCTGCTCCCACTTAGGAAGGGCAGAGGGCCGCAATCACCATTGTGCCCAGATGCTGCCGCTCTGCTGCGGCAGCCAGGTCTCGTGCTGTGTCCAACATGTCCAGCCGACAGCCGAGCGCTCCCGCCTGTCTCAAGTGTAGGCCAGCTCTCACCTGACCATGTGCACGCAGGCTGGGAAGGTGTCCACAGGCGCCCGCTTTGCGCCAGCATCGAAGATGCGAATCTTCGGGTCGGGCACACCGCGACAGAAGCGCGACTTGGGGTACGGCTTGTTCTTGATCTGCCGGTAGCACTTGAACGGGCCTGCGCAACAGAGGTGCGCAGTCAGCCTCAGGCCGAACCAGGCGAAGCAAAAGGTTTGCTCATCCTCCTCGCACGTGTGGCGAGCCTTTGCTGTGGCCCATGCTGCTGCACGCCGTTGCCAATATCAGCAGAATGCTGGTGATGTCGCCAATCAGCAAGTTTCACGTGCATGGCCCCAGCAGGGCCACACGCAAGCAGGCGGCTCCAGAGCAGGCATTGGTGCAGTCAGCCAATGCTGAGCCGCAGCACTCACGTCGTCCCATGGCGGCTGGCTGTATGGACCCCCTGCAGTGCCCTCCCTGATGTGTGCAGCCCGGCTGCTCTGGAAAAGGGCTGGTTCCAAAACGCAAGTCTCGCCTCTGAGTGCGCCTGCCTTCAGGGAGGCGAGGTGTCGAGCTTTTCGTCGTCTCACTGATTCACCAATCTCGTAATAGGGTTTTGTTGCAACTGCTGATTTCCCGTCTAAACGACAAAACCCTGGAGCTCAGATCTGCCATGTCACCGCCACCTCAGCGCACGCAGGGGTCTGAGCCTGAGCACGCTGCAGACGGGGCAGGCACTGCGGGCTGATGATGAAGAGGAATGGAAAGTCTTGTAGGGTGTTGGACTTAGCGCAATCCGCGCAGCAAGCAGCAGCTGCAACACGGGCCACTTTCCGGAAGCTGCCAGGACCAGCGCACGGCGCCGCGAGCCAAACGGCTGGTCCAGCCTGATAGCACTGAAATGCAGCTATCCAGCGGCGCTTGCCGTTTGCTCTGCTGCGCTTTGTGCAGGTCACTAGGCCTGCCGGAACTGGCGCTTCCGCGTGCGGTTTTGGTTGCAAGAAGTGGCCGGCTGCAGAGGCGTTCGGCGCCGGGTGGGGCTGGCGCGCACCATTCTACAATCCAGATGTCACATAGATCATACCTTAACGGAAAATGAGCTGCGTCTACCCCTGTGCAGCAAGGAGTCAGCCGCTGGAATCTGCGATCGCGAGCCGGCTGCAACCGGCGCATCTGGTGTCGGGAGCCTTTCAGACGCCTCAGAACGTTTCAGGCAGCATAACAACAAAGCCATATGCTGTGACACAAGCGTTTCACGGAACCCCTGGCGTCGAACGGTGTGAGATGGTCGACAGCTGACGTTCGATCACAGCCCACACGGGACTAGAGAAACGCAGATGCATCAGAACAGCTCTTTGGCAGCATCAAGAAGCGTGAAGTGCAGGCTTCCTGGGCTGCGGTCTTGCCCGTGCGCTGGTCTAGCCGCGTTGAATCACCGGAAATTGACAACGCTGTAGTGAGCAGGCCAAAGACATGGCTGGGTAGGCACAGCAGAGCTTGTAAAGTGTTCATAATGCTAATCCTGCGTGCGTATAGTGCACCCGGCGTGTCGTGGTGGGGCATTTAGACGCGAGCACTATGAAAATTCCTTATGCGTCCTGTCGTTCCGGAAGATGGCGCGCGCGCAATCCATACTCCACTTCGCCGCCTGGAAGCCCCATCACGACTTCAGCAGGCGGCTCTGCACGTTTACATCGTAAACTGTGTGACCATGCAGGTAAGCGTTCCGGTCATCACTGCCTGTATCGCCGATCGTCACCTCCGAGGCACAAGCCTCTCGTTGCCACGAACAGCACGCGAGGCAGCGAAATATATTTCGTGACGGATGTATGAGTTTCATCGTACTGTTTGGGCATTTTGATGCATTCGCCGAGGCACCGGGTGGCAGCACGTTTCTATTTCACATTCAGATGGCGATTCAGTTCGGTCTGTCCCTCCGCAGGCCGTGACGGCAACGAAGATGGCATCATCCTCAAGTCTCACCACCAGCAGCCGCCCAGCGTCCGTCGTCATCCCGTGGCAACAGGCGACGCCAGGTGGGCGGCCACCAGCAGCTCGGCGGAGCGTCGTCCTGCGGGCAACGCCGGCGCCGGCGCCACCAGCGGCGCAGCCCGAGGCCCCAGCCGCTGCCCAGCCAGAGTTGGACGAGGGCTTCTTCGCCAATGTGATTGTCTGTTGCTCTTCCGTGTAATTCAGTTGATCAAGCCGTTGCTCTCATGCGCTGCTATTGTGATTGACGTTGCCATCATCGTCACCGGCATGAAGCCTTCTCGAACGTGCTGTGATGGTTCGGCTGATCATAAGAAGAGGCTGTTTTCGTTGCAAGGCTACAGTCGCATGGTTGCATGTTTGCTTCCCTTCCATCCTGCAAGACTAGACGTCTCGTGCAGCGGCGCCACCGGGATGATGACTGTCATGTTCCCGTCGACGGGAACATGACAGTCAAGCAATCAAAGCAGACTGCAACGCACATGCTTTGGGTGCTGCAGAAGAAGTGGATAAAGCGCTCGTGGGGATGTTTCGGCGTGCCGAACCATGCTCGTGGGAATGTTTCGGCGTGCTGAACCATGATCGTGAGGACGGCACCGAGGTCTCTTACAGCATTGCAGCTGCGCTAGCAAACAAAACACATGATGGCGATAAGCCATATCTGTGTTGCATCGCACAGTCTCCTTGCACGCCCACCCGAATGTGCTGTCGCACCCCCTCTACAAATGGTGGAAGCCACTCAACTGTCACCTTGGCTGCTCAGTCCATGGCCTCCAGGGCAGCTGCTGCCGCCATGGCCTCCTTCATCAGAGCTGTTGCCCTGCGCTTGACTGCTGCCCTGTCGGCCAGCGGCGCCCCCGCCTGCTTCACTGCCGCCTGCTGCGCCGCTGTGCTGCCCCTCGTCCTCACGACCTGCGGTTC
>JAABUW010009476.1_pt1 | contig 11076 bp, 11 predicted proteins | sample 5560081 | NCBI WGS metagenome assembly JAABUW01 (sample SAMN10711882, study PRJNA513363) | rock metagenome | isolation source: Antarctica rocks | place: Antarctica: Victoria Land, Knobhead sud | reverse complement strand
TTGAAGGTCTGTTTTAGAAAAAGATCTGGGGGGTTTGGTGTGAGTTGTGGGATAGATGAAATTTGAGCTCTTATCATATTTGTGCTCTGATAGATCGAATGTACATTGTTGGTTCTTAAGATCCTAATATGGGAAGATTGGCACTTACATTGAGTGACCTTGCATTTTGACATTTTATTTTGAATCTTGTGTGGCTCACGCCTTTCCCTTCTTCCAGGAAATGAAGGTGGTACTAGCTCGTCCGCTCACACCCACCTCCTCCTGAAAAGGATGGCAATCCTCGAAATAGCGAGAGAAAAGATGCGGGATGTGATCTTGCTCCAATGTCACCAAACGATCAGCATCTCAGGTGCATTGCCAGTCGAGAGGGCACGGACGAACCGAAGTGGTGCAACCGAGGATAATGTTTGAAATTCGTATAGACTGGATGCTGAGGTGTAATGCGGCGAAGAACATAGCGCTTTATATTCCGCATCCCTGAGTGCACGTTTGGGAAAGCGCTTGGCTCGCGCACAGCTTTCAAAGCCACTCCGCCTGGAATGAGGTCTGTCGCAAACATCAATGATCTTTTCGGGGAGGAACATGGAAGAGGTCGACCACGGAAGCTATTTGCGATCCTGTCTTGGTCTGACTCAGTCGTCTCCCATGCTTCGTCGTGGGCTTCTGGTCACTTCAGCGCTATCGATAAGCCAGAAATCCGGTTGTGGGTCTCCTTTGTCCTTTGAAAGCCGAATATGGTAAGACATTGTTCCATAGCATTAAAAGGCGGTATCGAGGTAGCGCTAGATCAGCATCAATCTCCCTATTCTTACAATTGACAAAGGGGAGAAAGTCTCACACTTCCGAAATGTCGCAGACTTGTAAAGCAGCTTCCTGGTAGAGACCTTACTCTTACTGTGAAGTTTGCTGTTTCAGATGTTGACTGAGGTAATTTGAGCCCAGCAAAATTCTTTATCGTCCGCACAATGGCATTGTACATGTCTAGGACATTGTCTCAATCTCTCTGTCGTAGGTCTCACGACATGTTTGACATATACCATGTACTCATATAACCCCGTTGCAATGCTATGCTCTTCTTCCTTCATTCAACCACCCATCTACAGTCTACAATACTTAAAAAAGCTCACTCCAACCAAAAAGAACCCAAGGTCTTAAGTCTCAAGACAATCGCAGCATCTCCCAACGAGATGGCAGAAATGCAAATGCAAGAGCTTGGTAGAATGTTGAACCACTTGAGAGAGAACGCCCCATCGCCGAGCACAGATGATGGATCAAGGCTCATCGACGCATACGATGACGTCCGCTCAAAGAGAGCCAACAGCAGTGACAATGTTCTCGACGCTGACCATCCATATTCGGAGAATTGGCCCGAGGTCTTCTGCAACGGCCGAGCAATATACAGTGAGCAATTCTACTCGCACTTTCCCTTCCTCAGGGGCGTCGACCCGTTTGACGAAGAGGGCACGTACATGACATCCGAAGCGTATCTCACATCTAACGCAGCCATAGATCCGCCAAGATTCCGATTTGGTCTTCCGGACAGCACCGCTGAAGTCCCGCCTGCCCTAGCCTTCGTTAACAGCCTCATCAGTCTTGAGCTGGACGATCTACCCGTCGATGAGCAGGATTGTCCAATCTGCAAAGAACAATATAGAGTTGGCGAGTTCGGGGAGATGCCGCTAGAACTTCCTGGCTGCGGCCACGTAGTCGGCAGAGATTGCCTACTGACCTGGCTATCGACGTTTCCTAGCTTTGATGATGGCATGCTGCAAAGCAGTTGTCCACATTGCCGCCGGGAGACTCTGATTGAAAAGAAAATGAGTATCGATACCTCCGAGGGCCTGGCGCAGCTATTGAGAGATGCAAACTACATCCTCATGGGTTCAGGCCCACTGGTCCTCGACCGCAAAGCAAGACATCATTGGGAAGTTATCAAAAGGTATGCCAACGATTACCTCCAGGAGCGAAGACTGTATGACCAGGATGATGCACTGCTTGAGCAGAAGCGGAAGATGAACGAGCGTAAGGTGGAAATTTTCATGGTGCTTATGAAGGATCATATCGCAGAATACGTCAAATCGGCCTCTTCTTCTTCCACACCGAAGCAGGAGAAACTGACAAGATACCTAATCAACGCTCTTCGTTGGTTTGAGCGACGTGGCCTTGTGGAAGCCTACCTGGACCTGAAGGATGATGTGGATGCCGGGGACGGCGATCACAGTCTAGCCATGGAAGAGATCAACGCTGAGCTAGCAGCTTTACCATACCCTCTCGCTCGGATGATGGAGTGGACATACTCTGGAACCTTGGCCTAGGGGGGCCAACTAAAGCGAGGCGAACGCAGATGTCGTAGCGACGAAAGGTGGTGAAGAGATTGGCATGGAATGGAGTTATTGCATCTACATTTTCAATACCTTAATAATCCATAGATTACGGGGTAAGGCGTTCCAGATAGCAATGAAATACTGCTTTTGACTAATCTGTCGTGAGACACCTGATACTATAAGTACTGTGATTATGGTCGAAAGGGTTCAGGATTAGGCATCGAGGCTGTGGTTTACATCCCATGGAGTTAGGCGATTGTTCTTTAATTTCGATGGAGTCCACGGCCTTTAGATGAATAACGCCGTCATCATGAGATGTTGAGTTCAGGTACATAGACCCCATGCAGCCTCGAAATCAATCTTCAGCTCGAAGAGAACCTGGGACTTCTTGTTTCTTTCGGAAGGGAATTATAACCGGCTATTCATCTGCGTCTGCACTGTTGTAACCTGTAGCAGCCATGTCCGACGGATGGAGCATCATACTTATCTTGGGGGCCACAAGTGGTATCGGTGAAGCGTTTGCCCATCGCTTTCATGCTCAAGGCAAGACAGTCATTGCGGCTGGCCGTCGTCTCGATCGCCTCCAGCGCTTGCAGAGGGACTTGAGTGGCCTTGAATTCCAACAGGTATGTATACTTTTCATCGAGTTGGTATGTCCACGTTTGACCCAAAAGACTATTTCTGACTTAGCAATGGCAGATTAATGTTGCAGATATTGCTGGTCTTCCCGCACAGGTCTCGAAGCTTCTTGAACGCTTCCCAAAGCTGGATACTGTCATGGCGGTCGCTGGAAAGGGCACCAGCTTCGACTTCAAGGATCCGAAGGCATCTTCACCTGAATCGATCACCAGCGACGTTACCACCAACGTCACCGCACCTATGGTATTGGCCCAGCTCTTGGTCCCTCATCCATTGTCCCTCAAACGCTCGGCAACCTTCGTGTTGGTATCTTCAGGCCTTGCATTCTTGTCATATCCTTTGTTTCCCGTGTATTGTCCAAGAAAAGCCGCCATTCACACTTTTGCCGTCCTGCTCAGGGCCCAGCTGAGTAAGACCGATGTCAGCGTCGTCGAGCTCGTCCCACCGTATGTCGATACTGCATATGACGCTGCTTATCGAGAGAATTGCATCGAGGCGCAGGGAGGTGCGGGTAAGGCAATGAAGTCAATGCCGTTGGAGGAATTCATGAACGCGGCCATGGACGGGCTAAAGAACAAGGACGCGAAGGAGGTGGCCGTTGGGTCGGCGGTGATGCGTGTCTCAGCATGGCGGGAGGCATTCGACCCCCTCCTCCATAAAATGCACGTAGATTGATGGATAGACTTTGATAGACTATGGACAGAGCCTATATACACTCATAGGGATGCGGCTTGTCAGCAGCAAAGGTGAGGGGAGGAGGGCAGCAGTTTTAGTGGCATGCTCATGACAGCTCACAGTTGTTTCAGTCCCTTACTCGAAACATAGTATATCACCTGCTGATATGGCTCATACCTTAGGCTCACGTCAACTCTACAGTTGCCAAAGCGAGGCCGGCCACGGAGAGTGCGAGAAAAGGGAGAGAGCGCTAGTCTCAAGTGGGACTAGCATGTCTTGGCTAGCTTCCAGCCAATTCCATCTGTGGCCAACAATACTGACATTGCTTCCGAATAGTCTCAGCGTATTTGGAATTGCAGAAGTGATCAGAAAATGACAATGCTACAAGCACGTTGTCCTGCGACCTCAAGAGTTCGAATGTTACTGGCAACCTCTATTTGCTCTATCACGGCAGTCTAGCATGCCATCGTGGTGGACAAGGCGTTGCGATAGCTATGTATTTTGTAGCTGTGCGAAATAATCATCTATCAGGTGTCGCAGTTTACCCGACGATCTTTCGGACTATTGACTGGAGCTTCTGAACCTTGTAATTATCCTTACAGCTACAACGGCATTATGGTCACCACATTTCATATCAGGTGCCATGATGGAATACCACCACATCTCTCCGAGTAACTATTCAGTCTCTGCTGAGCGGTGGACTTGGTATGCCGCGCGAGAGAACTTGGATTGGGGCTGGGAGGCGGGTGGGCGGTGTTAGTGGATCCTCCATGTTGAAGGCGGTGAGTGTATTGGACTTTACTGCTTGGAATGGTGGTTTGGGTTGACGTTCGTGATTGAGGATTATGGGTTGTGGATTGTGGGTTGGATTGAGCAAGGTAATAGATTCGAGTGAGGTACTTTGTACTACTTCCAATTATTGTATTGTATGTTCTATGTCAAGTGTGGAAGGGGTGAGTACAATTTCTGGTACACCGGGGCCTTTCATTCAATGCAATCGTGAAGCCTTCGCTCTCCCAAGATCATCAGGTACCTACATCCATGTCTCCGAAGACCCAAGACAACGACGACTGCGGTATCAGTACCTCTTTCTATCCTAGCTCCACTCCAACACCGATCTTACATCAAACGAAACCCTCTCATGATCCATAACTCGCCACCAACTTCTCCCTAATCGCCCTCATCTCCGGCAAAAACCAAAACTTCAAGTCCGCATCCTGGAATCTCGGAACATCCACATACCCCTTCCCCCCATCCGCCAACTTCGTCAAATAAAACTTCCCATCCCCAGACGGGTACCAGACGCAATACTTTCCTTTCCAACACTCTCGCTTATCCGTGAAAATCTCCTTGTCATTCAATTCCCAAACCATCATATAGAGAGCGCCTGCTTTGGAGCATTCTTCAAGCGCTTTGGGTATGGTGTATGATTCATTATCCTGCTTTAGGGATGAAGAGTAGTAGTGGTACGATGTCCGAACTTCGGCGAAGTTGAAGGTTTTCACATCGATGCGGATGCAGGAGAAGGAGATTTTATCGCGGGTGGCGTCGAGTTGTTGGTCGCATTCGGAAGGAGCAGGGCGTCGGTTGGAAAAAGAGCGAAGGATCTTTGGAAGAGGCATCTTAGCGCGCCTTGATTGAAATTTCTGACAGTCAAAAGCTGTTTCAGTCAAGGGTTTTGATTTGTTTCTTGGGCTGTGAAGAATGTATTGTGGGTTGTGCGAAATGGTGAAATAGATGTACCAAGGTTACGATTGTCTAGGAGGCATGTTCTGTACGACGCAAGGTGTAGCAATAACTATCTCCTTTGTTTGGTGGGTTCCATTGATTCAGTCCCCACTCCTTTGAAGGGGGGTTTGATTGAGAGAACGGTTTGCATTGTTCCAACCACATTCACCGAGCCGCTGGAATGTTGAAAGCCTTGGACTCGAGTCGCACAATGCATCTCACAGGTCCCCGACCCTTTTCACGGCCATTGACACTTCTTCCTTGGCAGATCACACAGCTATTAGTGCTAGTGGTTCGATTCCAAGCAATCGGGCCTAACGTGACAGGGGACGCTAGGTTTATTGGGCTCCCAACGTCGACAATAATCCATGATCCGCGAAATCTCACGAGGTTCTAGATTGACATTTTGCTCTCTTGTTCGTACCATAGCGCCTTCAAGGGTAGTCACAATGTGGGCTTTTGTTGTTGGCGTTGACGGGCAGCCTAGTCAAAGCAACCAACATTATAGCCCTACCATCGGCCAATCTCACACTTCCTGCACTCGTGAACATGACCTCTACCCTTCGAGACAGCCGTATCTCATTCGAAACTGCCGTTTGGGATGCCGTCCAAGACACCGTAGCTACCCCTTTGATGCACTCGTGACGATCGAGACCTCCACCGGCAGCGAGGACGTAGTAGACGACCCGGAAATGCTCACGGGAGTTCGCATAATTTCTAATAAACCTGCTGGAGCTCCATACACAGCTCTCCCAGTCCAGATGGCTCGAAGATGGGGACGATGGAGTACGCCTCGGTGAAACCGGTTGTTCCCTTTGTCAAAAAGTGACTCTCTTTCTACGCTCCTAGAATTGAAGAACGTGGAGGGTGATCAGCTGACAATGGAGCATTGATACACACAAGCCGACGGGTATGTAGATCTCAGGTTGCCTACTGGAACCCATGAGCTGCTTTATCCTTCCAATATGGATCTCCGATCAGCGACCGATCACGCCGCATGTGGTGAATTTGGGGACAATAGATAGCAATGTTGACGCGAAGCTCACTCGAGCAGAGGGTACCGAGTGGCTGTTTGCATTAGGTTGGCAAGAATTGATTTGTAGAGGAGGCAGCTGCTTCCGTCGCTTTTTCGTGTACACTGGATTTGTCACACGGACATTTCGTCGCAATTCAAATCCCAACCGTCCAGCCGATGCCGCATGCGACACAAATTTTGCCAAAGAATTGTCCCTTGTCTGCTCTCCTTGCGTTCGTTGCTAAGTTCTCAGAAGCCACTTGATTTTGATACATGCTTTTGTGGGATGCGAAGGGACGAGGCATCCTGCCCTCGAAGCATTCCCGCACGCATGTACCAATTTAGCTCTTTCACCATATCTGCCCTTTCATCCTGAATAGCCTGAAATAGACTCGAGGATAGAACGTTGCCACCCACTGGACTGACGTCGGGCTCAACATACCAACTCCGCAAACGGTAAAACATCTCGACTTTTTCATCTGTCCAATGGCCAACAAATAGCTTTTTGGGCATCCGTGTACAAGGGCTGTTGGCCACTCGGAATGATGAAGCTCCAACTGCCACGCCGGCGCCAGATTTGTGCTGATTGTCGTGGGCTGCTGCCTGCAAGGCTGGTACTCTATTTTCCAGGCGCTTGGCGAAAGAAGCAGTAAACCACTTCTGACGGAGTATTGTATTTTCTATGTCGGCCTGATCTTCCAAAGCTATCTGTGTTTCGGGATTGGTGCTTTTTAGTCGCAAGAAACCTTGGCTGAAGGTGTAAGAGCATAGCTGCAGACGCATATACTCGTTACTCAAAACTTGATAGAGTAAACGGCTGACCTGTGGCAATTGAGGGTTCTGCGAGTAAATGTAGATTCTGCCGATCAGCTCTACAGGCAGAGCCAAGAGGGGTGGTGGCGGGATGTTGGCGTCTAGTCTGTTGGCGGACCAACCCTTTCGTGATAACCAAGATAACGGCGACATGCCAAAAGACCTGGTCTTTCGTCTCGATAGGGAAATGTTTATTCGTCGGAATGAAGTTGCTCGAGGTCTCTTATGCGCACAGATATAAGTGTGCCAAGTGTACCAAGTGTGCCAAGGATCGTTATCATCGGCTCACGTTACTTCAAGTAGCTAGCCTGGAGTCGGTGTATTGTAATCCAGCCTTTGATCCGTATTAATCATCGAGTCATCAATCATGCATTTGATATTCTCATCATCTCGAAATATTATCACCCCGGGGAACGGCTTCGTCAGGGGTTACTCCAATCCAGTGCTCTGAACTTCTATAGAAATCGGTCAGTCCAGATCACGGGCTGATGTTCCTCGCCCCTGCCAAGTTTGGATCAGCACCTTAACATCATGCATCTCAACGCCAGTCAGGGTAGCTAAATCATTCGTGTCAGTCACAGTCAGACATGGCAGATTGTCGAGATCAGTCAGATTAGTCAAAGCGATAAGACGTTTGGACTTACTCAATTCAGTCGGACTTGTCAGATCATTCGAATCAATGATGCTAGGGATCATTCAACCCAATCAGAGCCAGAGTAGTAGATTCGATCAGACCATTATCCCAATTTGACATATCTACGTTTGACACATTTAATCGCTGAGACTCGCCAAACTAGTGCAACATGTCTACATACGTGATGCGATTACTTTAGCGACCCTCGAGTCGAACTACTCGATGACAAATATTTTTCCTGCAAATTCGTCAACAGCAGAGAAAATCTCCCTTCTGAAAAGCTCGGGGAGTACATACCAGCATCATCACTACATTCATTGAAGGCTGGGTCATCCAAAGAAGGGGACGTCGCCATACCTACTACTAAGAGAAAGGATAGGGAACGCACTAAGTGCGAATGAAAGTATGAAAGCGAAGATAAATTTTCGTGAATTTGGCATACGGTGCATTCGTCTGGTCATAGTACACGAAAATGCGCTTTCTTAGATTCTCACACGCTCGCTGTTCATTTGATCGATAGAGGCAGGGTATGGCTGGATGTATCAATGCGATCATTTGTTGCCGTTGCTGATTGAGAGGGACTGAAGATGTATCTGTGATTGCAGCCGCTAGCGCGTAGAATCTATGAAATGATAGGTAGGGTGCGGGGATGTGGAGAATTATGACGCGGGATTATCAGAGGTTGGGCCGGAAGGAGACCTGGGGACGCATATAGTTGTGCGTATGTTGCATTCGCCAAGCTCAATATCTTCTTGGGAAGCAGTCTCTTTCTCACTGCCATTCTTTGATACAAAGGCTGATGGAAGCTGGATCGGCCAAGCTGAAGTCCCCCTATCTCTCCTTGCCTGTTGATAGCGCAGAAAGCGACCCTCCGTCGATGATACCCCGCACTTCCTTCTTCGATCCTTGGGTATCCACCCACAGATCCTTTTCACCCCAGAGTAAGCAGACTTCTGCTTCATGACATTCCTTGATGATGCCTTGGTCAATAGAATCGCCCGGGTGCAGATCAGTTGCCTCCAAAGCGACCTTCTTCAAAGCGTCTAGCGTCCTGTGCTCGGACGAACGGAAGGCCTTCCAAAAGCCTGCTTGCGATTGCGTCAAAGCATCCGGTGTTGAAAGTCATGATCTCCACCGATTCTGGTAGCGTATCCTCTAGCCTGAAAACCAAACACGCTTTCGTTTCGGATCCTCGTTCCTGCGCATTGATGCTGCGACTATGGCTACTGAAGAACATCGTAAGATCCATGCGTATGTTCTTCAGGACCTGAAACCCAAACAAGCGGTTGCAAGTGTAGTCGTTGAAGATGCTAGCGAAGCACCCTTGCCCGTGATGTGTCAGATCCAGCGATACTAAAGTATGGCTTGCGTATTGCAATAGGCTTTGGACGACGTCCCCAGGGCTCCACTGGGAATGTTTGCCGATGCCGCACCCGAACTCTTTGGTGTGGGAGTACGTGAATTCTATCAGGTCTTCCGAAGTGCTTAAGAGACTGTTGAGGTTCTGTGTCGATGCAGCTTCGCTTGAACGTCAACCTCTGAATACTTGTGCTGCTTGCTTCATCCGAATTCGAGTCCCAGGAACAGCGGCGCGCATCAATGCCTTCGCCGAACAAGGATCTCATGGACGGTAGGCGGGCAAAAGCCGTGAATACATCGTAGAAGCCTGAGTCGGCGTCGCGGGCGTGGCAACTTAGACTCAGGTTTGAAAGGCGGCTAAGGGGATGCGTGGTATTTGCGTCGCGTCGACATGCTCGCGATATCTCGGTGACCAGTCGTAAGATTGTCGACGAGACCCCTTGAGCATCCGGGAAGGCTATGCACGTGAGATTGGGTAGCATGAGCATCAGTAGCGCGTACACGGCCTCCGTACAACCAGAAGGCAAGGTTTGATGAAGGTTTGGCTTCTCGCTCGTCATGATGAACGGATACTGGTTTAGTACGCTAACCAGGCTGCCGACGCAGTCGTCTGCAAATTTGTTATAGTCCAACTGAGCCTTCCAACAAAAGCCTGAGTGGCCTAGTGCGAGGTTGGTGACATATGGTGCAATGGTATTGTCAGCAACGATATGGTGCAAGAAAACTACTGGATGCGTTTGACCGCCAACAACGAAGCTTTGCTTCGAATAGATTTTCTTCATTCGACGATGTTTCTGCAGTGCCGTTGTACCCAGTCTGAGAAGCTGTGTACAGCAGATCGTGAATTGCTCTAAACCTTCGCACGGTGAGACCGTCTCGATGATCTGGAGCAGTAGCTCGTTGGGAATGTCCAGTAGCTGCCTCTTCCCATGGCGAGACTTTAAGGGAGGTCAGTGGGACTAGTTGTAAAGACGCTGTTACTATGCTAAAATATAAAGGGCCGCTGCAACTAGCAACTAGATCTAGAAAAGATAGAATTGTATATAGTATGGGTTAAATAAAGTTATGGCATCGGTACTGGTCCAGGAAAGGAGCACCGCGATCGTGATCGGAAGGAGGAAGCAGAACCTTGAGGAGCGTAAAAGACAGGTCGGAAAGTCCAAAACTGAAGCGCTTGCATGAACTTTTGTTGGTGCGGTGGACCACTAGCAAACCGGAGCAGACGACTAGCCTTGCGCTTTATGGATCAAAAGTGGGTCCCATGGGCACAACAGGACTTTGAGGAGGTTCGCCCCTTGCACAGGAAGGAGCAATCCGGTTTACAATCATTATAGACCTACTAGATCTCGGACATACTTCATGATCTGTTGATGTGCAGAATCATTATAGACCTACTAGATCTCGGACATACTTCATGATCTGTTGATGTGCAGCTGAGCGATAATGCTCATTGCCCCTATCAACCACTTAAAGCATATTTTGGAGCATCGAGGCAGCTCCAAGCCAAGTCTAGCGCCATCTCTACAAGCAGGCTAAGACGGCGTCCATATCGTGCTGGTGGATGAGTGTGATTATGGCGGTGACTTCGATTGGCTCGCTGGCAGCCGAGGATATATACTCAGCCAAATTTCAGCTACCGTTCAATGGGAGTCGGTGTTTCTTTGTTTCGGGGTGACCTTGGGTGTTGCACCAGATACTATAGCAAGGTCTGGAGTCAGCGAGCTATTAACAGCCTACATCTTGGTATTGGACTGGGTATCGGAATATCTACCGTAGACATCCAACAAGATATCTGGGAGTTGATGATCGCATTTGAGCAGCACCTCGCGTATGAGCGCTCTCGCGTGCTGCCCACAAACAAGTATCGCCCCAGATGCAGCTTCAGTGGA
>JAABUW010009475.1_pt1 | contig 11079 bp, 12 predicted proteins | sample 5560081 | NCBI WGS metagenome assembly JAABUW01 (sample SAMN10711882, study PRJNA513363) | rock metagenome | isolation source: Antarctica rocks | place: Antarctica: Victoria Land, Knobhead sud | reverse complement strand
CATATGGTATGCAGCTAATCTATATGTATATGGTGTGTAAGCTCCAATCCATTACATATGGTGACACCACACCATAAAACACCACACCACATCCCCGCACTGGGCCGATGATGGTGAGGCGATGAATGCCTATGGTCCTCGGGAAGAGGTGGAGCAGACGGAAGATCGTTGGTTCCGCCAGTTGGGGATGATGCACCAGAGGGTGACGGAGGGCGTGGTCGAGCTGAACCGCTTGCAAGAGCGTGTTGGAGTTCTGGCGGTTGTGGAGGCGCAGCTAGAGGCAGCCAGAAACCTGCAAGCTGGTCAAGCTGCACCGGCGAACCCCCCTGCGCAGAATGCCTTCGGTGGACAGACTGCCTTTGGTGGACCGTCTGCCTCTGGTGGTCCGTCTACCTCCGGTGGTCAGACTGCCTTTGGTGGTGGCCAGGTGGGTGTTGCTGGAGCTTCTGCGACTGGGCCTCAAATCAGCACCTTTGTGAAGAAGCAGCCGCCTCCGGAAGTTGCTAAGAAGGGCAAGGCAGCCGTCGACAAGTGGCAGGCGATGCAGCGGAAGCGCTTCAAGCGGAAGTGCGACAAGAAGGCCGGCATCAGAGGACGTGATGGGAAGATGATCCGCAAGAATGATGGTGCGGGCAACACCTACCAAGCTCCAAAGGTCGATTCGGCTTCTGAGTCATCTGATGACGAGGAGGCGCAGAATGGCCTGGGAGATGAGGATATGGTGATGGCCGATGGAACCGGTGGGGATGCTGAGGTGCCAGCGGAGTTTGACATCGGCAGGATCGAAGAGGGGTTGGATGAGATCTTGGCCGAGGGAGCGCAGGAGGATGGTAGGGAGGGTGAGGGTGAGGGTGAGGGTGAGGGCGGGGTCCCGGTCTCGGAGCACAGCGATGAAGATATCATCGGGTACTCAGGGGACGAGGGATCACCGGAAGAAGGCCAGGAGAGACGCGTTCTCACGGAGGAGGAGTCTCTGGAATGCGACGCCGAATTCCAAGCCTGGTGGGACGATTCTGACCCGACGAACATCCTCACTCGTCCAAACAATTGATAGTTTTGTATCAACATGATTTGATACAACCACTCTCGTTCTATCTTAAAGTGCTACCATGTGTTACTTCGTTGACTGTAGTACTAGCATACCTGTCCACCTTACACACAGCTCGTTCTGACCTAATACAGCCTAAGTGGTAACTAAAGGCGGCAGGTCGACCTCGCGATGAGCCGAGGACATGATCGGGAGCCACTCTGGCTTGCAAGGCGCGAGTATTCGAGAGATCTCAGCAACAAGCGCCTTGCCCGAAGACTTCGCCCACCATTTGTCTTGACTCAGGCCGTCGAGCAGTATGGCCCAATGCATCGTGATCAACAACGCAACGGGCTCACGGTTCCGTACTCTTTGAGCAAATTCCTCATCCAGCTTCGCAAGCCATCTGAAGCAAACGACCATCTTGTCATCGTATCGAATACCAAAACAGCTCTCCAAGCTTTGGATGGCTGCGGTCGTGACCTCGTGCGTGCGCACAGCATCTAGAGCAGAAGCCGCCGACGACGACAAGGCAGCGTACTCCTCGTCTCTGATAGCCTTGAGCCTTTCGAAGACTGCTTTAGCACTGGGATTGAGATCCTCGGTTTGCATACTGTCGTTGGATCGTATGAAAGTTCCGAACGGCCCGTCCAGGAGCCAGGTCCTGGCGAGTCTGTAGATGGAGGTCGTCCCTTGCAGAAGCGAGAACATCGTCGAGAGATTGTCGAGGATGCTCGATGTGTCTATATCGCGATCAAGACAGGACGGAAGCGCCACAGCTAAGACGAGGTTGATAATCGAGGGGCGAAAAGCGACTGATGAGTTTCCATAGTAGCACTGCGATCTTCAGCCTGGAAAGCTGTGAACGCAAGATTGTAGTACCTCAGGGCAGCGAGCTGATAAGATTTCGATTCCAGCGGTGCCGATGATGTTGACAAGTGAAGAAAAGACATGGCGAGAATGGCGTTGAGCAGATAGTCCTGATCAAGGGCGGCCCACGGGATTGTCGCTTGCCAGAGATTTCGGTTATCTTGATGGAAGACAAGACTACGATATGTATCGGTGGACCATTGGAGGAAGAGTCCCAATCCGAATCGCTTACTGTGCACCAAGGCATAGGACTCTGGGTCTATCGATGGTTCTGGCGGGCTGGGAACGGCGCCGGTCTGTAGGCCATAGTCGCATTCGAGGTTACGAACTCGACAATTTGCGCATGGCGGCCCTTGCTCATCACACTAGATCGTGCAGTTAAAAGAGTACACGCAACCTCACAGGCAGCTCCCACTCACCTTAAGATGTTTATTCTTGCATTTGGTGCAACCTTGTCGAGACTTTTTGTGGTACCCCCGGCTTCTCGTTCGGTCACCCATTGAAGATTCTCAAGGCCAAAGCATGCTGCCTTTATGCTGCTAGACCGAAGGACACAGCGATGGTAGTGGTGCTCAGAACAGAGATCTCTCAAAGATCTCATACAAAGGTTCGAGCTGAGGTCGGCATCAAGAATAGGAATGGGGTCCGAGAGTCATGAAGAAGCTGAATCGCTGTCGAAGTGGGGTACGACTCAGTCCCCTGATCGTTTGCTTGCGGGTGATTGGGGACAGTCGGATCGGTGGTGACCGAGGCGGTTGAACGTGTTTCATATTGGTGTACTGCAGTTCGCGAGGAATCCAGATGGGGTAGAAACGGGTTCATATCGCCCGATGTCTTTGGTTCATTATCTATGCTCGCCGAAAGCTGAGGATAGAATATCTCGATGGCGATGCTAGACGAACAGAAGCACGGCAATAGTGAAATAGTCGGTGCTCCAACGTGTGCTAGCTGGAGCACCTCCTATAGTACTGTACATATCTACAGCTCATCAGCATACTCTTCCTCCTCTACGTGCTCTTGACTTTTGATGACATCCTTCTTGGCACCCTCCACAGCCTTCCAAAACTTGTCGCCCAGCTCCGGGTCCTGCTGGAATAGATGATCTTTCACCAACCGTTGCGGCGTCTCGCCCATCCATTGGAAGAGTGAGAAGTCCTGGAACTTGTCTGCTTTGAAGATCTCTAGCACCTCCAACGGCTCGTCGTCACTCAAGTTCTCGATGAAGTGGCCGTGATTGCGCGGCACGATTCCAACATCGCCCGCCATGTAGTCAAACGTCCTTGCGTTGCCCTCAGCCGCGAAGATCGTGACACGAGCCCGGCCTTGGATGAAGAACGACCACTCATCGGCATTAGGATGCCAATGCATCTCCCTCATCGCACCAGGGTCGATTTCAAGGTGTCCAGCGGCGACGGTCTTCGAGATGGGGAAGTTTGTGCTGTCGGTGATTCTCACACGTCCGCCAGTGGCATTGACAGGCTCCTGCGCAAGCATTCGGTGGGTGAAGTTGAGCTTCGACTTCTTGAAGTTCTTTGGCGTCTCGTCCTTGATCGGGCCGGGTATCGAGCCTTGGAAAATGTATTTCTCCTTCTCAGGCAGCGCATTGAAAATCTCCGGCGGGAGACGGAAGTTCTCAGCGAGGACTGACTTGGGCGTGTGAGCGAGCCAGTCTGAGAGGATAAATGTGCTGTCCTCGCTGAACTCGCCAGAGTCGAAGACGAGCAGGAACTCTGTGCCATTGGGGGCAAGGCCTTGCAGAGAGTGGGGATGGCCGGACGGGAAGTACCATAGATCACCCTTCTCGAGGTCATCGATGAAAGAGCCACCTTCGGTATCCAGAGCAGTGATACGGACGCTCCCCTCAAGCACGTAAGCCCACTCGGCCTCCTTGTGCCAGTGCAGCTCACGAATGACACCCTCGTCCAGTCGCATGTTGACACCAGCGAGGTCCTGTGAGGTTGGCAACTCCCGAACCGTGGTCTGACGCGTCCAGCCGTTCTCCTCGACTCGGATATGTGAGTCGGCGAAGGACCACCGCATGTTCTTCATCGTGCCATGATCGGTAGTTGGAGGTCGAACAAGATCTGGGTTCTGCCTTTCTCTGCCCTTGTTCCGAGGACCCAACATATCAGTACCACGGTCATCGCCATTGCCCTAAACGAAGTCAGTATCGAAGCTGTTAAGAACGGTTGGAGGTACAGACTATCGGCAGTGGCTGGAGGCCCTCTCCAACAGTATCGATCTTGTGGTCGTACGGGTCCTTGAAGTCTTTGTTGTAAGGCGACTTGCTATGGATCATTGGGTGCTGCCGAGCTGGGGCTGCCGCCGCCGAAGCCGCGAGCAGCGCGAGAGACACAAGGCCGTAGGTATGCATTGTGGCGGTGGGGGTAGAACAAGCACGAGTAAATCGCCTAGCAGGAAAGGGTACGTCTTATGGTTGTGGTGAGCTCTGATGTCTGCGGCCATTGCGGGAAGCTCTTTTACACTCTCCCTACGTCACGCAATCAGAGTGCAAGGATATTGGATCGCCTCGCGGTCGTGACGCGACGTCGCGTGCCTCGAGGTGCTTTTCTCGGTTGAATGCCGACAGTTCTGCAAACCGATATGACCGAGCTTGCCATTGGACACTTCGATATCACATATTCTACTCACCTTTTCGCTTCTCTATCTGGTCTTCATTCTTATTCTCATACTTGCCGAAAATATTGCCAGGCCATCGCCAAGCATACTCATCACCACGAGCCGAATCAAGACGCTTTGGCGAGGCTTGACCGTGCGGCTTCCCCTCGCCCGCAATACCCGACCTTCCCGCATCAATACTATCAAATTGAAGGCGTCGCGCCTCCGACGAGACTGCAAGCAACATGGCCAACTACGGGACCGTCTCGCAGCAGGATGCGCCTACACAGAACGGCAATGCCCATCCGGCGGATGAAGAGACCGCTGCATTACTGGGCGGTAAGACCCAGGGCAGCAACAGCAACAGCATTGGACGACGATTTCGCAGGCACATGACCAACAATGTGAGCAACGCCTGGGGAGACCTCGCCCTCTTGTTCTGCTACATCATTACCGGACTGCTGGACAGCTGCAGCGTCTTCATATGGGGCAGCTTCTTGAGCATGCAGACTGGTGTGTACTTTTTGAAAACCTCCCGGAGGCAAGCGACTGCTAACGGTGATCAGGAAACACGATCTACCTTGGCCTGGGAGTTGTGGCTCCATACGAGTCCAACCGCTGGCTTCGATCGGGTATCTCAATCGCCAGCTTCTGTTTTGGATCATTCTTCTTCGCCCGCTATCATCGATACTTTGGCGGCCGCAAGCGTTGGGTACTGGTCTCGTCCTACATCTTACAGCTGAGTATGATCATCGCCGCTGCTCTGATGGTGACTCTGGGCCCGAGAACTGGAACATCAGGCCCCGTGACTGTGTTCATCGGGCTTCCCATCGCTTTGATCGCTTTCCAGTCCGCCGGCCAAGCGGTGACTAGCCGAGTCCTTTCCTACAGCACTATGACGGGCGTCGTGCTCACAAGCATCTACTGCGACTTGTTCTCGGACCCGAAACTTTTCTCGCCACCCACCGCGAACGATGAGCGGAACCGCAGAATCGCAGCACCAATATTGTTGTTCATTGGAGCGTGCTTTGGTGGTCTATGGGCGCACAGTGAAACGGGCTTAGCAGGAGCACTATGGACAGCTGCGGTGCTGAAGCTCTTCGTGATCATTGCGTGGTGCTGTTGGTCAGCGGAGAAGGAGGCATAGCGGGTCGATGAAGATATGCCAAGCTCTACGTTCCGGATTTCGCTATGTGGAAGCCTGCATCTTCTCCATTGCCGTTGGCAAGGGATGGTCCAGGTGGTGAGAACAGCGCATTGATGTCGGAAGGCCGCTGTCACGGAGCTGATGTAGATGCAGAGCAACGCATATGTGTATAAAGTCTGCAACTCATCAGATTCTACAAATGCTGTTCCACGCGTGCCAACGACTATTCAAACGCTTCGCCTGCCTCAAGGTTATCCTCAAACCGGCAACCACGTCTCCTCTCCCTCCCTCTGTGCGGGGCAACGTGCGTGCGGACATCAATAGCCGCGGGCTTCACAAGGTATTCATCCGTCGGTGACGATTTATATGTTGATTGTCTTTCTCTGTCTTGACCCCAATCATTCATGATACCTCGTTCAACCTCTCAAGATGTCTTGCTTGATCCGCACCCACCTCATTAAGCTTACTGTTCGACAGACTCGTACTCGTCCATGCATACAGACATGTTATCAACTCGGAGCCATTCGTACATTTTCCGCGTCTACACGATTACGTGAGGACATTAGCGATGTCAAAGTAACGGATCGGATGACGATGAAAGGACGGAATGTGCTAGTCACCGGAGGAGGACGAGGGTAAGGCTTCTTTACCTCACACTACGAGCTCCTGTTTACAAGGTGTGCTTAGCATTGGTTTTGCTATCTGCAAGGCAGTGGCCCAGATGGGCGGCAACGTCGCTGTCATCGACGCGCTACCCGAACCCGTCGAGGAGTTCCACACCTTGGAAAAGAAGTTTGGCATCAAGGCAACTTTCCAGAATGCGGACGTCACCTCTGAGAATTCTCTCACTTCCGCGGTCGAAAGTGCTGTAAGCAAACATGGCGAGTTCCACGGGTGTGTGCCGGCTGCGGGCATCGCTCTTGATAAACCTTTAGCCCAGCACACGTGGGCAGAATCACAGCGAGTGCTCATGGTCAATACGATGGGCACCTTCTGGACTGTCAAGCTCATCGCGGACAACATGGCGAAGCATGGGCAGGGCGGATCGATTGTTCTGATTGCTTCCGTGGCAGCTCAGGGCATCAAGATACCGGAGCAGAATCTGGCGATCTATAATATGGTGCGTCAAACTTGAGAACGTTCGAGCCTTTGAGACAGTTGCTAATCGTATCAAACACGCAGTCGAAAGCTGGCGTAAAGGGACTTGTAGGTGTCAAGGCGTCCCGTGTGTGAGATAATACTGACGTATTCACCCCTCCGTGACATAGGTCGGACCACTCGCCACAGAATTGTCAGAGTTCAACATCAGAGTCAACAGCATATCTCCTGGAGTGATCCTCTCTCCCATGACCGAAAAACTCAAGACCGCGCTTCCAGGTCTGGCTCAAATGTTCGAGAACGCGGCGCCGGTCGGACGCATGGGGGTGCCCCAGGACTTGACACCTGCGATCATATACCTGCTCAGCGATGCAGGTTCGTTCACTACAGGAGCGGATTTCCCAATTACTGGAGGTCTGCATGCTGGAATTCGGCCTTCTTGGATGCGACGTGCCATGCCACAGTGATCACCGGGAACACTGGACTACACCCCGGCGTAGTCAGGTCAGCATAGACGATCAAGGAACTCGTTTGCTGGTCAATACTCTGCAGAACTCATGACTGAGTTTTCACATCTCTGTCTCATACTATGCAGCGACGACTGCCCGTATGTGACATCAACCAGGCCACGTGCGCCATCGAGTCAGTCAGTAGCTGGTCGCCTTTTGTTTGCCATCGCTGCTCATTCAGTCACACCGCGACTCGACGTCGGGTGGGCTCATGGCATGAGCTTTCCAGTGGCCACAAACAAATGTGTATGCAAGGTATAAGATCAGCCCTGTCGCTGTAGTTATTGCACCATCTGCCACAGTTCGGCTTCCAAGGAGTACATCAACACGGACAAGTCTTCTCCACCTGCACGACATAGTAGTCATGGAAGCCTCGCAGGATAAGCCAGCTTCACAGCCTGCAAGGAAACCACCCACCAGGAAATCAGGATCAAAGAAAAGCAGTGCAAAGAAGGCACCTGGGAAGAGGGCGACTGAGAGCCGCAAGTCACACCATCCCTGGATCTAAAGAGACACTGACACCTTCCTCTAGCTGATCCAATCGCCAAGGCTGAGCGGATCGAAGTCATGTTCACTGTTCCCTTCTCGAAAAAGGCCCCTGGTAACGGACTTGTAGTTCTTACTGTGTTCTACAAGATCGGGGACCAAAATGCCATGCTCAGGATTGATCTCGATGGCCTTGGAGACAACGTCGTCGCGGAGGCACTGATTGAAAGACATATATTAGGTGTCCGCAGAGTGACCGCTCGATTCATGCTCCACGAGTCTCCGTCCAATGCTGGAGCCAACCAGGAGATTCGGACCTGTATGCAAGTGCTGATGCCACTGGCTGAGAACTGCGAGTTCCAGATCAAAATAATCTCCCTCCGAGAAGGCGATGGATGCAATTCATCTACTCGTCAGCATGAAGGTTCGTTGTGGGGCCAAAGTGTGCTATCCATGCTCAAGTTCACGATAGAGGAGAGATTCAGAAGACGGGAGGGAATGGGACTTACAGCGAAGCAAAGTGACAAGGTGCTTTGGGGGAGTCTGGAATCAGACTTCACTGTGTACGCCTTGGCGCCAGTGGTACCGCAACCAAGGGATCCGTCGTACCCTCCACCGGTGATTGATGGCGGTCGTTATACAGCAGAGCCAGACTCGATTTAGGTGGTTGTTCGCAGCAGCCTTTGTGTAGTTACGTAGATATGTCTGGTTGACAAGCCTCCCAGGTATACCCACGTTTGCTGTCGTTATCCAGGGAGTCATGTAGCTGTCATATCATCCGGGAGAGCACAAACAAAGACGTTGCCGGGTTATAAAACCTCTGCTCGCAAATTCAACACCGCCTTCGACTTGACCACCATCATTGGAACACCTTGAGCAACCTCGGCGGCTTACACCTAACAGCAGGAGCCACTTTTAGCGTTGCAGCAGCTACCACTAGACGATCATCTTCCGCTTTTCAGCACTGACAACAACATGTCCGCCTCCAATCCCGAATCGATCCATAGTCGTTCGATCAGCAAACTTGCTGCATGCCAGCAGGGCGCGGTTGATCAGGTCGTTCCACGGATTAAGGTAACCTTCACACTCCCATTTCACAGTACCGGCTGGGGCACCCGCAAGGCCCATGTTGAAGCTTTCAGAGGTCCGGTAGCTCCGATCGAAGGATACCACCAAGAAGCGGGCATGACTAGCGAGCTGGTACTTCCCGGCGACCATTCCCTCGTTCATGTTCTCACGGGACAAGGCTTCTCGCATATCTGGCGGGTGGATGTCGTATTCATGATGCATCAACTCGACCGTACAGCAGCAGACGCAGACGTAGGATCCGCACTCCAGCTCCTGATGCCCTTAGTCTTTCAAGAATGGTGTGAATTCAGTTTCGAATTGATGCCAGAGCCAACCACACCTCGAGCAGATTCTGACGAAGTTAAGAATCTTCAGACCATTGTAGACACTTTTCGGTCCTTGACAATGCAGCAGTTTAGCAGGGATTTGCGGATCAAGACAGGCAGTAAAGAGGTGTGGCGCGTGAATGGGGAGCAGCTCCTTTACTCTATTGCGCCGCGATAGGCCATCCATCGTCCCAGTGTGAGTGATGGGGATCTCATATGCATGGCAATCATATATCTGCGAAGGCGCTCTGTGGCATTGACGGGCAGCCGAAGTAGCTAACTCCGATATGTTCTGGCCTTATTGCTCCACATACCAGTTCGTGATGCACCCGCCTTCGACTAGCTCGGATTGATTCTGTTCAATGCATTGTTCTTTGGTCGAGGGCTCCTCACGATTGCTCGTGCTGGTTGCCAGCTCGATGGTGTAGTTCTTGATCTGGAAATACTGAGCATGAGGTGTTTCGGTTTGTCCTGGTGCTCTTGGTCAATCCTGGCTTGTGCCGCCATGTGATCGCACTCCAGCCCACTCTCCTCGAAAGTAGTCATGCAGCAGTCACAGACGCCCAACGAGCAAACATCAAGCCTCGAGCGCAAACGATGTTGGCCGTCAAAGATACAAAGCCTTTTCGCTCTACCCTCAACAGCTCAAAACTCAACCAGCCCCAGCAACTCTCATAAACTTGCCAATTGCAACCAGTCCTCAAGCTTCCATTGCTTCATTCTTATTTGGAGCTTCGACCGAGACAGCAACAGCGATGCAAGCCTTCGGCAACAAGAAGGCCGCAGACTCCGGTCCATCAGGCGGCGACAAAGGTCGTCAAAGAAAGGTTGGCCAAGACGCTGGAAAACAAATTGTAGGAGGTAAGCCAGCCTCGATCGACATCAGAGTTCAGGCGATGCTGATAGCTCCCCCCTTCCCTTCTAGATCCTGCTACAAGAGTGCTGAGAATTTCCTTTACCTTCACCATCCCTTTCTCTACCAAAGCCTCCCCTGGCAAGCGTAGCTGTATCCTGGGAGTCTTCACGGGCCCTCTCGACAAGAAGAAGACCGACATCGACGGTGACAAGTACATCGAGCTGCAGCTCCCGGACAAGTTCGCGGTCGTTAATCTTATGAGTGTCACAAATCAACTCAATCGTGTTCGACTCGTCGAGGTCTGCTTCAAGATGAACTACTCGTTCCTCGACCCTGCAACGAAAGCAGACCTAGAATTTGCTATGCAGGTGCTAATGCCGATGCTCGAACGAGGGTGCGACTTCAGCTTCCAGACTCTCTGGGTTGGGAATCCGAACGTTAAGGATACGCCCGACGAGTTGGCAAGCTTCCATATGCGGAACTTCGAGGCAGCAATCATCACGTTCGAACGAATAGGAGGAGAAAGGTTCGGTCGGAGTGTGAAGGGCAGGAAGATTGACATACCAGCTCGTGCGAGTGGTAAGGACTATGTGTATGCCTTGGAGCCGAGCCAAGGTAAGGCCGAGTTCTTCCCGGAGCCTGAGGCGGTGCTCCCATGGGATGAACGGTTCCCTGATGGACTTCATGAGAAGAACCAGCCCGAGAGGAGCAAGTGACGTATCCTTGCTTCCCACCATGCTGAAGTCTCGGGGTGTTTGTACTGTCTTGGTAGGTGCACCGGTTGCTTTCCTTCTCTCATGCCTCTGATCTCATACTCGAGATAGCTTTGTAAATTCAACCTTGCGATGACATCCACTGAGCACGTGAGCGAAGGTAGCCTTAATTGATCGCTGACAACTGCGGCCGTCTCCATGTCATACGCAGTCTGCCGTGTCATTCATCAGCCACAGAATTGTTCAGATAATGCGGCGGCAAGCGAGAATGACTTCTTCCTGTCGGTCGGGCTCGGTGTTTTTGGCAGTCATCCAGCTGTCATAAGCCCTGAGCAAACACGCCTGCCATACTTGGACAAA
>JAABUW010009472.1_pt1 | contig 11083 bp, 10 predicted proteins | sample 5560081 | NCBI WGS metagenome assembly JAABUW01 (sample SAMN10711882, study PRJNA513363) | rock metagenome | isolation source: Antarctica rocks | place: Antarctica: Victoria Land, Knobhead sud | reverse complement strand
CTCCTCTGGCGTAAGCGGGCGCAACGGCTCTTTCTGTGCTCGTGCCATAGCTATCTTTGCTGCCCTCCTCCCCCCAGTCTCTCAGATCGACTCCTTCAATTCTAGTTGTTTGCGGCGTGACCCACTACGCGGCTCACCCTGGACGCCACAAGCGGCCGAGCGTCTCGCCGGGCCAGACGGCCGCAGCCAGGCCGAAGCCGCGGCGGCTATCCAGCGCGCCCTCGATGACGAACGGGAACGTCTGCGGCGGCACACGCGACGCATGAGCGAGATGGACGACGACCCGACCCCTGAACAGATCGCCGCTTTCCGTGAGGTGTCGGGAGAGATGAGCGCCCGCATACGCGGCTTGGAAGCCCAACTGACCGAGACCGCCCAGCGCGTGCAGAACCTGCCTAACTTACATGCCCTCCACGAGAAGCTGACGCGCACCGAGCTTGCCACCGTCGTAGACGCCCTGGACGAGCAAGGTGACATCGACGGGCTACGACTGCTGCTGCAAGGGCTGATCGCGTCAGCACGCCTGATTGATCGCCGGCCCGCGTCACACCCCAAGTGGCTACGGTTTGACATAACCTGGTCGGACGACGTGCAAACGCTCCTTGACGCTGGCCTGTTATGGCGAGAGGAACCGGCACCCGCGCCGGTCGAGTCGACGAGCGCCCACCTGCGGCGCATACGGGAGAAGCGGTACCGCGAAGAGCGCAAGCGCGCCGCTCATAGTGACACGGCGTCTACTGTTTACTCCGTCTAGCTCTTTTTCATGATCTCGCCTGCCGTGGCGGCGTCTCTATTCGCCGAAGGGGCGCACCGTCCGGGAGCGCTACCAGACCAAGCGCGTCGTGCGGGCTTGATGATCGCGGCGCTGCTGGGCCCCGCCCTGCTCGTCTTTCTGCCTGGAGCCCCCATGATCATGGGCCTGTTCGGAGTCGAGTATGCGCGGCATGGACTGACCCTGCTGGCGCTGCTCGTCCTCTCGGCCATACCCGACGCGCTCACGAACGTCTATGTCAGTATGCTCCGCGTGCGGGGACAGGTGTGGCGCGCCGCGGAGCTGAACGTGGGTATGGCCGTCGTCGCTCTGGCGTTGGCCTGGGTCGCGCTCCCGCTTCTAGGCATCGCGGGAGCGGGTCTGGCCTGGCTCATCGCCCAGATCTGCGGCAGCGTCTTTGTCGCTATGCACGTTGGTGGAGCATACCGACGTAGCTGGGGCGTTTACATAAAAATATGGAGGGCGCCATCCAGGATGATGGTGACGAAAGGACGGAGCGTTGATGCGTAAGCCACACGTTGTGTACTGGCAGAACATTCCCTCACCGCATATGGTCGCGCGCTTTAACGCCCTCACGGGGCGCGGCGCCATCGCCTTTGAAGCATGGTTCAACACGGAACGGGAGCCGGACCGCAGCTGGGATATCGACGCGCGCGAGTGGGCCTTTCGCGCGCGCTTCATCCCGGAGCGTTCCTATCTCGGCCGTCAGTGGCGCGTGCCCTTGCCCGAGTTGCGCGCCGCGTGGCCGGACCTACTGGTGTCCCTGTACGACCGTGCGCCGTTCGCGCTCGGCATCCTGGGCTCCCGTGTCGTCGCCTCGCGTACGGCTCTGCGCGCGTTGCCCAACTATGACGCGTGGAGCGAACGCGCCTGGTGGAAGGAAGCCGGCAAACACTCCTTGTTCCGGGTGGTGGACGCCGCCCTGACGCCGGGACCCGACGGTGCCCGCCTGGCTGATCGCTACGGTCTACCCGTCGCGCGCGTGCATAGGGTCACACAATCAATCGACGTCGACCACTTCGCCGGCGCGCGCGTGATCGGCCCAACGGAGCGCGCGCGACGACGCGCTGATCTGGGCCTGCGTGGTTGCGTGTTCCTGTACGTTGGCCGGTTATGGTCGGGCAAGGGGCTGGACTACCTGCTCGACGCGTACCGGCTCGTCCGTGCGCGCCATCGTGACGTTTCACTGTTGATCGTGGGCGACGGCGTGGACGAATCGCGCTATCGGACAATGGCTCAGAGGCTCCCCGATGTCGCGTTCACGGGTTTCGTGCAGCCACGCGACCTGCCACTGTATTATGCCCTCGCCGACGCGCTGGTTTTCCCCACGCTCGGCGATCCCCACGGTCTTGTCGTGGAGGAGGCCATGGCAGCGGGACTGCCGGTCATCTGCACCGAGGCGGCCGGCGACATCCGGCGCCGGCTCCCCGATGGGCGGGCAGGCTATATTGTGCCGCCGGCCGATGCGCCGGCGTTCGCGGCGCCCATGGTTGCGTTGGCGCTCGATCCGCGCCGGCGCGCGTCTTTCGGCCGGGAAGCGCGGCTACTCGTCGCGGATCGGACACACGAGCGCTGGGCCGGCGACTTCGAACGTTTTGTCGAGGCGGTGTTGTCGACGCCGCCGCGCCGTACGCCCGCGGCGCTCCTCGCGTCCGCCCTTGGCCAGGGGCTGCTGGCGGTGGGGCCGCGCGGCGAACCGGCGCCCTATGTTGACACAGCCGGCGGTTGTAGCTCGATCGAGCAAGGGTGGGCCGCGCGATGATGCGCTCCCCAGACGAGTGTGCGCCCATCAGCGCCCGCGTTGACCCGGTCGCTCTCAGTTCCGTCGCGTCCGCGGGCAGGACGCCAAGGGACGTTGTGCGAGGTCTTCGTTCAGCGTACCACGACGCCAGGTCTCGCCTGACGGGCCGCAACGCCGTGCTGCTGTGTCGCTATGTCCTGTTGCGGCTGCGGCTGCGCCGCCGCAACCTGTGCACGGGCTACGTCCATGTGGGTCGTGGCGCGGATATCGTCATCGGGTCACAGGCACGGGTCCACTTTAGGCGCGAGGTACGCTTCATGCGCGATTTCACCGGCCACTTCATGGGGCGAGTCACGCTGGGCGACGGCGTCTTTTTCAACCGGATTATCTACCCATCGTCGCGGGTGTCAGATTTTTGCCGATGGCAACAGACTTTGACATTATCTGCCCATCCTCGTGGGTGTCAGGTATTACGGCATAGTCGTCCGGGCATTCGAAAGTCATTGATGGCAAATGTGGGTGTGTGAATCGAAATATCGAATGGTCGAAATATCGAAAGGGCTCGCGGCCGGCGTCACACGCACTGTACAACCACAGCATCATCGGCCCGTCGCGTAGATACGTCGTCGCACCGGCGTTATACATACAGCGAGTCCTTCGACTTGTGAGCTATGGCGCGGGTGGCCGGAGCGGTTGGCAACTCCGTGGTTGACGAAGGCCGGCCGGTAAATAGCTAACTCCGTTGGATCGGCGACCTTGCCAAGCGGACAGGGAGCGGACGAGTCGATTGGGTGGACCTGCTTACCGAGGGCTGCGCTGATATCGACACTGGCTTGCAGCGTTGGCCGTCGGACAACACTCTCCTTTCCCCGCGACGCTTGCTGCAGCGTGATCTCGCCATCTCGCGCGATCCCCATCGACGGTGTGAGTTGATCTGCTACTACCGTGACAAGCAGCGCTATCTCCGCCGGTTTGCGGATGGGTGCCGTCGACGCGCACGGCCGCCGACGCGCATCGCGCGTCGGCGGCCGTGCCGCCCCCAGGACCCTACGACGCGATCAAGCCGCGATGCGTGCGGCGCTGCGGCGCACGAGGGATCGCACCTCATCGCGGCCATCGCGCAGCAGATCGTAGATCAGGTCGCCGGTGGCGCCTCCCTTGTCGAACAAATAGGCCAGATGCACGTAATGCTTGTAGGTCGTGCCGATATCCTCATGTCCCATGAACAACTTCAGGATATGTTCGAGCGTGATGTCGCGGTGATCGAGTTTGCCTAGCCACCCGTGGTTTTCGGCGAAATAGAGCACTGTGTACGTCGCCCAGGCGTGCCGAAGCATGTAGGGTGTGAAGCGATCGCGCGGGTAGTCTGGATGGCGGGCGACCTTGGCGAAGTGTGTGATGAGCATCTTGTACGTCACCGGGTCTCCGTCCCGCGATAGGAACAGGTGCTCTTCGGGGTAGTACCCGTGGTTCTCGCGGAAGAGCTTGGCCCGCTTGGTGCGTTCCGGCATCCACTCGTCGCACAGTTCGGCCCATACGTCGCCTGGGAAGGGGATGGCACGCCGCTTGCCTCGTTTCGACACGAAGCGAAAGAGGATCGAGCGGAAAGCCTCCTCCTTGGGATCCCACAAAGCCGTTAACTCCTTGTCCGAATAGGGTCGGAGCCCGCTGTTAATGCCTTTGTGTGGGCCACGAAATGGGAGTTGCCGCAAATCGATGGGACGGAGCGCCGTGTGGCGCATAACCCGCGCCATGTGCTCGTAGACCACGTCGTCCTCGCGCAGTAGGCGACACGCGGTCGCGAAGGTAGAGTTGTCGATCAACTTGTCTAGTTCATGTTTGATGACCTTCTGACGGTTGGTCGGAAGGGCGAACTCATTGCTTAGCACAAAAAGGGAGATGGATCTCATCAACCCGGCGTGATCCACCATCACGATCTTGTATGTCTCGCTTAGATCGACGTAATGGGGATAGCCGCGGTCCCGCGCCCAGCGATAGAACGCGACCACACGCGCCATCGCGTCGTTAACGGTTTGGGGCTCTACCGTATCGTCGAGCACGCCCTCGCTGTCCTGCAGGTAATCCCTGTATGCCAGGAGAATGTCCTTGTCGACACGCTGGTAGAGTGTCGGGTCGTTGGCGATGTCTTCCAGCCCCGCCTCGTCGTAGTACTCGTCGTAGAGCCAGCGGAGGAAGCGCGCGATCTGGTGGGAATACTTGTGGATGGTCTCCATCGAGCCACTTTTGGCGGCGACCGCCATCCCCCAGATCGTCGGCGCCTCGATCACCCTGTAATTGTCGGTGAAATAGATGGGCGCGCGCTTGCCCTGATACGACGATACGTGCGTCAGACCGTTTTCCATGTGATAGCGCATGCCATTATCCTCCTTCGCGATGTCACTCGCCCAACCTCGCCGCCGCGGATTCCCCCAACGCCTCGTGCAACAGCGTTGGGAACCCGACCTGACGGCTCGGCACCCGGGCTATCCCTTCGACCGCCGCGCGCGCCGCTCCTTCGTCGCCCACCAGCACAACCTGCCGCTCGCCGCGCGTGATTGCCGTATAGATCAAGCTATTATCGAGGGCGCGGTGGTCTCCGGACACCGGCACGATTACCCGGTCGAAATGCGATCCTTGCGCCCTGTGGACCGTGATGGCATAGCCGAGCGCGATGTTGTCCATGTCACCCGCCGCGAGTTTCACCCGCTTTCCCTCCACGTCGATGACGCAGACGTCGGCCGTTGGCGGAGAGCCGGCGCCGACCACGCGACCGAGCGTTCCGTCGGTGACCCCTAGCGCATAGTCGTTACGCGTCCACACCACGAGGTCCCCTACGCGGAAGCCGGTTGCCACGAGTTGCCCAGCCCTCGCGCAGTGGCAGATCCGGTCATCGGTGGCGCGATATCGCTCCTGTGCGAGATTGTTCAGCGCCTCCGTGCCAACCCCGGCTACTACCGTGGGGCAAAGGATGCCCACGTCCCCCGCATCGCCGCCGATAGCCTCGTACGCGTCCATGGCGAGCGCCGTCAGCCCCGCGATATCACCAGGCATACAGGGCAGGATGCTGATGCCGTCCGCGAGACCTTCAAAATGGGGGAGGGCAATCCATCGATGCGCACGCACGGCGGCGGCGGCGGCGAGGATGTCGCCCCCCGAACTCCGACGATACATCGTGGTCAGGGGGGCGGTCGCGCCGTCGAGGCGCTCTGCCGCCGCCAGCGCATGGAACATCAGACCGGGGCCGATCGGGGCTACCCGCGCAGGGTCGCCCGCGAGGATGAGGCACCCGCCCTCGGGGACGCGTCGCATCACGGCGTGCATCGTGGGTACGTCCACCACGCTCGCGTCGTCGATGACGACGCAATGCCGGTCGGTCAACGATCCATCGCCCATCCGTCCGATGAAAGAGGCGATCGTGGCGACTTCGCGTCCCGTCCTCTCCCTCATGCGTCGCGCGCCACGGCCCGTCGGTGAGAGGAAGAGCACGTCGATATCCCGCTGGGCCAGCACGTCGCAGACGACGCGCAGGACGGTTGTCTTGCCGACACCGGCGCCGCCCGTCACGATCGCCAGCCGGTTGTTGACCGTCCGCTCGACCGCAGCCATCTGGTCGTCATCGAGCGCGTAGCCCATGGCCGCGCGGAATGCCGCGGCCGCGCGCGCAACCTCACACTGGTCGATCGGGGGTGCCGGTGAGCGGGCCATCCGCGCGAACCGCTCGGCCAGATCCCGTTCCATCAGGTAGACGCCGGACGGGTGGTACCCGTCCGGCCGTGCGTAGCACACGCCGTACGCGACCGCGGCGGCCGGTGCCCGTAGGGACAAAGCGCGCGCCTCCCGACGGTCGCTTGCCCCTCGCGGCGCGAGCAAATCGACCAGTCGGGCCTCTAGTTGCCGCCGCGCCGCGAGCGTGTGCTTGCGCGCGACGTGGCGATACAGGGCTTCCTCGACGGCCCCGACTAGGCGGCGCGGGTCGTCGTCGGCGACGCCGAAGCGCGCCCGCGCGAGCGTGTCCACGGTCGCCCAATCGGCCTCGAAAGCGAGCAGGCGGTACGGATCCTCCGCCACCATGTCCCGCGCGCCGTCGCCGTAGAAACAGAGCACTTTCTGCGCGATGCGGCGCGAGAGTTTGAATTGGCCTAACCAGCGGAGGGTCAACCGTTGCCCGTAGGCGCGCCACTGCTGCACCAGATTCGTGGCCGCTTCAAAGGCGAGGGCGGGTCGGAGCGCGTCGGCGTCGCCCGCATCGAGGATCTCATGGAGGTTCTCGCCGTATGTTTCCCACAGCCGCCGCGCGAGGACGGCCCCGACGCCTCTGAAAACGGGGCTGTCGGCGAGGGCGGCGACGATGTTCTCGCCCGCGGGGCGGATCGGTTCCGCCAGGTCCGGGACCAGTTGGTCCTCCTCGCGTGGGTAACCGTTGATCGTGTAGGCGTAGCGGCCCGGCGTGCCCGTCACCGTCCAGAACTCGCCCACGTCCGCGTCGGCGATGACGTCGTAACTCGCCTTGATGATGAGGTATCGCTTGATCTCCCGCGCGTGCCCGCTCGGGTCGACGATTCGCCCACGGAAGATGCATCCGCCCAGTTCTCCACGGGACCGTACCGTGGTGACGCAGACGGTCGCCATCATGCGCCCCGTGCTCATCGCAGTACCCTCCCTGTTTCTAGCAGGTGGCGTTCCCAGAGGTCATGCCGCATCAGGTTTCCCTCTAGGGCGGCGTTTCTCGACCGAAGCGCGGCGACCTCAGCCTCCAACTGGTCGATGCGGGCCTGTAACGTCGCGATCTGCCTAGCCCGGGCACTGGCCCTGCCGTCGTCCAGTTGGTCGATGGCGACATTCGTCCAAGGCGCTTCGAGCGGGGTGAGCACACCTTCCTGTCCCAACTCATCCTCCAGTTCGGCCAACCGTGCGGCGACAGCCGGGTTCTGTCGCACGACCGTTGCCCCGAAGCCGCACTCCGCGGCGATCTTTGGCCGATGGAGGTGGCCTTTCGCGATATAACCCGCCCAGTCATTCGCCTCACGACGGGCCCGGACCCATACCTCAAATATCTCTGCATTCCGCCGTCCCACGTCCCGCCCGCTCATTCCGCTCACCATTGCGTATACTCCTCTTGTCGCCGCAGCAGGTCTCCTGGCAGTTGTCCCGTCGCCTTGAGTTGCCGCACGGCTTCGGCATATTCGTCGACGACCGCCTGGGCGGTGTCCAATACCGCCTCGCACGCGGTCAGTCGCTCCAGTAACGCACCGACCTTGGCCTCCCAGCCGATATCGATATCCTTACCCATCGAGCAGGGGTCGTGCGGTCCCGACGACTTAGGACTGGCCATCGTCGTCTCGGATAATCTCGATGGCGTCGAAGCCTTCGTCCATGCCCACAGGCTCGAATACATCGTGGAGGTCGCGAACGACCACCCCGCGCACCGCCAGCCGCTCCGATCGGCGTGCGAGCCCACCGTTGCGGTCGAGGCAGGTGTCGATGGTTGTGCGCATCCAGACGCAGACAACGCGGCAAGGTGGGGCACAGGATCGCGCGTGCTGGATAAGGGCCCGGCGTATCGCAGCCGTGTGGTGCGGCGCGTCGAGGTACAGGTGCAAGCCAGCCCTATCCGGCTGGTGGCCCCTGATCCATCGGGATTTGCCGGCCCCGATGTTGCCTGCCAGGACGTAGATGACGGCCGGGCGCGCGTGGAGGTCGGGATTGTGGGCGAACCGCGCCGTCGCCGCGAGCGAATCGTCGTAGAGGTCGATCAGGCGATCCACCGTCAGCGTCCCGCGTGTATCGGGTGGGACGACATCGACGCAGCGCTGCTCTGTTTGCGCGCGGATGAGGGCTTCGAGCATCCCGCCTTCGGTGAGGATCCTGATCCGCGCCTTGAGTCGCTCGTTCTCGCGCCTCGTATCCTCTAAATCTTGGTGCAAGCGGGCGGTCTTGCCCTGCTCCGATGGCAGGATTTGCGCCTTAGCCAGGTACATATAGTGCTGCAACTCGCGCAAGAACGGCCCCAGCACGAACCCATCGGCAGCGCGCTGGATGTCGACGGCTGCCTGCTCACATCGGCGCACGCGATCCCCCAGGGCATCGATCTCCCGTTGCCGCGCGGAGCGCTGACGCGCCGCGACGCTCGCGAGCGCTTCCGCTTCTTCAGTAGTGTCGAATGACACGTGCCGCTCGATGGCCTCGCCCAGGGCTCGCCAGTTTGGGTCGGTGTTGTTGCTCAGGTGCTGCCTGTGAATGCCCGCGACCCGCGCAACATCAACCTTCGTGATAGCGCAGTTGTCGACCGAGGGATCGGCGCGGAGGAACGTATATGCCTGGCGTGCCGCGGCGAGGATGCGGTCGCGGCGCTCATCACGGCGCGGAGCACGGGATGAGGATGTGGTCTCAGCCATCGTCGCGCGCCTTCTCACCAAGGGTGGACTCTACGCATGCGGGACCATCATCGGCGGCGAGTTCGGCCAGTAGCAAGCGGCATTCCCGAATCCGCAACGACGACACCTCAACCTGTCGGCTGCTGCAGCCCTCCCTGGCGCGCAACCAATCATGGAACGCAATCTCTCTGGTTAAATAGGGGATCGTCTCCTCGGTGAAGACCGCGAAAGGGCAACGGATCGGATCGCAGCGCGAGACATCGGGGGTCAGCCGACGATGTCGCGACGCTTTGGGGCGGTCGCACGGGGCGCGTTGGATCATGCTCGGTGCCTTGGTGCAGATGACCGCCCAGGGCGTGCGATGCAGGGCGACGCTGCCGTCGATCGCCAGCGCTTCAATGTATTGGGAGAGCGTGTCCTGCCCATTGTCCAGCAACGAAGCTGGCGAAATACGCGCTGCGGCGAGCGATGCCTTGATGCGTAGACCCGCCTTACCCGCGACCTTGCCCTCGTCGCATGCCTCGATCATGTCTCGCAAGAGATCTTTATGATGCTGGATGAGGATGTAGCGTACGTCGTCGGAGAGATGGGGAATGCTCGTGATATACGCTAGGGTCATCCGAAGGGATTTGTGGGAGAAGAGGTGCCGGATTAATTCGAGATGCTCGGGATCCTGATAAATCACGAACATGGCCAGTGTTTTTCGATACTGGTGCGGGTGGATATGGTCGGTGATGCCAAGGTGTGCGGCGAATGCGCGGGCGGAATATCCCGCGATCGTCTTGCCGGCTGGCTCACCCCACCGCGTGCGGCTGAATCGCGTAAGCGCGACTATGAGGCGGCGTGTACCGTGATGTTGCCTAGCCGCAGCACCGAGTTGGGTCAGCACTTCTATCGCCTTGAAGGTGATTTCGGGGATCGGCAATTTGGTTTCGTCGCCTTGCGACGCGTCCGACGTTTTCCAGACGCGAACGCTGAGTACATAATCGCCCCGTTTGGATGCGTCCCAGGCGCATCCCTCCTCCAACATAGCAAGTTCCATCGCTCGGATGCCTGTAGTGGCCAAGACGATATTGATACAGGCGTCGCGGAGCCTGTAGCTGATCGTGTTCAGGAAAGCCATCACCTCAGGCTCATAGACGCGGCCGTCGGGGTGGAGCGAGAAGGCCAGATCGTCGAGAGTCCAGGCTGGGGAGGGATGCGCGCGTACCACGGCGATGGCGTCCTGCAATCGGAAGTCATCAATCAGGGCCGAGGACATCGCGTCCCGACTGGCTAAGTATGGGAGGAATTTCTGGTAGGCAAATATAACGTGCTCCGCGTAGGATTCCACCCATTCGATAGCGCCGGATACAAGCCGGGAAAGTGTATCGACCGGGATGGGTTGGTACGGGTTAGTACTCGTGTGCCATGCTTCGATCCACCGTTGCAACGTTTTTTTGTCGATGGGTTCGAAGACGATCTGGTAGTCAGCGGGTAACAATCCCGCGTTCGACAACTCATACCAAGCCCGCAATAGCCGGCCGGCCATGTATCGCTGACCCTGATTCAAATCCCGCTCGATAGCCGCGGTAAGTTGCGTAGCATCCAGCGTGTTGATCGTGCGTCGGGTTCCATAGTGGCGCGCGCCGTTGTAGAGGCCATGCTGCGCGAATAGACGTACGAGATACTTGGACATGGCGATGACGTGAACCATGCTCGTGTAGGACCGAGCCTTACCCACTATGCCTACATGCGGCATATGATAATAGGCCAATGCCTTGACAATTATCAATCGCTCCTCATTCTCAGGCGCCAGGGGATCAGTTTCTGCATGCTCTGACGAGTCACTCCACGGGAAATCCCCTGTGTACTGATAGATAGGACTACCCATGTCGGTGAAGTTCCATCGGTGACTTCCAAAGAGACTTACGGGGCTCACAGGTATGCTGGCCCACTCATCGATAGGCACGATGGCGAGGTTGCGGCACACCTGGTTGCCAGCCATTGGGTGGCGCAGATTGGCGGCCTGGACGACTGCCACACGGTCTGCGTCGTCCTCTGCGTCGTCATCGGCAGCAACCGTATTTTGATTAGACTCATTGCAGAATAAAACTCCCTCTTACGCCGCTACAGGGAACACGGTTTGGCACTGATCGGCCCAGCGCTGGTCGGCCCGGCGCGTGACAAAGCCGGCGACGGCCACAAAGATGCGGT
>JAABUW010009469.1_pt1 | contig 11087 bp, 2 predicted proteins | sample 5560081 | NCBI WGS metagenome assembly JAABUW01 (sample SAMN10711882, study PRJNA513363) | rock metagenome | isolation source: Antarctica rocks | place: Antarctica: Victoria Land, Knobhead sud | reverse complement strand
TAAAATGCATTATTTGCATCTATAGACTCTATAGAATCTATAGATGCGATTTAATTATTTTCTTCGTAAAAAGTAGTAATACATTACTATAATGCATTATCTTATTATAATTAAATAATTAAATATTATTAAATATATATTGACTATATATTAACTATTAATAATTATAACATAATTATTTAAATAGTCTTGGCAATTCGGGTCGGTTTTTCGGATCGGATTTTGATTTTAATTCTAGAAATCGATTCGATTCGACTCGATTTTCGATTTCAATTTTAGAAATCGATTTGCCAAAACTTTCGAATCGGATTGACCCGAATTGCCAAAATTTAGATCGATTAATCGATCCGAACTCGATTAATCGATCCGAGACGATTAGTCTAGCAAAGAATCTTGTATTTGGCAATCTCGAGTCTCTTACTTATAGCAACTTGGTGGACACTAAATCCGACTTCTATAATAAAGCACGTTCTGCACAAATAGATCTACGAATTTGCAAAAAACTAGAACTATATATTATATTAGCTATACAAAAACAGACTTCAGCGTTGTCTAACATTTTCTCGAAAACAAAGAGTTTCGATAGAAATGCAATTGTAATTAAACAACAAGCTTGTTTCGATAGTATATTGAATGCTTGTAATATTTATAAATTTCAATTATTCAAAGCAGATTATACTCTAGTATACGACAATAATATCTACATTATTATTTTAACTTATTACAATAATTAGCTAAAGATGTACATAGTTTATTCTACTTAATCGATCGATTATAAGAAATTATTCGAATTCTATATAACTCAACTTAGTAATTGAATCTTAATTGACTCTTATAAACAATTTTGACAAAAAACAAATATATTTAGAAATTCAAAAGACTAAACAAAATTACAACAAGACAAATTGATAGCAATTACTAATAGTAGAGTTACAAATATATTTAAAGAGATATCTATTTTAGAGTTTTCTATTTATTGTATATCTTAATCTAGTATCGAGTCGATTATATTAAAATTTAAAATATCAATTGATAAACTATTTTAAAAAGTAAGTTAAGATTCTAGACTTTTTTACAAACGTTAAAAAAAAATCAAAAAAACGTTTCTCGAATTCTAATTTAAAAAAAAAAATTGCTCTAAAGTCTACAGCAGATCTCGAAGCAAAAATCGATATTCTTAGATAAAATAATATTGATCGAAATATATTATATATCTCTACTTTTGTAATATTGACAAAAATAGTTAACAACTATATTGCAACAAACAGATACAAAGAGTAGCTAAGATTAAAATAAAATATATAAAGAACTTAAATTTGAAACAAAGAGTATTAGACAATAGAGCAAAAATTCTAGAGTTAATACAATATAGATAAGTTTTATATAGTAAAATAGATTTTTGCATTTTTTGTATTAATATCTCGAGATATCGAATATTCGAAAAACAAAAAAAAAAGATACAAAAATACAAATAATTATATTTATAAATTAAAATTGCATTAGCAAGTTTACAACTTATTTACTTTTTGAGATACAATTATTAAAAATAAAGTATTTGTTAAAATACTAATTATTAAGATAGTAACACTATTGTTGCTATATAGTTTTATTTTACTCGCAATTTGTTTTTGTAAAATCAATTTAAAAATAATATTAATTTGTATATTTGTGAAATCTTCGAGTCGAAAAGTTGATAGCTGCAAAAAAATCGACAAATTTAGAGTTGAAAACGTTGCCAAAAATAATATATAGATTTAAGAAAATAAAAACAAAATTTTATTTTTAGATTTTAAATATATAGCTCTAAGATTAATATTTCTAGTAATACAATATATTTTTAGATATTATTATATAGATCTCTAAAAACTAAAAACTTAAAATAAATAAGAATAATTTCGATATACTATATTTGTTCTAATTATTTTTTATTCTATATTTATCGCTACTAGAAATCGAATTTTCTATTTATACAATTTACTAAATATCTAGTACAGAGAATTAGTATTAATACTTTGTTTTCTCAAAAAAAATTCTAGCTTTTGTAAAGTATTGTTTTGACTTTGCTAGTTTATTAAGCTTGATTTTAATATTATTAATAAAATAGAGAATAATCTATTTAACAAATCTCTTTTTTTACTTATATTTTTTTGCAGTTTCTAAGACGTTCTTTTATTAAAAAAAAGCAATATTTTAACAAAATTTAGAGTAATAGATTCTAACTAATATTGTTAAAATACGCAAGTAATTTATCTAGACAACTTTATCGAATTTAGAAATAAATTTATACAATTTTTTAAACTTTTAACAAATATTTTTAGCAATTTTAAAAAATTTCTAATATAGATATGTTTTTGTTAATAAAATTTGTAAATATCTATCTTGATTGTAATTCTTCAAATTATTTAGTATTATAACTATAATTTTTTTTGTCTTGATTAAATTATCTAACTTGCAATAGATATTAGCGAGATAAACTATTAGATTGCAATTAGTTTTATTATATAGTTTTTAATTGTTTTGCAATAGTTTCTAAAAGAGTTTTTGTATCTTTGCAAAATTATTTTAAAAACAAAATACTTTTGCAATTGCAATATCTCTTTTATATACTACAATTGTTTTCAAGATCGATAGAATTTTTTTCAACAAATTAAATTTAATCAACTCGAACAAAGCATAGAGAAAATTGTTGCTCTCAATTAAATTCTATACGTTGAACAAAATAAGTTGTCTCAATTAAGTATTTGATTTTTTATTGATTGGAACTTGCTATACAAAAAAATCAAATTAATTATTAGTAGTATTAGACGTATTGCAAGACAAAGCTTTTTTCTATTGTGTTGTTTATATTTGCAAGTAATTTTTCGATTCGATTGCTATAATTTGTTTTGCAAAATCAAATGTCTTAAATATTTAAAATCGATTAGAAAATACAAATATTATTAGAAAAGTTTTTGCTATTTAAATTTTTAGATAAAAAAACAAATTTTTTTTAGTATCTAGCTCAAAAAAGTATTCTAGAGTATATTGAAATTATTGCAATTGTAATTTTTCTAAGATTCTATATTTAATAGTCAATAATTAGAATATAGTTGTAGAAAATTAACAACAATAATTTACAAAAATTCTAGATCTCGATTTCTCGAAAATATATAATATACAAAAATCAAAATATTATATCTTTACTTGTTCGAATTTAATATCGATTGCATAATATACAATTGCAATTTCTTATCAACTAAGAAATCTTGTTTTTGAAAAGAGTTCTTTATTGTAGTAATAAATATATAAGAAGCAAGAAAATAGATTGTATTGTTTAATTTAATTGTATAAACAAGTAGATTGATATAAAGTTCTATTTCGAACACAATTAATGCTTCGATTTTACCAGTAACATTTCAGAATTTGTAAAATAAGTTGACACGTAAAAATATAATCTCTGGAACATTAACTCTACCCAAAAAGCAGAGTATTTTCAGAAGTATTGTTATGTTATTCGATCTTAGACTGACCATTCGGTTCTAATAGTTGGAACCGAATTGCATAAATTATGAAAATACTAACTATATTAGATTAAAACTTAACCTAATTAGATATAACTTTCGGGTCGGATTATAGATTTTGGGGAAAAACCGACCCGAACGATCAGTCTATTCGATCTGATCTTCTTCTCTTGAAGCAAGATCTTGTATTTTGAAACCGGATTTAGCAAGTCTTGCGAGACGACTAAGCTGTAAAAACAAATTGTAATTGAGATGTTTAATCGATTAAATAAAATTGATATAGAGCAGATTCTTGTAGAATTTATAAACAATACAAGTTTGTCTCTCTTCTTTTGAAAAAGATATACAACGTTGCAAAAGTAAAATATTTGATTCTTTGTTTTGTTGTACGCGTATCGTGCTTTTATAGATTACATATCTATTTTAGAATTTTTAGTTTTTGTTCTCAAGTTTAGAAACAAGATAGTTATCTAATTGCTAAAACTAATTTATGCTGTTGCACTTTAAGAATTAACTATCAAATAGTAGAAATATTTGTTGTTAAAAAAATTGCAATTTCGATATTGCTAAATTGTTGTACAAACTTTTTTGTTCTAGCTCTTTAGATTGAAGAATTAAGAAGTTTGACAACAATAAATACAAAAAATTCAATTTTTTAATAATTGTCGATAAACTTTTGTGTTCTTTTCTTATATATTGTTTTTAATTATATAATCTCTTAAAGTTTTTTTAACAAAAGTTGCAAAATTTTTTGCTTAAAGCTATTGCAAACTTCTTGTATAAAACATTATTTTTTTGTCGATAGTACTTGTATAAGATTTTAAAATTTGCGTATTAACAATTGCAATTCTCGATCGAACAAAATAGTCTATCAAACTTAGATTAAACAAAATCTACTTAATTTAGCTAATAATTTGTACAATTCGACGTAGTATTTTGATTAACTATATTTACAAAAACAATATAAATTTGTTACAATTTTGACAATTTTTGCATCTCGCATATTCTGTTTTATAATTGCGATATAAAAGATTAGTATTCGATATAATTAGTAGTAGTTAAATTTTACTAGTAGAATGCAAGACATTTTGATAAATATATTGATTCAAAAAATTAGTAGAGATTTTAATCGATTTAGTCGAGTTAGAATTCTTTTGAGTCTTTGTATTTAATATAGTATTATATAAAATATAGAAGATACTAGAGATATAAAAGAAAAAAAGAGAGTATAGTAAAAAAGTTTTATAAAAACAATAACACTTATTTGTTAATATACTAAGAAGAAGTTGAGAAATATTTAAAGTTAGAAATAGACAATTTAATTTATTACAGACTTGTGCTCTATAGATTTAATAATATTTGTATATTATTCTATAAATCTTAAGAGATAAATTTAATAAACTAACAATAGAATTTTCGATTTCAACTAATATCAATCTATTTGTATATAATCAAACTAGAATTCGAAATCTAAAAATACTAGAAATTATATATAGACTCGAATATTATTTCAAAGTAGATTAGATTTGATTTCTAAAAAAAAACTAATTATTATTATTTTTTAGTACTATATATATAACTTGATTTTAGACAAGTTTAACGCAAATATATATATTACAAAAACTTGTTAATATTATTTTATATTTTTTAAAGTATTTCAAAAAATTTTATACTCGAAACAATTTATTGAATTTCTATATCTTTATCTAATTACAAAAATTCTTTATCGAAAATTTGCAATATTTGTAGTACTTATTTGTCGAATATTTTTACTAATTAATTAAAAGAATTCTATTATATAGTAGTTTTTCGAGATATTGTTAATACTTTGCAATAAAAAGCTAATATCTATACTATATTCGAATATCTACTTTATTTAATAGCAACTCTTTATCTCTTTGTATATATTTAGATAAAAGAGTTTTTTTTTAATTTTTTCTACTATATATTGTATTAATTTGTCGAAAAACTTTAGAAAAAGTAAATCTTTGTTAAATATAATAGCAAGAAATTGAATTATATTTTTATATATATTTTTAAGAGTAATAAAAATTCGCAAAAACAAAAAATTTAATATTTTGAAAACTATTTGCTAATTGTTTAAGAGTTTGTTGCTTAATAGTATATTTAGATCGACTAAATAGCAACTACTAATAAATTAAATAGTATTATTTAAAATATAGAAAAAAAAATATTTATAATATAACAAAATAGCAAAAATTAATACAAGTTGCTTCGATTTCTAAAAGTTCTAAAAATCTTCTACAAATTGTTAATATAACTTTAAAGTTCTTTCTAAGTTTGTCTATTTATTAAAAACTCGAAAAGATCGATTGTAAACAATTGAATTTTAAATAAAAAGCAATAGTAAATTGTTTTTTAACTTTTGAAGAAATAAATATCGATAATAGATTTGTTTGCTTTTTTTATTAATATTATTTTTCTATTTTTACAAATAAGAATTACAAATATATATTAACAAAATTTATTTTTTTTAAGTTCAATTTGCTTAATATCTAAAATAGAAGACTCTATTAATATTAGCTATAATTAAATTTGTTGCTTACAATAAAATATTAAATATTTTTTTAAAAAATCGATAAATAGAAATTCTATTATTTGTATATTTTATTTTATTGTATTTAGTGTATCGATATCTAAGTTTTTAACAAAAATTTTAAATTTTAATAATATTTTCGAAATTTTTTTCGAATTAAAATTTTCAAATTGTTTTGTATTAATTATGTTGATTAGAATTATATATAAATTAAAATTATTACTAATTGTATATTTTTAATTAAATATATATTGTCGACAATCTACTATATTGTTCGAAAATTCAAATAGATTTCGAATTAAAAAAATTATTTAAAATTCTAAATTCTATAATTTTTTGATTAATATTTTGTATTTTAATAAAATTTTAAACAAATCTATATAACACTTTTGAATAAATTAAAACAAATTAACTTAATTTTTTGCAAAAAGCTTAAACGTTTTGTAAAAGTTGTAATTTTATTGTTAACTAAGATTAAAAAGTATAAAATATTGTATAAAAAGTTTGCGAATAGATATTTTAAATTGCTAAAAATTGTTAATAGAATTAAAAAATCGAATAGTAAAAAGCTTATTAAAATATTATATATTAGTAGCGCTTTTTCGAGCAATATTTTAAGATTATTTAATTTAGCAAAATTACAACAATATTCTTTGTATATTTAACAATATTCGAAACAAATTCTATTTATAGTATTGCGAAAAAAACAAGTACAACTTCTTTTTGTTATTTTTTAACTATTGTAATTCAAAATATCTTTTTTTGTTAATATTGTCGAATTGTACTTGAAGTCTATCTTGTTTTTCAAAAAAAAAAGTTATTGAAATTAGAATATATATATTACAATTTTATAAGTTTTGCTATTTTTAGTTTTTCTAGCAACAATAATTTTTGACTTCAAGTTAAACTACTTAAAATTGCTTGTTTCGACTTGATTAATTAAAATACAAATAAATTTTTATAATAAACTAAATAGATTCAAATAAAGATTCGATTTCAAAAATTACAAAAATATATAAACTATAATTTGTTAACAAAAATTAGAACAACTTATTTAAATATTAATTTGTAATACAATCTTTGTTATAAATATAAAACAAGATATTAGAGTCAAAATTATATATATTTCGAATTATTAGATAAAACAAATTTTTGAAAAAAAAAGCAAATAATTTTTCTAAATCTATATAAGCAAATATAAATTTTATAGCTCGCAAATATTGTTAGATTACTAAAGAGAGAATAGTTTTTCTTTATTGTAAATTTGTTTTTATTTATACTAAGAATAATTTATTAATTGCAAAATATATAAGAAAACTCTAACTTTACAAATCTAGTTATAATAAATTTAATTTATAGTTTTAATTTCTACTTCAAGTCTAGAGATTAAATAGAATTCTATAGTTTTAATTGTTTTTTTAAGTTTAGAGAGAGAGTTTTTAGAATCGATTAATATTTTGAAAATAGACAAATTGCGCTATTAGACGCAGAAATATTGTATACTAAAAGTCGAGAATCTGTAGAAATTTTGTTAAAAAAAGTATTATATAGAACTAAAAGTTGTAGATTTGTAGATCTCTTGTCAAAAAAAGTATTGTATAGAACTAAAAGTTGTAAATCTGCAAATCTCTTGTCAAAAAAAGTATTGTATAAAACTAAATTTCGCGAATTTGCAAACTCTATGTCAAAGAGAGCTATATAGAACTAAAAGTTGCAAATATAGTTTTCTTCTATATTTGTTCTCTCTATTTTGTTTTATATTTAATCGAAAACTAAACAAGATTGCGCTAAAATTTTAATATTTAGTTCTTAATATTTTACTTTGTTTTATTTTTTGTATTCTCTATAATTTTTTTGTTTTGTTTTAATTAATGTTTTTGAAGACTACTCTCTATTAGATATTAAGAAATACAAAAAAATAAAAAATATAGATTCTATTTTTGCTATCTCTTGCTTTATATATATATTTGAGTCTATTAAAATCTACAGTTTTAACAGTAATAAATTAATAAAATCTTTTAACAAATAGTCTAGCTATCTGTTTGTATAATAGATTGTTTTTATATTTCTATTTCAAAAAGATTTCTTTTTCGCAATTAAGTTGTTCAAAAAGTATTTTTCGAAATTTAATAAATTTTGATTGTTCGATTTAGATATGCTCGAAATTAATAAAATTCTAGATTTTAAAAAATATTAAATATATAAAAAGTTCTCGATATTATATTTTATTAGAAGTATTAGATATTTGCAACAAATATTAAATACTAATATTGTGTCTTTTTTATTAATTTTTTAGTATTTTTTCTTTAGTTTACAAAGCAGATTTCTATTTTCTATATATATATTATTTTGTTTTAGATTATTCAAAAATAATTCTAGTTTTGCAAAATAAAATTAGATCGAAATAATATTTTCTAGTTTTATTTAACAATACTAAAATTATTTTGTTCTATAGATAATAATAATAATAGATCGTTAATTGAAAAATTATAATATATATAAATAAACAAAAATTCTTTGCTATTTGTGCTTTCGAAATTGCGCAATATATTCTATTCTAGTAGAACAAAAAACAATATTTAATAAGCAGAACAAAGATTTCGAATATAGCAATAAATAGAACAATTAAGACTTTAAGATCTATTAAATTTTGTATAGAGATTATATTATACAAAACTAAACAAAAACTCAAATTTAAGTTTTTAAAGTTACAACAAATAAATTTGCAAATATTTAGTTTGTAAATTTATTAAAAACAACTTTTTTTGTCTCTTCTAAATTAATACAATCTCTAATATATTATATTGTAGTTTCGACGTTTCTATATTGTAAAAACTAGAATTATTAATTAATATATTAAATGTCGATTGATTTTCGTTTTATTTGTTTAGAAGTTTTTTTTAATTTTGTATAAATATTTGATAAAAGAATTTAATTTGTTTTTATTTATTGTTTTTTTGTAGTATAAATTTTCGAGTAGAATTAAATATTCTTTTTTTGTTATATTTTGGAAATCTTGTATCGAAAACTTAATTGTCAAATATATATATAATCTATTTTAAAAATTTGTAAAATAAGAATTTAGTTTTTTACAAAAACAATCTTTAACAAAATTATAGATTTCTAGCTTTTTGTTAGATTTTTTTATCGATTGATTTATCAAATAATATATAATATATTGTTTGAAAAATTGTTTGAGTTTTGTTTATATAAGATATTTTTTGAATCGAAGACTATAGAAATTATATTAAAATAAAAAGAAACAAGTAGTTCTTAGCTATATACAAGTCTTTAGACTAGACAAGTTAGCGTTAATTGTTAATATATAATAATAGATTAAACTCTGCTAGTTAAAGACTATAGAAATTATATTAAGTTTGAAAAGAAACAAGCGATTGTCGATTATATACAAGTTATTAGACTAGACTTATTAATATTATTAACTAACTTTTTATAATTTTTTGATAATAGACTAACTAAATAGCTATCTATTAATTATTAGCAGTTGCAAATTCTTTAAACATTTCGATTTAACTTATTATTATAAGATACTTCTTTGCTATTATACAATGCGTCTATAGAAAGCTTCGAACATAAATATTGAGTTTGCTAAATTATTGTTAATAATATATTTTAAGCTCTTTTCTAGTTAGATATAGCGTGACAGTTAGATTTTAAAAACAAAATAATCAAATTTTGATTTAAAGAGAAAAGACAATTGTTTCTTTATATATATCGAATCTATAATAAATAAAGCAAATTGTTATCTATTTCGATTATATTTGGACTAGAAACTTCAAAAATAATATATATTGTTGCGTTTGCTAATTTATAGATAGAATTTTCTTTATTACAAGATTAACAAATTGTATTAGCAACAATAGAAACGAGTTTAAAACGCAAATACTAAGTTCAATATCAATATTGCGAAACTAAATTTTTTTTATATAAGAGAATTTCTACACTTTAATATTATCTATCTATATTAAAATTGTTAAAAGATTTCTTCTTAAAAAATATCTATTCTTTTTTAATAAATAGTATCGAAAACACTTGTAGAAATTATATACGCAATTTAGCAATATTTTACAAATTCTAAGTTTTAGTAGAAATTAAAAACGAGACTCGCAAGTAATTGTTAACAATTTTTTTTGTTAATTAAATCTACAATTTATAATATTTCTAATCTTTGTTTTGTTTTGCTCTATCTACTATAGTAAAAAAAACAATATAAAATCTTACAAATAGTTAAACTGTCTCGAAAAAATTTCTATTAAGATTTTTTTTAACAAGTCTAATAAACTTTACTATCTTTATTGCATTATAATTAATAGCTATTTGTGTCAATATCGAAAAAAAAAGTTTGTTTTAGTTATATTTTCTAATTGACTTCGAAACTAATAAATAAAGACTTCTTTGCAATATATAAATAGATTTAGATAAAATTGATACAAATCTTAAATACAAAACAATCTATACTCAAATATTGTAGAAAACAATTATATATAGAATCTCGATCTATATACAATAAACTATTAAGTTGAATTTCGAATTTTTAGCACTAACTAATATAAATATATCAATAACAATTTTTGTAAAAAATAGATATATATATAAGAGAAATGTTTGTCTAAAAAACTATTGTTAAATATAGAATTATACAAAAAAGATATATAGAATATTTGTTAGAATCGAATCTTTAAATATATATTTTTTAATATTAATAAAATAGAAAAATATAGATAGCTATAATTACAACTATAATAGTAGATACAAATACTTTGTTATTGTTATAATACTAGTTAGTTGTTAATAGAGTATCTAAATAAAAATAAGTATTGTTAATAAATAATATTAATCGATATTATAGAGAATAGCACTAATAGTTCTAGAAATTTCTATAAAATATTCTAAATAATTTTGATTTCTATTCGATTTACAATCTACTTTTATAACAATATATTAGTGTTAAAATCTCTAAAAATAATATACAAGCAATATTTTCTACACTATCGATATTGTAATTGACA
>JAABUW010009462.1_pt1 | contig 11093 bp, 9 predicted proteins | sample 5560081 | NCBI WGS metagenome assembly JAABUW01 (sample SAMN10711882, study PRJNA513363) | rock metagenome | isolation source: Antarctica rocks | place: Antarctica: Victoria Land, Knobhead sud | reverse complement strand
TCCTCGCGCAGTAACTCCTGCACGATGCGGGCCTTGTAGGCGGAACTGTATTGTTGTCTCATCGTGGTCTAGTCTACCACCTCTAAGCGCCCCCTTTCACTGTCCAGGTTCCTGGGTCCACTATAGTGGGAGCAGATCGGCGAAGACGAAGCTATCGCGCTCGACGATCTCCCCGACCCGCACGGGGATTGGCTGGTCGAACATGGGGCCGGCACAGGCGAATGTGTGGAACTCGCCCCGCTCGCCGCAGGGATCGACCGTGGCTGGCAGATCGGCCAGGAAGGCCGCGTCGAAGGCACGACCCGCGAACCGGGGGGACAGGTGGCGCGGGTCCACGCATGTCACCTGGGCACGGAGGCCGCCGCGCATCATGTCCCAGGCGAGGTCCGGGGTCGAGAGCCCCCACAGGGGGAAAAGCGGGGTGATGCCGGCGAGCGCGAGGCGGTCCTCGCGGTAGCGGCGGATGTCCTGCAGGAATAGATCGCCGAAGCCACGGCTGTGATACCGCTGGACAGGGCACGCTCCAGCACGCGCGCCATCGCTACCTCGTAGTCGGCATTGGTGCAGGGGCTAGGGAGTCGCCAAGGAATAACTTCCCGCCGCTGTCGGGCAAAGCGGCTATGAGCCTGCGCCCAAAAACGGGAAGTAATTGTTTAACGAGCCCTAGGGATGGGCACGGGCCACAGGGGTAGCCCGGTCGCTCGTGCCTGGGCATCGAGTAGATCCCGGCGGACCGCGTGCATGGCGACGCGTCCGTGGCGTTCGTTGACCGTCGTGAGGAGGCCGACGACCTCGACCTGCCGCTGCTGCCGCAGCACGTGGAGCGCCCAAGCGCTATCTTTCCCGCTGCTCCAGGACAGCAGTGCTCTTGGACGGTCGTCTGTCTCCACGGACGTTGCCATCACTCCTGCTCCCCTCGCTGGCGTCGATTCTCCCTCTCCAGTGTAGGCGATGGGGCTGTCGGTGCGGCACCGTAACCATCTGAACCAGTGACCTGAACCAGTGACCATCGACAACCTGTGATTGCTGGAAGGGCATACCTCTATCGCCTGCGCACCCGATCGTATCGGCCCCGGCTCCATCCCTCCATCGTCGCGAACTTCAATCGACATCCACGACAGTCCGATGTGGACACCTCACATGTACGTGGCCGCCCCCCCCGGCACCACGCCCGCCGTCCGCCGCTGGCGTCGCGACGATTCGTTGACCGTGGATGTGTGAGTTGCACATCATGCGCGCGGGTTGTCCACCGCCTATGCTGGGAGTGGGGTGAAACGCCACGGCAGTTTGTTCCCCCGCACACGCGAGGGCGGCTGTTTCTCACACACGCCAGGGATGTCAAGCCAGGAGTATCGCGCATGGCGCCGAGAGGTATCACGCTGCAGGTCATCCCTCCATGCCCGGCCTGTGCCCACTGCGATACGCTCGTCGTGCTCGGCGACCGCCTGGACCGCCCGCACTCCTGGTTGGTATGGCGCACGCGGCGCATGTTCATCTGTGTCTGCCTCCACTGTGGGGACGTGGTGACTCTGGAGGAGCAACGAGCGACAGACGGACGGCGGCCTGGAGAGCGCTGTCCGTCTGTCGCCCCAGCCCGTTAGTCCGGGGGCGCACGGTCGTTGTCAGGGCTGAGGTCGCTTGTATCAGGACGCATGCATGCGTCACGCTGTCATCGGTGGGGTCTCCGAGGCACGCGGGATACACGAGGCAAGGGTGGCAATGTGTCGCCGGATCGCGCGACGCTCGCCGCTTCCACGCCGTGTGAGTACGTGGCGCGGCGCCTGCCGGTAGGTCCGGGCCTCGCCCCCCGTGCGCTCACAGGTGTGTCCGAGGGCGCGCCCAACCGCGTCGAGTGGGTGCGTACGGTAGCCACCGAGCCCGTAGCGCCGGGTGAGCACTGCGCACTCATATGGAGCGGGGGTGGAAAACATTGTGCGGGTAGAGACAGATCCGCCCCCGACGGCTTGGCTGCCCTTACTCCGGCGGTAGCGCCCGGACTGTTTTCAGGGTATCGGCGTCCGCGAGCCGCGTCGCCATCGCGGCGCCGAGCGCCTCCCACGCCGCGATGACCCGGTCGTCGAAGGGGTCGACGTCGCTGTCCGCGATCCGGCCGTGCGCGTCCAGCCAGGCGACGACGCGGCGCGCCCCCTCCACCCACGAGATCGTGTAGTGGAAGCCCAGGTCCCGGCGCGCCGCCGTCGTGTCGAAGATGTTGGTGTACTGCAGATCGAGGACCGCCAGGCGCGCCCGCTCCGGCGCGACCATCGCCAGCAGGTCGGTCGGAATATGGATCAGTGTCGGCTCCGGCGCGCCCATGACGGCGGCCACCGTGCGATGGTAGTGGTCCCAGGTCATCCACTCCTCGCCCGTGACGTTGTACGCCCGCCCGAGCGTTGCCTCGTTCCCCAGCGCGCCGACGAAGCCGCGTGCCACGTCCTCGGCGTGGCAGGCCACCCAAAGGGACTGCCCGTCGCCCGGCACGATGATCGGTTTGCCTGTGCGCAGGCGGTCGAGGTAGGTCGTCGCGCCGCCGAACGTGTGGATGATACCGTGCCCCTCGGCGTACGTGCTGCCGGGCCGCAGGATTGTGACCGGGAGATCTCCCCGGCGGTGCGCCTCCAGGAAGAGGTCCTCGCACCGCGCTTTCTTGGCGGCGTAGTCGCCGACAGGGTTGTCGCGCGGGGCCTCCTCGGTGAGCGGGTAGCCCGCGTCCGCCTTGTTATAGACGGTCACGGAGCTGCAGAAGATATACTGCCCTACCCGCCCACGGCACGCGCGAATGGCGCTCTCGGCTTCAGTAGGGTCGAAGCACACCATGTCGATGACACTGTCGAGCGGACCAAGCGTGGCGAGTTGGTCCTCGAAGCGCGCATAGTCGGTGCGATCACCGCGGATCACCGTGATGGTGTCGCCGTCCACGCGCAAAGGGGTGCGCCCGCGGTTGTACAGGATAAGGTCGTCTCCCCGGTCGATCACCTGACGTGTGATCGCCGTGCTGATGAGGCCGGACCCGCCGATGATGAGTGTCTTCACGTCCTTCTCTCTCCTTGGACATCCGTTTGGGGTGGCGCGCCCGACGATGGCGCGTGGCATGGTGAGGCGGCCAGTGTCTTGCCGGCTGTCGTCCACAGGGGGTCCGAGGCGATGCTGATCGACAGCCGGCGCGGGCGTCGGCCACCGGCGCGGGCGTCGTGCACGACCGCGTGTCACCACCGGAGTGTAGCACCGCGCTGAGGGGCAGGCCAGCCCCGGTAGAATTGGTCGGGTGGAACCTGGCCAGGTGGGGTCCCACGCGCGGGTAATAATGGTATAGCCCTACGGGCGCGGACGCCATGGACGCGTCCGCGCCGGCACATGGCACAAACAGCGGGCATAGACCATGCGCCATGACACGGATAGGCCGGGGGAACGGATAGGCCCGGGGAGAGGCTCTGTGTGGGACCGCGGGGATGCACGAACCGCCTCCGCCGATACCACCCTCAGGGCCGTCCCCGCAGGACGCCGACACGCTGTGTCGGGGGTGTCCAACGGGGGACGTGCCGGGCTCACACGCGTCAACGGGGTGGCATCACCGCATCCTGTACGCGTATGTCGGGTCATCTCTGCACGATCCAGCAGAACCGGCGCGACGAGGCAGACGAGGAACTCTCGCTGTGTTCGGCGCCGTGACCAGCGGCCATGCACAGGTGACACGGCAGCGACACCGGAAGCCGCTATTTTCAGGGGGACGTGCGGCGATACGCCCCCCATCGCGGATCGTGGGACCGGCACAGGACAGACGCGGACGGCGTTGTCGTAGGGGAGTAGGGGAGGTATGCCGATGGGCGACAGACGCGACCGGCGCAAGATCATCTGCGGCGCGTGCGGGGAGCGCGTCCCCGAGGAGAAGGCCAGGGACGCCTACCGCACGACGGGGGAGGACGGGTTCATGCGCTTCCGGGATCACCCCGTCCCGGAGAGCACGCTGACCCACCTGTGCCCGGACTGCTACCGCGACTGGGACGTGGAGACAGATGGCGTCCCTCTCGCGTGAGGTCGGGCGCTGATCGTCGCCCACGCGCGCTCCATCGTACGCATCCCGGCATCGACCATCGGGGCGATGGCGGGATGCGTACGATGGCGGGAGGTGTGATGGCGACCGTATCCGTGCCCGCTGTGACCCCACGGCGTCGCGGTGTCAGGGTAGGGATAGGGAGGGGCGGCGTGGGACGGGCGACGCGACAGCGAATGGGACCTGGCACTCGTGGACATCGAGGGGTACGCACGCGCGTCCCTACCGGGCACCGGCAAGGCGGGCCACGTACACGCGCTCATCGGCTGCGAACCAGGGTGGCTCCCCGGCCGCCGCATTCTCCCTCATGCGACCGGGCCGCGATGTCGCTGGGGTTGCTACGTGACAGCGTGGGTGGCTCAGGCCCCACTTGAGCAGCGCCTGGGCCCACGTCTCCACACCCCAGTCCCGCAGCGGTGCCAGCGCCTCCGGGGCCGGTGGCCGTCGCATCAATCCACCCTCCGCGAACGGGCGCATCACGACCACGCCGAGTCCCAGTTCGTGCGCGAGCGGCAGGATCTCCCGCTCGACCGCGCGCTCCAGGGGGTTATAGGGCGCCTGGATGGCCCCGATCCGCCCGGTGTGCATCACCCCCGCCAACTCACCGAAGGCGCTCGCACGATAGTGAGTCGCGCCAATCGCCCCGACGCGGCCCTCGGCGCGCACCTGTTCGAGGACGGGCAGGTGCGTGCGCCAGGCGACGAGGTTGTGGATCTGGTAGAGGTTGACGTGGCCCCCGACGTAGCCCAATGCGCGCTCGATTTGGGCGTGCCCCTCCGCGGCGTCGCGGGTCCACACCTTGGTTGCGACAAGCGCATCGGCCCGGTGGTTCGCCAGCGTCTGGCCGAGCACGCGCTCCGCCTCGCCGTACATGGGCGAGGAGTCGATGAAACGGGCGCCCACGGCGAGCGCCTCGTCCACGATCGCGCGCGCCTGCCGCTCGGCCGCGACGCCGCGCACATCGAAGGTGCGCCAGGCGCCCATGCCGACAGCGGGCACGGTGAGACCGCTCCGTCCCAGTGCCCGCTCATGCATACTCGTTCCTCCTGTCGGCCCGGTATCCCTACGCTCGACGAAGCACCGTGCCTAACGAGTCCGCCGCACGATATAGACCAGGGAGGGGAGAGCTAACAGAGGCGGTGGTACAATTGGGACTGGAACCAGATGATCGAGTGCGCCACGAGGGCATGTCGATCATTGCCGGTACGCTTCTTGTTGGTCCGTTGGTCGGCCGTGCTCCAGATAGCCGTCGTCTCCCCGTCTATCGTGCGCCTGGAAGGGATGGTACTTGCGCGCGAGACAGCGCATGTTTATACAGCGTTTGGCAGGAGGCCCGCAGCCTTGATGCCTCACCGCTGCCAATCCAACTCAGCATCTTCCGTCGTTCATAAGATCAACGGGATGCGCGCATCTCTTGAATTAGCTATGCTATCTATTCGCTGCTGTATAGTCGCATCACGGTGGATGAGTCATGTAGCCGGCACAGGTGCTGACCGACGCTACTGTGTGGCCCTCCGGTGTTGCCCGGCGTGCCTTGGCCGACGTGTGGGCGACTGTGGTGACACATTATGCACCTCGCCCCGTCGACGATACCCATGTACTCGCCGTGGCCGTCCGCGATGGCGTAGCGCGCGGACGTTTCAAGGTTTCCGTTGATCAACAAGATCCGATAGGCGACGCTGCCAATCTCGATATGGAAAGGATCAGCACCTTACGCGGGGTCGACCTGGTCCGTGCCGGACAAGCACCCGGAAATAAGCTACGTCTGTTGACGATCGATGTGAGTAATGTCGATCCGACCACGCAACTCGCGAAGATCATGACTGGTGCGATCATGCCTCTGAAGCAGCAGGGTGCTGCGGTCACGCTCCGTTTGGTCATCGACGCGGACGCGCCGAATGGGATCGCACCAGACGTGTTCGAGCTCACGATCAGGGAAACGTTCAAGCAACTCGGCCTTAGCCCCGACTACGAGGTGTCGGGATAGTATCGCAAACGGGTACGACCACGCGTTAGATGCGTTGCAAGTCCTTGGTCATGGTCCCAACGTTTTTCGTCCGCATGTCATAATATGCCATGACGCCGACTCATGAACCAGTGGCATCCGCTCGCTAGTAATCGCCATGTCTCTCTCACAATAGTTTGTTTTGTGTAGGGGGTGTCGTCGGCCACGGATATTTTGGCTCCGCGCCACTCCTATGATGCGTTACGAGGGTTGGTCGCACAGCTACAACCGGAGGATCACAGGTAAATGATGCGACAGGCCCTCAATCACCTTCTGGTATCGCATCGATTGTCGACTCGCCCATCTCTGGTTGGCACGGAGAAAACGACATCATCGAGAGTGCCTGAGATTTGAACGAGAGTGCCAATGGCACGTTCTTTGGACAAAGGCGCGCTGAGGAGTTCGTCATGGGCGACAAAGTGATGGGCGATAAGTCGTTCGATAAGTGAGCATGAATGTTGGCACTATGTGTACAGGGCGCTGTCACATGTAAAAACTGTAGCGCGGGTGCACCCGCTCATCCTCACCGAGGTATTTGAGAATGTTGGCGACCTGTCGCGCGGCGCGAAGAGTAATCGGGTCTCCGCCATCGAACTGCGTGTTGTTCCAGTTCATTTTGGTCAAAGCCAGTATTTCCTGGGCGAGAAACGTTGCTGTCTGCTCCGTCCGCTCACACCGTATCTCAAGCGGACGCGGCACATACATGCCAGGATACGTAGTGAAGAAATCGACGCTACCGCGTGTGTAGAGGATATGGTGTTTGTCGTCGAGGTCGAACAGCGTGCAGCGCAGGGGCGGGTATGCGGCAGTGCGGAAGAGACGCGTAAATCCTTTCCTGATGCTCATGCAATCCAACGATTCGATATCGCGCTGCTCGATGGCGTCGATAAAACCGACCAGTTCTCCGTTACTATAGCTAGAACTCTTATGCAACACAACACGCGCCGGCAGAGTTTTGTGCTCGGCTTTATACGTGCGGAGGGCATGGTCGAGGAGCAACCGTGCATCCTCTTCGTCCAGGTGCGCCTGCCTGTCGTCCTTCGATATTTTGGCCTTACCACCTCTCACAATGACGCCGTCCCCGCGTTGGTTGAAAACCTGTGCCATACTTGTCAGGAGGCTCGACCCGTCGAGCGCTTTATAGAAGCTGATCCCAACGTGGCACGCCGTCAAATCCGATGCGTCGCGCACGAGACGCCATGGCACACCACCCGCTTTGTAGTACAGGGCAGTGTGAATGTTCCATGCGCGCGTCGCCTCATCTTGAAGCCTGCGTATTCTGTCTGCCTGGCCCTTCTGCTGGCGACGCTTTGTTTCATCGTAGGTCATGGGGAGGATAATTTGGATCGGCATTCCCAGCGACATGGCACGGGCTTTGAGGAAGTGGTGAAAATCGAGGGCCGCCTCCCGCTCGTCATCATCGCGCTCATCATCCGCGCCCTCACCCTTCGAGTAGTCGCGTTCGAGGGCATTGAGCAGGCTCATGGGGACCGCACATATGACAATGTCGGGCCGCGTGTCTTCGGCAAGATGTTCTAGCTCGTCACAAAATACCTGCACTGCCTCTCGAACAAGCCATGCGAGTTCGGACGTCTTCGCAAGCCTGTCGAACACACGCTCCTGGATTGTACGTTGTAGACGGCCCTCGATCAGTAAGGTGGCCCGAAATCCGTTATCCGGGTTAAAACCGGGAAAGCGAGGGAACAAGTGCGGCTGCTTGCTTTTTTTGGCCGTGATCTCGCCACGGCATCGCTCGAACCATATCGTCACGCCCTCGATGGTCTCGGGTGTTCCGATGACGCCGACCTTGATCTCTCGTGGGGCGACGGTCGAGCCGTAATCAAAAGGGCCGTAATCCATGATGCCAAACTTGATGTCGATATGGCGGCCGAGGCCGCCGAATTCGAGTTCCGGCTCTACTAGCAAAGAAACTTTCATTCGGGGAACAATCCTAACTGCTCAGCGGCCACAGCGTGCTGGGCCACTTCATCCATCTCCTCACGATGTAGCCACGCCTGATCGTCGATGCCCGCGTCGATCTCAAATGTTGTGATACGGTCAAACGATAGATGTTGATAGGCCGTCGAGAATAGATCGGGGGGGCGACTGAGGAGCTCGGCCCACATAATGAGCTGACCCGTCACGGCATCGCTACGTTCTAGCTTCTTGATTCCAGTTAGCCGATCTTTGTAGTACCGATCATCATCATGGCCGTTGTACGTGAAGTAGTAGGTCGGCGTGATTTCAAGGAACCACTGACCATCGAACCTCCTGAACCGCCCCTCAAAGGCGGAGTGACGATAATAGGACGGATCGTTCTGTGTCGGATACCCTCTAAAGACCGTGCGGCTGGTGCGGGTCTTGGTGGCCTGATAAGAGTGCGTCCGCGGGCGCAGATCGCGCGTAGCGGCAAAATAGAAGCAGTCATGCGCTTTGCTGTAACGGACAGCCGGATAGCACTTCTCGCGCAAACACGCGTTGAGCAGCCGAACGAACTCCCGCTGCCGGTCCGGGTCGTCGGAGTCGGCCCATTCCTCGGTGGCGAAATCTTCGAGAGTCCCTATGTCGCATAAGGTGCGCCATGGATAATCACCCAGATTGTAAACGCTGATGATGCGCTTGTTGGACAGGAGCCACTCGCCACCGATCTTCGCGTCGATCCTTTTTAATTCCCGCCAAATGTCGCCTCGCTCGCGATGATCCGTTTCCGCAACGTAGAGGCGCGGCGCAAACGAGGCGATGGGAAGGAGATTGGAATACAGCACTTCTCGCCGAGGTTGCGGGGCGAGGTAAACACCTGACGCCTCCGGCATCGCCAATTGTATGAGGAGGTCTTGGCAACAAGTGTCGAACGAATGATGACGCTTGTCGAAATAAACTTTGCGCGTTTGGCGTGCCAACGGATCACGGAAGTAGTCTTTGATTGGGACCCAGTATGCTTCATCGTCGTTCGGGCGTGAGACGATCAGGATGACAGGAGCATTGCCGCGCATCCAGTAGTCGAGGTCGCGCCGGTCGCACAAGTACTCGAAGCTGTCAGCAGTCTCTGCGGCGAAACGTTCCTTGGTAGCCTTGCTTTGCACTTGGATGATGGCGTTATAGACATCTCCTGTCTGATCGTCGCGAATTTCGATGTAGCCATCGATTCCCGCTTCCAGAGCGCCTGTAGGAGTCCAAGTGAACCCCATGGTGAGCACGCGGCTCTGTATTAGAGCGATGCCCTTCTGCCCCGTTATCTGCTGGGTGGTGATCCTCTTGTTAGGCGCTACCATGCGTTAGTGCCATTTCTCTCAAGATGCTGGGAGTGTCTGTCACGACCGTACCCTTATAGTACTTCAATTTTATCCAGCATCACGGCAACGACGTGGGTGCCTGTCCACGAAGTATCGAGAATGCCGCGTGTGTTACTGCGACTGGGCGACTGGCATAGCAGATAGCTTTATTCTCCCGTCAAGTGCGAACATTAGGAATACAATCGCCACTATCAGTGCCTGCTATGTTTTGAGCGCCATTTGATCCAATAAGCCCAGCCCGGCCACCCTTTGATGCCGTTCTTTTGGTCAACGTATCCGTTGATGCGGCTGAGGAGAAACGGCATGACGAGCGGTAGTTTAGCAATGAAATCGGCCGTGAGCCGAGTTTATCCGCGCCTATCCCACGCCGACACGGCCCGCAAGAGACGCGTGGGCGCCTTGCAGACCATGGTGTACGCCGGGTCGAAGACGTTGCCGACCGCGTACTCCACGCCCTGCCCCAACAGGAGGCCCAGGGCGCGCTCATCCAACCCGAAGTCGTCGCGCAGCCAGCGGCACATCTCGGTCGTGGCGTGCTGCAAGGCCTGGTCCAGCGGGCGCGCGTTGCCCACCGTGAAGATCTCCCGCGCGTTCTCCCCTCGCGGCCAGTGGATGAGCGCGCCTTTGCACAGACGCACCGAGAACTGGACATCGCACGAGACCTCGATCCCCGTCCCCGCGATCTCGCCGTCGCCCTGTACCGCATGCCCATCGCCCAGGTGCAGGAGCGCCCCAGGCACGAAGACGGGGAGGTAGACCGTGACCCCGGCTGCGAAGCCGCGATAGTCCATGTTGCCGCCGTGCTCCGCCGAGGTGGCTGTCGAGATGGCCTGGCCGCCGGGGGGCGCGACGCCGAAACAGCCCAGCATCGGGGCCAGCGGCACGGTGTACGTCCCCAACGCCGTCGCGGGGGTCAGAAGCGTCGCCGTTCCACCCACGCGGTCGATGCACCAGTCTGCCTCCAGGCGCTCCGGTAACATGTGCACGAACGCGGGATCGACGACGTTGGGGGCGAGGGCGGTGCTGCTCCAGCCGGTGTCGCGATTGGGGTCGATCCGCTCCAGGGTGAGCACGAGCGTGTCGCCCGGCGCGGCGTCGTCGATGTAAAAGGGACCGGTTTGCGGGTTGCCGTGTGGAGTAATCTGTGTGCCGTGAGCATCGCGCCCGGCGGCATCGACCGTGGTCGTGCGGACAGTATCGCCGGCGGCGATATGCAGGACAGGGTCATGCGACCCGATCGTCGTGTGATAGCGCGTGGGGACAAAGTGGTGCGTGGCCAACGCGCGCTCCTTCCTCTTTCTACTTTCTATGGGGCGGTCATCTGCCGATAGCATACCTCATGCGGCCGCCACCGCAGCGTGACAGGGAGAATGGGGCCGAGATTGGGCGGGTCTGGCCGCGCCACGCGTCGCGGGATGCCCCACGCATGACCGTTTAGCGAGACGTGCGTGTGCGACCCCACCCCCACCTGCCCTGCCATCGGCGGACTGCGTGTTAGGCTACCGGCGGCACCGCACGCGGGGCGCGGTCCCTGTGTCGCTCCTGCGGAGGTAATGCGCGCCGTGCGCCACGCCTGTCAACGAACTGCCGTCATCATTAGGGGCGACGTGGTCATACAGTATCTTCTCAAAAAGCGGGGGCCAGGAAGACAGGGTCGGCGCGGAGGAGTAGCCGGTGGTAGACTTAAGCACGACGCGGAAGGACTGCCCTGGAACTGAGGACACCCTATGCTTGACGCCCCCGA
>JAABUW010009452.1_pt1 | contig 11102 bp, 10 predicted proteins | sample 5560081 | NCBI WGS metagenome assembly JAABUW01 (sample SAMN10711882, study PRJNA513363) | rock metagenome | isolation source: Antarctica rocks | place: Antarctica: Victoria Land, Knobhead sud | reverse complement strand
TGTAGGCTTAGCGTCTGAGCTTTTAACCTTGGCTACTTTTGCCTTTGAGATTAGTATCTTACTTTACGAGACAATCAGAAGTTTTCAGTCCCATCAGCAACGCGTACGCGACCTTGTGAATGAGCTTAGCGCTTTGGGCGCGGTTCTGAACTCGTTAACTGAGACCGTCTATGCCATCTTCGATATAGACTTCTCTGCGCTCGAAGTCCCGTTGCTGAGATGCGACAATGCTTCATCGGCAAAATCGTGAGGCGGAAAAAGTCGGTATTAGCTGGTTTTTGCCGACTTTTCCTGAGTTAGCTGTTAATCTCATGTGCCAGCTAACGGTCGGAATTAGCTGACCCTCTCAGTTATTAGCTGGCTATTAGCTGTCACTTAGCTGTCACTTAGCTGACTTAGCTGTGCGCTCAGCTAATATTGATTTTATCTCTTTTGTCAACTTCTTCAACATTTGCGCATTTTGTTTATTAGCAATCAAATATTATCGTTGTAATCATTCTTTAAATGAACAACCCTCCCATCGACATATGCATGTACTGATGCGAGACGAGTTACTCCTTTGTAGATTTGTCCGGACACGCGATCCACTTTATTCTTCGTTGAGCTATGCTCTTTTCCACTAAGAATAATCAGCAAGATGGCTTTGGGCGAGAGAAATCACCCACCCAATTTCGACTTTATCGACTCCTTTGAGCTTCGAATTTTGAGCGACTTTGTTGCTGATCATGATCTCATATTTTGACACTGCGTCAATAGATAAAGTGAAGCAGAGTTCGAGCCGCGATAGAAAATGACCGAGACATGACAATTGCTGTTTGAGAGATTAAACAGAATTAATTTGAATTCAGAGCACAGCAGCGATAAGCTCTCTGCAATTTTGAAAGAGTTTTCTGTTGATTCAACGATCGATATATAGAAGAATGTGCGAAAAGCAACAAATCAGAAAATAGTGAATACAGGCAGAATTTCCAGAAGAGAGTAAATTACGCCGGATTATGTTGCTACTTCTGCTGACCAGCATTTTGTTGCTGCAACTAATTCTTTCACTGCTCTCTCTGATTATCGACCTTGATTCATGACACAGCAGGTGAACGATTGAACGCAACAACAATGAATCTGAACTTCTTCTGCAAACACTTTTTTGTCAAACTTCCACATTTTAACAACGAGCTTTCAGAACAGATCATTGTGATCACAGGCTCAAATATCGAACTTGATCTCGAAACAGCTCGCTACTTCACCCGCTGCAATGCGGCCGAGATGATTTTGGCTGCGAGAAGTATCGAGAAGGAAGAAGAAGCCAAGAAGTCAATTGAAGAATCAACGAAGCTCAATGAAATGGTTGAAGTGTGACAGCTCGATCTTGAAAGCTACGAATCTTGTCAAGCAATTCGTCACAGAAGGCGCAAGGTCTGACTCGATTGAACGTTGTCGTGAAGAATGCTCGGGTTGCCAAATTCAATTTCTCGCTCACGAAGAGCAGTGAGACTTTCATTATGACGAACGTCATTGATACCTACTTTGTTTGAGATTATGAAAGTGAGTGTGCTGCTTTTGTTTGTTGTAAGAGTGAAAGAGAATTCTATTGCATAATCCGAATGCGAGTGAATCCTAAATCAGGTAGTAGAGACGAAACATATTTTATGACAGGTTTGATTCTGTCGAAGCTTATCAGTGTACTCAACTGGCCTGAGGCTTGAGATAAATTTCTTCACCTCCTGATCAAAGTAAAAGCCTCTAATAGTAATGATTGCTCTACCTTGAGCCTTCATGACGATGTATTTGTCTCCTAACTTCAATTCTCCTCCAACCTGATTCACTAGCTGTCAGAAGCCGATGAGTCCGACAATGAGGTTTCAATCGAATCGACAGAGTAGAGAACTGATCAATTCTGCAGCTTCGCTGATCTTCTTCATTCGACAACAGTCATGTGGGCAGAAAGTTGTGGGATTTCAATATCAATAAACATGGGATTCAAACTGACTAGAACAGAATATTGCAGATGCCATTGCCGCATTTTCTCACAGCATCGTGCTTGATCAATGATATTCTTTTGACCTTCGATCGAAATCCCTGTTTTCACGACGTCTGTGTAAAGCATCATTCCTGTAACATCATTGGGGGCGCTATCACAATCATACATCTCAAAGAACATCTTCAAGCGGCAGAAGTGCTTTGAGAAGTACATCCTAAATCAGTATCCCATTGTTCATTCGAAAGAATTTCGTTCGAGGTTGAATTTCCATGATTTACAGTGAGCAAAGCGATGCAAGGAAGGCCTCGTCGATATGAGGTCAGCTATGGTGGGGCGTACAGATCACGCTAAACGCAGAAACCGAGGTAGATCGCAGACCTATCCGCGCAGCGGAATGAGGCGAACTTGGCAACTGTTCTCTTCGCTTCAAGCGAAACCGAGCGTAGCCTGTACCTTGCGCAGTTGGCAGAGAAGATATGATGCTACCCTGTTGATGTTGTACATACGTGTCAGTGGCTGAAATTTCCCCTCTTACTAAGTCTGCCCTGTTCTCATGACCTGAGCACGCAGTCTGAGCACGCAGCCTCAGCATGCAGCCTGATCTCGCAGCCTGATCTTATAACCTCCATGCTAGCGTACAATGTCACCAATCAGTATCACTTTCGGCACGCCGACCAATCCTAGTTTTCAGTGATATGAGAGCTTCAAAGACCTTGCAGACGAAGAGCTTGAAGAGATCGTTGTTCACTGTCGCAGCGCAACGGCTGCCTTTTTCACCGAGCTTACGGACCGACGTAAGCCCTGGAAGAACCAGACGCTCGAGAATTATCATGACATGCTTCTGGAAAATGCCAATCGCATAAACACGAGGAGTTTGACCGATGAGCATGAGGATTATTTGAAAAACTTGTATTCATTTCTAGCAGATCCGAGAGACGCTCAAATCGAGCGCAATGAAACTAAGGTTGCAAGGCAATATGTATGGCTCGTTTCAAGAGTCATAGGCTGGTCCTATGCACTTTTGATACTTTGCGCCCTGAGCAAGCACAGACTGCAGAAACTCGACGAAGATCGACGTGTGAAACTCGTCAAACACATCACTCAACATCGTGCCTCGCTCTTCTGTTCTAAACTTAAGAACAAAGTCATTCGTTGCAAGCTTCACCAAATACGTATGAATTCACCTCTCTATATTGTTATATTGTTATATTTATTGAACTATCGCAGATGTAAAAGTGAAACCTTCACTCTCAAAGGGCTGAAAGCGTAAGCGTCACGAAAACGAAGACGTCGCCAAGAATAGAACATCTTTAGAATTGAAATATCAAAGGGAAGACATCATGCATTCTCCTGATAGCGAACATTATCCTCCCCGAAAGGAGATCTTGTCAACCACAACGGCGATCGCCCATGCCCACCCTCTCTTCAGTGGAAACGTTCAAATCCCACAAAACACTCTTTTCGATATTTCAAGTCAGCCCAGCCCTCCCATACCGGGTATCATCTCAGAGCAAGTAGAAGGCGATGTTCATATAGACAGGTTGACATTTGACGTCGAAGAACACCCTTCGTTACCGTCGACAGGTTTCGAGCATACTCAAGTCGTCCGAACTAGTGATCTTGTTTCAGACAGAGGACTTCACAGATTATCCGCTGAAACAGATACGCATCAATATACTGCCCTGTCGCTTGAAGCCAATTTCAACCGGAATTCGACTCCAATCTACCAGAGACCGTACGGTTCCACGATTTTCATGCACGTCCTCAACGAAGACATTTACGGCGTCTATGATATTCTTATACGCTGCGAAGGCAGCTTGTGGGATCATGATCCCTACGGGCTCGGCCTCCTTTATGTAAGTCAATGATCTCCATCATGTATGGTCTACTGACCGGATTGTACAGTATGCGGCTCACTATTGCTGGAGAGGTTCTGAGCAAGAATGTGCGATGATTCCCCAGAGAGCAGTAAGTAGGCTTTTGTTGGAAGATCCATGAGAGGACCAATAATTCCTCGATTTGAATATCTGGGCTCGAAGGACTGATATTGCACATCGGAGTTACTCTTCCTGATGCGTGATTTCTAATGGGTGGTAAGATGTGAAACATTATGCTGCTTGGCCCCGGCCGGACAGCCTGCTATCAACCATTACACCTTTTCAGCTCCCGCACGCCAACATCCCCCTACTCGATCGTGAACCGCTTGACGGCAACACCAATGGCACGTCAACTCTGATTCGCACTACCGTACCATTCCGTACAAGGCACTTCCTGTGCCGTCCCCAACGCCATGCCAGCTCCACCAAGCACCGCCTCAGCAGCGCCGTCATCTCTGCATAGATCGAAATTAACGTTCTTGTCTGCACACCGGACCATTAGTTGCATCCTTTGTACAGCCTCCACTTGGAGCTCTGGGGGGTTGGCTCACTATACTGGTTTGTCCCCGTCAACCCGTTCTGCGAACAAAGTGAATTGCCTTGCGCAGGACAGAGGTTGTTGACTTTGATGACGATACTGTTCCGCGAAGGCAATGGCGCTCCATTGTTATCAGTCAGGGCTGTCAGGCGCCAGCAAGTACCGCAAGCAGGCCCGACGCCGGCGCCAGGGCCCACACCGAACACATTCTGGGAGACCGCCGCGTTATAGCCCGTGCTGCTAAAGAAACCGCATGCGACTTGAGCGTTGTTACAGTTTCCGGAGCCAAAAGAGTCGCCGGCACCGTATCTGGGAGCCGTTAGCATTCTGCGTGTGGGAGAAGGTCGTCCTGTGGGAGGGCTTGGCTGTGCGGAGGAAGGATGAAGACGTACTCGGTGAATGAAGACTGGTATACTGTGCCGGTGCCACTGAGAGAGGGAGCCGATCCGGCTGAAGACTGCGCAGATGATTTTGACGGTGGCGGTGGGTTTCCTTGACCTTGACCTTGACCTTGACCCTGGCTTTGCCCTGTGCCTGGCTGTGCTGAGCTTCCATGATTCGTCGAATTACTGTACAGCGGCGAACCTGCCGCAGGACCTTGCGCACGGGGGACGATTGCCTGAAATTTCTGGACCTGTTGGGGCTTTGGTCGGCATTGTCCAGCGCTTGCGAGGGCAGCGAATGCGATGAAGACAACCTCCGTGAGCAGCATAGCGAATGTGAAGTGAGTATTGGCCAAATGAACGGAAGTTGCGCCCGAAAGCTACGATATAAGAGAATGTATTGAGTCAGGAAATCGGTGCTGGGGATTGTGGTATCAAGTAATGTACTGCATAGGGGTTTTTAATGGGTAAATGACCCGTGCCGGGGTTTCGAGTCGACTCGCATTCTTCCGAGCCTGCCGAACATGTGCTGGATTGTTCACCGTCCTCTGGCCTTGCAGTAGACTCGATCGACGGTGTCAGCTGTATGTCTGAGATATGTTGCATTGTCCTCGTTTCGAATCTACTCCACCAGCCAATCAGCATACTAGCGTAGTCCCGTTTGATGTCTCGGCGGCAACGTGATCGAGCCCGGCAGCCAAACGGGGAATTGATGACCAGTTTCAAACAGGTAGGGATCTTGTTTGGGGATTGATCTTTCTCGATTGCCGTCTTTCTTTTGAAGCGCGCAAATGCGCGGCACATGCTCTTTGGCGGGTGCAGAGCCCTGGTCAAGTATGCACTACGACTTGAAATAATCATCGCCCGCGAAACAAGTGATCGGCCTGGATGATTGCCCCAATGTGTATGTACAGTATGTCTATCCCGGCTCCGAGAGTGTCCCGGTTCCTTGTCGCTCCCCATCTGCTCCTGCGATACCTGCTTTATACCGGTTTCATAGTCTCTCGTTTGCTCTTTTGCCCCTCAACAGCAAATCTGTCCGGCCTTTGTGGCCTCTGACTCTCGTTTTCCGGAATTATCATTGCTCTTTGTGTCTCTTTCGCTGTGTTAATCTCATCATACATCCAAGACTGCTCACCGGTTCAGCACCCTCATCGACTGGAGAGTAAGCATCCGCCCCAATATGCTCACCAAGTACGGCCTTTCAGGCCTGCTCCTGGCAGCCACGGTATCCGCCCATGGCTGCCTTCAAAATAGTTGTGTGGATGCTTTGCTTCAGAACCCAAGTGTTGCTACCTCATTCTGCAAAAAGTTCGAGAGCCACCAAAAGGACCTACCATCGCATGCAGCCGGGTTAGTTGGCCAAAAAGGAGAACCTTGTGTCTGCCCGCCACCTCCAACGCTGCCATACCCCGAGCCACTTACAGCTTGCTTTGAGGATAAGAATTTCGCCCCCGTTCTCACCGCTGCCTGTGAGTGCATCAACAACGGGCAGGGGCCCGGGCCTGGACCTGGACCTGGTCACGAGACATCAGTTCCATCGAACGAAACCCCGGCACTTACTTCTCCCTCAAATTCACAGGGAGGATCTTCGCCGAGCGGCTCTCAATCAGGCAGTAGTCCTGGAGAAAGCAGTGTGAACTCGCAAGGAGGCTCATCGCCCACTGCCTCTCAGTCACCTAACAGCCCAGGTCAGAGCGGCGTGAACTCGCAAGGTGGCTCGTCACCTAGCGGTACCCCATCAACCTCCAGCCCAGGTGAAAGCGCTGTCAACTCTCAAGGAAGTCCCTCGCCGAACGGACCGTCGCAGACTTCAGCGCCAGAGAACCAACCTTCGACCAATAGTGGCCCTGCAACCAGCGTTCCCCAGAGCAGCCTCGCAACCCACCTGCCGCCGAAGTTCTCCCATCCTGTTTACTACTACAGCAGCGGTTCTGCAACGCCGTCGCCTTCAGGCCCTACCGAAGGTTCAGGATTGACGCGTCCGACTGGACAGACCGGATCGAGCTTCTCATCTGGCACTGGAATGCCAATTCAGCCCTCGGGCAGTGTCAAGCCATCGTACCCCATATCGTCCGGTACAGGCGTACCTATTCAACCATCCGGCAGCATCAAGCCATCATACCCTATATCCTCAGGCACAGGAATGTCCATTCTGCCGTCAGGCACCGGCAAGCCCATCCAGCCATCCGGTAGCATCAAGCCGTCGTACCCAATGCCGTTCGGGACAGGAGTTTCTATTCTGCCGTCAGGCACAGGCAAGCCTATTCAGCCTTCTGGCAGCGTCAAGCCGTCGTACCCAATGCCGTCCGGGACAGGAGTTTCTATTCTGCCGTCAGGCACGGGAAATCCCATTCAGCCTTCTGGCAGCGTCAAGCCATCTTACCCAGTGTCCGGAACGGGGGTCTCAATCTTTCCTTCGGGCACTGGCAAGCCTATTCAGCCTTCCGGCAGCTTGAGCCCAAGCTACCTCCCCTCTGGAAGTGGTGTTTCAAGCTTCCCTTCAGGCACTGGTGCGACCGTTCTTCCATCAGGCTCGGGGATCTCTAGGCCGTCGGTGATGCCATCGGGTACCGGTCTCCCATCTCGACCTCTTGCGCGACATGTCGGAAAGGAACCGATTTTCCAGCTCCCCAAGAAGAGGTTTACACAGAAGTCCGCACGCTATGATCCGCGTGCACTCTGAGCACGACATGCAGATTAAGGTGCGGTGTTGGGGGTTGGGTATGACGAATGGATAGACGGTTTGCTCGCACAAGGATGCTAGAGCTTTATTTCGATCTTTATCTTCTAAATCCGTCAGGCCTGGGGTTACCCGTCATAGTTTTTAATCTTAATGTATACACAAATCGACATATTCGAAACATCTTATGGGATTTATTAACTATCGTTTGCGAATCTACCAGTAATGTCATCCCTCTTCTATGTACAATAGTAATTTCCAGAGGCACCGTAGCTCCTGACTGCTATTCGCTCTAGCTGAGTCTCCGGCTGAAATTTCTAAATTCTAACAGCATACTGACTGTGACCGTGACAGCGAGCGCTGTTCCATCGAACAGAAAGCCGCTATTGAGTGTGCCGTGGTCAATTTCGACGGATTTTGTGGATTGCAAGGAAGCAGGGAAGATTCGTAACGAGCGGTGCGTGAAGTGTCGAGAAGGTGGGATGTGAGATAAAGCCACTAGAATGCGCTACAGTCTCAGCCTCAACCCCTCCGTCACTCCTTCCAGGCACCAACTCTGGAACAGCAACGTACGACTCTCACGGTTTCAAATGCTCAATTACCCCATTAGCTGAATCGCCGACACTGCCTCATATATTTGCCTTCGTGGGTGGATTTGAAAATACCTCATCACAATCGAAATCCTCCCAGACCCCTCGAAGCCGCTCAACATCCCACCAGCCCCCACTTCCTGCACCATGGCAGGCACGAATCCCATCTCCGCACTCCTCGTAGTCCTCATCACCATACTAGGTACGAATCTTTACCTCCTCTCCACTTGCTACCCCAATCCAAAACGCTGATCTCCACCCCCCAGTCCCCCCCGTCGGCGTTTACCTCATCGCTGGCTGCGGCGCAGACCTCATCATCAACATCTGCCTCACAGTCCTTGGGTAGGTTTTCCCCGACTCCCCTCTCTGACCAACCCAGACCCGCTTCTGACCTGCACAGAGCTATTTTCCGGGTCATATCCACGCTTTCTACCTCGAATATGTCTACTTTGATCGTCGGAGCGAGACGATGGGCGGCGGGCAGGGACGTGCGCCGGGGGTTTATAGCGACAATGTGCAGCAGGGGGGGAGGACGCAGTATGGGACTGTGGATGGATAGAGTGGGAAGGTGAGAAAGGAAAAGGAGAAGGGGCTGGGGAGGGATGAGCTCTGAGCGTAGGTTGGAGAATACTTGAGGGAAATGAGACAAACGATGATATCTAGTATCATGGAAGGAAAGGGATATTTAATTATAGGAATTTTTTGGAGCATCAGTATTTGGTGCGCGTGAATTGAAACTAATTATCATTTCAACACAACCTTTTGCACAGGCAATCTCTTCGAGCCACATGGCGAATTGTGCCGCCACGCCCACCGCATCCGCAGCCGCATCGTACGCCGATAAAACAAAGGCAGAGAAAGTCTCCGAGGATGAACAAGGTGACAAAGAGGCGCGGGCCAATCGGCCCAAAACAGCTTGCCCGATAGTGTCTGTGCAGTGAAGCAACGCCCAGGTACAATGACGACGAGAGGAAGGTGGGACCGAGAGTGAGGCCAATGATGTACCTGCAGTCAACATTTAGCTCATGAACTCGTATGTACGTAAACGTCCTCACATGATGTATGCATCCTTGCTTCCTCGATTGCGTGAGAGTTTGACCTTGGCCGCGTAACCTAGGAGCTCCAATAGGAGACCCCCGAGCATTCCAATTGCGTAGCCGTAGAAGCGCCAAAAAAAGATGGCAAGAATAGCATGCACAACCAAAAGCGTAACAAAGATGCTAAGAAAGACTGCGTTTGGTGCCAACAGCGGCGTAAAGGAGAGTGAAGCAATACTGTTGGACGCCATATTATCTGAAATGCCGCTTCTGATTATAACGGAATCGAAAATAGGTTGACAGACGGATATCAAGAGAAGACGAGCAGTTCTGCTTATAACATACCTCCCGCGAGACGGAGATTATAATGTCCCATAAAGGTACCGAAGAAAGCCCGCAAAATTACCGCTAAATTTCCGTCGTTGAAAAACTCTTTTTCTCCCGTGAGGATCAGCAACCTTGTCGTCGACTTGTTACCGGGACGGAGCTTTCTTCGAGGACTCGACGAGACACGATGCTGCTGAAGCGAGGAATGAAGCGTAAATCGTGCGACTTTTGTTTTAGACGCAAGATCAAGTGTGATCGCCCGGCCAGGGTTAGTGAGGGTACCGATAAATGCTCACAGTGCGCTTTGCGCCAGGTACCGTGTCGACTTGATGATTCTGACGATGTCCGCATTCGCAGACGGCGGGGGAATTTCCGCCGTGAAGAAAGTTCGGAAACCTGTCAATTGGAACAGCGGCAGGTCGCATGATGTGATGTTTACGAAAAAAGTCAACGAGCAGTCGGCATCCCTCCCGTGAACATTGGTATAAGCCCCACTTCCGCGGGTATTCAACTTGATTCATCGACAAATCGACACTCTACAACACACTCAGTTGGCAGTCCGGTACCTCCTTTACCTCCACTAGAAGTCGACGCCGCGACATTTTCACAAGATACGATCGACCAAGGCCCTTCCCTAGATTCCTCGTTCGGGCTCAGCTCTGATAGTCTCTCTTTTCTCGACCAGATCTTCATGAGGGAAATCGAGCCGGTGGAATGGATCGATCAGCCATCCACCACAGACCAAGCCAGTGAACAGACACGAGATCACCGTGGAGGCATCTCAGTCACAAGTCGAGTGGATGACGGCCGCTCTCAAGCTTCCTACCAAACGGCCAACGTGGACTCGACCATCTTTACCGCAGCGCTACACGCATATTTTGACTCGGCCGCCCTCTGCCTCCCTATTCTTTTCGAGGACGCATTCTGGCAAGACTATAATGCTGGTCGATGTAGCCTTACCCTCATTTTTGCCATCGCATGCTGCGGTATGCCTTTCACGGCAGCTGAAGACAAGTGGCAGTCCCAGCAACAGGTTGCATGCAAGTTTAGAGAGTCTTTCCTTGGGGCCCAGCACATTGCAGCTACCCAAGGCTCCGCCCGTCTCGATGACCTTGAAGCACTGGCGCTCATGATCAACTTCGAATTTGACGACGCGCACAGCTCAGCCCTCGACTTACGGCTGGGAAGCCTTTTTCTGACCCTCGACTCTCTTGTCTTGATGATACTGCAAGTTCGGATCCACAGTCACAGCTCCCTGGCTGAAGCCTCCGAGACGGTGTTGGCAAGGGCAGAAGAACGTCGTGCGCTCCTCTTTTGGCACGTGTATGGACTGGATGCATTCCATAGCCTCGACTGCAAGAGCATCTCTCGTATTCAAGACGGCCATGTCGACTTCGCCGACCAGCTGCCACCACCACACCGAGTGTCAGGCTATCTTGATGCCATACTGGCCTTGGCCATGGTTGCACGCAGTATCATACAAACGCTTTGTAGCACCAGGGCGAAACAAAAAGGAGTCAGGCTCGATGAAATACAGTCACTTTATCAAAAACTGCATCACTGGCGCAACAGTGCCTGTCCATCGTACTTCCATTGGCAGAGAGAAGAGAACAGCGAGCTTGGGTCGATAGACGGCGACAAGAGCTCCTGTCCAGACAAGGCAAGCACAATCACGCAGCTGCAGCGTGCGGT
>JAABUW010009451.1_pt1 | contig 11103 bp, 14 predicted proteins | sample 5560081 | NCBI WGS metagenome assembly JAABUW01 (sample SAMN10711882, study PRJNA513363) | rock metagenome | isolation source: Antarctica rocks | place: Antarctica: Victoria Land, Knobhead sud | reverse complement strand
CCAGTCTTCTCCAGCTGCTCGATTACACCGATCACAATATCGTCATGGATGCCCTCTGTATCGACCTTCGCATCGCCTACCGCTCCTGGCGAAGGTGGTGGCGTATGCTCGTATGCGGTCCTGCCACTGCTCTTGGGGCGCTCAGCGAAAGTCACCGATTTAGAAGACGTCGACGTGCTCGTTGATGATCGTGGCCTTGCAAGTGTGGTCTGCGATGCGGTATCCGATGTATGCGATCTTTTTATTTTCTTTGTGGGTGGTTGTTGGGCTTCGGTAGCGACTGCAGCCTTCGACACCGAAGGGCGGTGAGCTCGGGAAGAGGAGGGGACTTGGATGCCCAAGGCTGCCAAAGACACGGATTTTCGGCGAGTGTTGTACGGCATGATGAGTTGATGTTCAGGCTTGCATCGAGATGATTGTGATGCGGTGAATCGCGGTTTGTAAGGATCTTGTACGGTTGTTTTGGCAGGAGTCGTGAGGCAAGAATGCGAGTCAGACGGACCGAAGATACCTATTGGTTGATTTGGCGGCAAGGAGGTGCGTTGGAATGCAGCCTTCAGCACGATGGTCCCCTCCCTGGCAAGCGTGGATCTGTCGGGAAAAGTGAGCTAACAACTCTTTGTCTGAGTGGTGAAGGAAACAGCTGGGTTGACCAATCTACGTTCGAGGATTCTATACCTTGTGATATTGTGCTTTTTGATCTACATACAATACAGAAATTGCTGAACGAAAGCTTGAGAGGGCCAAAGCACGAAGACCAAGTGGACAGGCGATGAACGCACAGAAGTCGGAGACGCAGCCGAAAAGGAGACACATCAAACTTCAAACGGCCCACACGACCCAAACCTTCAAGCGCTGTACCGGCAAATTAGTGTGGCTCAATATGCATGGGCTGACAGAGGAGCCGAATCCCACCATGCCACAAGAAGACAAGTGCGATCCCAAACTTGAACTTTGCTCCAGACAGGGTCCGCGACGCATGGCTCCGGCGTTTTCAAAGGCACCCATGCGCCTGTGAACGCGATATGAACGGCTCGCCAAAGCTGAGCCGACACGGTGTGCAACGTTCCATCTTGGCTTGCGTGAGTGGTGGCGGCGGCGTCGTAATTCTAGGCTGCAGCGTCGAGCTTTACGATCACAAGGTCAAGGCTACCGTCTACTTTATGCTTGGCCAGGAAGGCATCTTTTTTCGCGACCTGTTACATATCTAGCCTAGGGTGAGGATCGCACAAAAGCGTGGCAGAACCAATCACGCACCCAAATTCAGCCAAGGCGACGAGTGCTAAAAGCAGCGCTTGTTCTCGAAGGATTCTTGTATGGTTTGCCCTGCTAAAGCCGGCTTTGTCTGCAGCAGTTCCCCGGCGCTACTAAAGGCTAGAAGCCTCAGTACGAGACACTAAAGGAGATACGTCACGGGACTTGAGCCTCCGCACCGACAATCACCTATGAGAAACTGGCCAGAACTGCACCTGGCGAGACGACTACAATTGTCGTCAGCTCCAAGTCAAGCTGTTCTGTAAGGCCGAGCATACCACTTCCATCGAAATGCTTAATTACAGGAGACCGGTAAAGAATTGATATTCATAGATTTGAGGTCTGAAGTACCCAGGCCGGAAGGTAAATCACGTGACGTGAGGGTCTTGGAAGTGTCACACCTACAATTACACTATACAGATTGCAAAGAGCAGCAACAGAGCAAGTACAGTATGCAACATATACGAACGCTTCGGAGGTCCAAGATGAATGACTGAAAGCACTGCCCCAACTAGATTCATGTATTTCTGATGATTCGAGCACACGTCTTCGACACAGAGGGATGAATCATTGCTTGCTCACGCTTACTTTGGTCCGAGAGCTGGAACGGTGTTACTGTAAAAACATATTGCTGTAGCAGAGTCCGGCAAGATTCACTTTCCAGGAGCCTTTTTTTTCGGGGCAGGTTTAGTGTGTGCCAGTGCAAGAAGAAATAAACCCATTCTTGCCGGCGCATGGGAAACGCCCAAGTGTCTATTTAATCTCCGCATATTAGTGGGAATAGCATCATTGAACACAGAAGAGAAGGACTCCATTTCTTTTGCCTCGTTAATCTTCTCTACCCTTTAATGTATCGACGAACCCTGGCACTGCACTTGTCGCTCATATCTCGATGGCAATTACCTTCAAGTTGTAGCAAGGGACAAGCTCTACAGATCGGTCAGACCACATTCTGTGTAGAATTCCTCGGTTGTGCATATCTTTTACACAAGCAAACACCCTCGCAAGAACTCTTTTTCCGCCCTTCATCACTCCTAAGACCGCTACATATAGCCCTATAGCGCTTGCTTTCCTCTCCAAAAACCTAGATTACTTGCATGGAAAACGAGGGACTGCTGCAAAGATCACTCAGCTGCGACATTCTGGCGGTCTATGGCATGATGCTGTTATTGAAGAGTGAAGGTCAGCAGTCTGTGTGATACCAGTGAGAAGAATCGCTTGTGGTTGCAATAAATTAATTTCTGCATACCGTGACCACCCTGCTCGCTTCCTGGGAGCAGTTCGTCGGGACCTGCATTACGAACAGAGGCGCTGGGTCTGGATCTCGGCCGGAGACGGACGCATGTTATGCTGTCGAGGTACAGCGACTGAAACCACTGGCGCTGGGATGAGCATGGAGGATGGAAGGAAGGGAGAGGTAAACAGAAGCGCCAGAGTGTGCTTCGGGATGGACGCCATATGATGGGGGATGGGAGTTCAAGGTGGAGAGAAAATGTGATGCTTGAGGCTTACAGGAGGCTCCTCAAGATAAGGGTCCTTTCTGCTTGTAGGGTTAACTGATTGTAGGATCAAGCAGCTAGGTGTTAGGACCGCCCTGGGTGCATGGACTGCATGTCTCTCGCGAAGCTGGCATATCCGCTATATGGCATCTCAGAACGGGCTTCCATCTAGCTGCTCGAACACATGGTGCTTACTAGGGACACCATGACGAACTTTCATCTCAGTAGCGAAAGAGCAGCGCCAGCGTCAGAGCCCGGCTTCATGAGATGGGACGCTAGGGGGGGCTTCCACTCGCTATGCCAATTCCGTTGGATTTATATCTGATATGGTAGGCTTATGCTACATCGGAATTCCTAACGTGAGCTGCTACATCAATGTTGACACCCCAGCTTTCGCTATCCCAACCATCCCCCCATCTCCCCCTCCCCTTGACCACCCCCTATCTCCCTCATCGTCCTCTAGGATAGCCAGAATTCACACATCACTTCCCAGCCTCCCTTCTCAGCTCTAACAAACTCAAAAAGCTGCCATCATCAGCTCTCCAACGAGCCTCTACATAAAACTCACAATACACACATCCTTTGCCAGGTGTTTTCTGTGGTTTCTCTCGGCGTCATCTTGGATAGTTGGGGATGAGCGAGTACGATGTACTATGTGGAGTGGGGTTGGACTGGCTGTGCTAGTGGTCTTGGTGGGTTTCTTGGTGTTCGGTGGGAAGGGGGCTTTGGGGGGTTTCTTTGGGGGGAACAAGCGGGGAGAGGGGCTCTTTTGATGAAAGGGCGCGGGAAGGATAGTGGAGAGACAATGTCCATGTCTGAGCCGGAAATGATGTTTTTCCGAATAGTATTTCGTGCGGTACGGAGCTCGGATCGAAGGTCGAATGACGTCGAACTAGATACTTGGTCTGACATTTGGATAGGCTTTGGAAAATTGTTAAACTAGATAAAGATGATTGAACAATGTATGAAGCTGAACCAGAAAGCGGTACTTTCTCAAGTGGTATTTCTTGCGAATTGCAGGTCTGATAAAAGACAAAATCTCTAAACGGAGAAAGGTGGTTGGAATAAACCTTGAAAATGCTAGGTTTTGGTGCATGAAACGGGCATGTTCCCCGGGTGGGCAAATACCGAAAAGGGGGCAAATGTTACCAGAAAGGGGGGGGGGGGGACCTAAATTGACTGCCTTCACGAATGATAGTTCTCGAAACTATCGGATCCGAATCGTGTGTGACTGCCTTGGTTGTCTCCGACTCCTCTGAAGCAAGTTTATTGACTATAGTACTATTTATGTAGTGATATTTTGTAAGCTTAAAGGCTGGCTCTGACTGCGTTGCCTGACCTGCGCCATTCGAGTGTGCAGTGGATTGACGGAACGCCAGTATCTCGAACGACGAGTGTAGAGTTTCACTGCTATAGCCTGTGAAAGCCTTTTCTTAAGACCTAGGATGGATCCACTGATGATTCGGTGACTTCTGAATCGGCTTCATTATTTTGGATTGTAGCGTTGCCTCCTCTAATGGCATGGGACACTGAGCAGCGTAGCTGACTGTGGGTGCAGAGGTACGGCCCTTTCACTCTTTGCGGTATTGGTGATCTCTGCAAGAATAATTCATTGTAGTGCCGAGGTGCGATGAGGAAGGGCATTCCTCGCCATCGTTCATCATACTCAAAAGAATGAGAATTACGAAGTCTGTTTGTTCTTCTGCTGCGCGTCCCATCTTAAAATCTTCATTCAAAGCACGTATCTCCGACCATTCGTGCCTGTAGAGTGACGAGTAGTGGTCAACTGACCGAGACTTGAAAAGCGCCATCGGTGCTGTTTCCAGCAAGCGTCCCGAAGATCGTGGCCCGAATCATATATCAATACTTCCTGCACTGGCACGGTCTAAGTTAGGGTTCAGAGGACGACAAAGTGGAGGTGAAGAACCCATATCCAGAGGCACCAAAAGGGTGTGATGAGTTAAGGCGTTCAGTATTCCAGAGGTAATCCATGCCCTTCGTTACAGAATCAGTAACGGTAGCAGTAGTCTTTCACGCATACATCTCACAACTCGTCTCCACGCCACAAAGTTCTTGTCTGGGGATACCGATCGAAAACGCATGCTTGCTCTTCGCCGGAAACCCATCTCGACCACCGTTTTATAATTCATGTCGCAAGACGTCGGACGACATCTCATGCCACCTGTGAATCCTCATCATTGAGCTTTGGGACACAATCTCTTCTGCATGCAATTCCGGCTTCAGATCATATCGCGTCCATGGGGGCTGCTCGTTGTTTCGGGACAGTAGCCAGCCGAAGAGCTTAGCGCCTTTCCGCCACGTTGGGGGGGAAAATGCATGTATCGACGGCGACATCATTGGAAATATGATCCAACGATGAGAGCCACAAGTGGGCACCATCCAATGTACCCTTAGTGCCGCTGCGGGTCCTTGTGCGAGTGCTTAGCAGTACTGTAGCAAGATTAGCCATAGAACACATGATATCCATACCGGAGAAACCTGAATGACAAGCGAGGGAGCCCGAGCATATCACTTTAACTTGCCGGACCAGATTGTTGTCGCGCACGCTTGAAAACTGTGGACGCCTTCTCGTTGGCTGGGGGCGGCGAAAGCGCACTGGCGACTCTCTACTCAATATCCTAAATAATGGGTGTGTGGTGATAGCGATGTGTCTTCGCAACGATTCAACAACAATCTTATCTCATAGATGTTGAATCTGATTGTTATTCGCCTGTTGTCGGTTGAGACCGACAACAGGCGAACGAGTTATCCGAGGCCTTAAATGCGCGTGGTTTGTCTATCTGGTGCAGTACTTTGCGAAGACGCGATTAATCATGCTTGAGTGTCATCGAGGCTATGAAGAAGAAATTATTGAAAGGCCTACGTTAACTAGAGCGCGCAGACTTGATGACTGGATCACTGTAGCCGTCATGCCCTTTATGAACCTCTCCTCTTGGCGTTTGTTTCAGCGTAATAAGGTCGACCATAGAGACTCAAAGTTCATTCTCTTCCCAACAGTGTTTCTCTTTCAGCCATTCATCAATGAAGCATACCACAAGTCCATATAGTTACTTATACGGTAGTTAGACGACGGAGAGGGCGAGCATGACGTTCTACGATATGTGTTTTTTGTTCATGCGCCAGACATTTCGAACAACTTCTTCTATGTGTTATAAAAATTAGATCAGGCCACGCCCAGCTCATACGAGCTGTCAAACGTGGTCATCAGACCAACCTTGATGTTAGAAATCAACATGATTGCAATGAACAATGTTTGGTTGAAGTACATTTGAAGCTGGGATGGGCCACATTTAATCTTGACAGAACAATATTTCGAGAAGGAAGAGATAATTATAATGACAAAAGCACGAATAGATATAGAAGTATTGCTTTTGTTATGTAAAGCATCTTGATGAGATCGGTCAAGATCCTAACCTTCAGATCAAGGCTTCAGACCCGGATCACAATTCGAGGCTTGCTGCTTGCACTGCGGGAATATGGCGTGAGTTAAAATTGTCGGAAAGCTCGTCTTTTGACGTGTCGCAACAAGACCAATCAGAGGTGTTCAAAGGCTGCGGAGTCTGGGTATTTCCCCTTCTTATACTCCATCGCTTGTTGCTCTGCAAAACAGGACTGTCTGTGTGTTCACTCAAGAAGTCCGAGTGATCATTCCCAATGAAATCCAAATTGACACGGAAACTAGCTTGCGATGTACTTGTCTACAGATAGATCGTGCGATGCGCCAGACAAAGCCGATCTGGAATATAGAAGGCTTCTAGACCTTCCGCAACTTCCCGTTCTTTTGCCACATCATCCTCATAGGCGGTGAACGGCACCGAATGCGATCTTCAGCGGATGACGTGTAATTCTCGCACGACGATTTCGTGGTCATGCATGGAGCAGCTTTTGATGGGCGATCTAAGCTTTTGTACGCGATCTTTCACAATCACTATCGTCCCAGCCACGATGCTTTGTGCCCATTGTACCATATGCTAGGATTCACGCCCTCTTCATGCGACAACACGCCTTCGATCGTGACCAGTCGTTGATAAAAGACGATGTAGGCCAGCTAGGCGCTTATTTTGCACACTACGTGTATGCAGGCGTGGGTTCGTTCCCACAGTGGGTGGTGGGTTGGGCCAAGTCGCAGCGCTCTTCGCTCTTCCACTGTGTCGACTGAAGTCGCCATAACGCTGATTGATGCTGTTGGGCCCACCGTGCCAGGCCTTTTCGTGCTCCTGCGCTTTCCCACAACGAACAAATTGCTTTCTCTTCTCATTGTCCTCGATACGGCCTTCGTGACTTTCTCGGTTCTCATGCTTTCTCTTCTGATCTTTGGTAAGAGGCGTGCTGTCGGTGTTGGTGAGCTAGACATCGTACTACTGTCGGAGCTTGAGGTGCGTTAGGTTTGCCGGGCCGTGCCCGTCGACGAATAAGGAAAGGTGCCTCTTGGCGGGGAGAGAATTGTCGTGGATCTTAGAGCATTTTTCATTCCTTGGTCTTAGAAAGCTGCCGGAGAGATAGAAATTGGAGAGAAATGCTCGTGATCTCGGTAGGAGAGCTTGGGTTTATCAAGGGTGTCAACACAGGAAAAGGAGTCTCACGAAACGTCAGAGCAACGTGCTTCCCAATTCAGGTACCCGCTAGTCCCAGAATGCGGATTGTGGAATCCGCATGTTCTATATCAACCCAATCGGAAAACAGCCTCGATGGCTTGAGGACTATTAATCTTTCACTTCACTTCCGAGACATCTGAACCATCCATCGATTCCTTGCAAACGCTCGTCGCACATCAATAGCACTATCAGGACTTGCCCCGACAAGCCGCATTATCACATCCTATCCTCGAGTCATGCAGGGCGTACCTTAGCCAGAAGCATGGTATCAGCAAATCCGTAATAGCTTTGCATCGACGCCATAGTTGATTCAGGGTATAAATTTGAGGTTTGGGATCGGAGAACGGTAGTCACTGGACAGGTTCAAAGTCTACCCACATCTCTCCGAATTATCCATCATTATGTTCAGCCCCGACTTCTCCGCTTACGAATCTAGACATCTCTGGTGGTCGAACGAGTCTCCACTTTCAAGCCTCTTGGTGGAGGCTACTGGGCAAAGTTGGCACCTGGATACATAGACTTCCCACCCTAAGACCTGCAATACCACAACTCATACGGCTCGTCAACAATACCGCAGCAACTGAAAGCAGCTCGGGTACCGAAGACTGCGAGCAGCGTATGAATGGCAAGAGGTTTCTGGTCATTGTTAACTTTCATGGGGGCGGCGGCTTCCCCTGAGGAACGGCTACGTTTCGTGGGTGCTGGGCTTCTGCCATATCGCAAAACGTAGAAGCTGTGTCCGTGAGTGTCGAATATATACTGGCTCCTGAGCACGGTTCCCCACCGCAGTGGAAGACGACCTCAAAGCTGTACCCTACCTTGCTAACAATGCCAAAGAGTCTGGAATCGATGCCAACAAGATGATTTCCACAAGGTCTTTTGCAGGCTTCGCACGCTTGTCTAAGCGCAAGTTCGATCCGATCGATTGGTGGATAGAGTCGATACTCCGCCACTCAAAGAGATAGTAGATTACTCAGCTTTCCTTTGTCTATCTTACATTCTTACAAGCCAAACCACGAGATCAGCAGGAAGAACTGTGAGAGCCGGATATCCTTCTCTTGTTGCGTAATTCACCATGCCTTAATGTAGAATATCTCAAAAACTGATTTCCAAGTTCATTAGCTTTGCTCTTGTGAGCGCTCATCATGGCCATGGGTACGTCGTCGGTCGGTCCACCAAGTTTCAACAAGCTTTCCACTCATACTGATTTGAAAAGCTGGCTGCAGATCTGGAATTCAATCATCAGGAGATCGCGCACTCTGGTTGCTAGCTAAGGATCAACCGAAGATTCCAAGAGGAAGTATATATAAATCGATGGTCAAGAACTGGCATGGGATCCGTTCAAAGTCAAGCCTTCGAAAGTGTCTCCGCGCATTTGCTTCCGACTACTAAGTTTCTGCTCAATCATTTCAACGTTCGTCGGCTCAACGCTAGTCTTGAAGATAAATCGACGTCCATCTCGAGCATACAGAGCATGACTTGCGGCCGATGACCCATGTGGTTCTATTACTATTTCAGTACTCTCAATGAAACATGGAGATAACGAAGAGCAGCGGCATCATTTCGCTACTCGAAGAAAAGCTCAGTTTCGCACAGCTAAGCCATGGCAGATGACCGATCTGCATCTCAGATGCGAAGTATTCCAAGATGGCTGGACCTCGAACCGCGCCTGACACCAAGAGGAAACCTCCGAAGGGGAAAACCTATTTTTCTTACATTTCCGTGCAAGATGAACCACGTCAAAGATCCTTCTTTTTCTAGAAGCGACAAAACGACGACGGCGAGAGGCACTGTGCGCCGGACGCCGTAATCCGGTGGTCTGACGCTGCAAAGGACAGAAGCAAGGCATCCGTAGTGGAGAACGCCTATAGCAGAGTTCTCTTGGCTTCATTCGTCGTCACGACTAGTTCCTGCTCATGGCGACCACACATCAACTAAATATATAGCAATCGATCCGTCACCGCCGCCGGACCTGGACCCAGAGCGCTGATTGCGGCTTCTGGCGATTGGCCTGATCAGAGGGCTCTTGGAACGATAAGCCTGGTCCCCAAGCCAACCGTCGAAGCGTTGAAGCAAGGTCCTGTAGTTCTCTCTATCGCCTTCTCTCCACAAGCATGCACATGCAACTATTGATCCAGCCAAGCGATATCCACAAAAGCGCAAGCCATACTGCAACCGAGCACATATACCCTCACTATGCTGAACCAAGCACGGGCACCATGGCCAGACAGCTGTCAAAACCTCAATCTCCACTATCGGTACACGGACACATCTGATCGCCAGCACCAGCATCAAGTTCCTGGACACACTCCAAGCCACGCAACTCCTGTCTGCGCCGCGAATCGCCCTGCAGCTCTCGTAACTCTCGTTCTGCTGCAGGTAATGTTCATGCTCTCCTTCTTGCAACTCGAACCTTCTCATACTCGCTGCCATCTCATAGATTCTGCTATCAGTATCCTTTTCTTCAGCCGTTTGTTTTGATTTGTTAGCGTTGTGACTTGATGATTTCCGTCTTCGCCAGAAGAGTAGCCCGAGCAAGAAGATTGCGATGATGGCTACTGGGACCATGACACCGATGCTTATTCTTGAGCCTGAGCTTAGGCCGTCGTGAGATGATTTCGGTGTTGGGGTCGGAGCAGTTGCAGAAGCCGAAGTCGTTGCAGAGGCTAGGCTAGAGTTAAGGACCGCCCCTGCTGTAACGGGGATTCCAGGATTGACCAAGGCCATGATGGAATTAATCGAGGGATCAGGATTATCATACAAAGGGGTGTTGGCATTCCGAGTCTTCGAGATATCGAGCTGGGACTGGAGCGAGCTGACATTGCTCGAGGGAAGGTAGAAACATGCAAGTGTGGTGACGTATGCTAAGGACTTGGTGGTGTCATAAGCTCGAAGGCACTGCATAGTAATCTGGCCTTCATCCAGGTTCATGCCGGAGGCAATGCCCCGAGTGACATAGAAGAACATCTGCTTCTGCGTGACATTGTTGGCCAACACGTCATGGTAGTTCAGAGCGTAAGAAAATCCAATCTGTACTAGCGTGGTGTTTGCGGGTTGAGAAGGTAAACCGTCGGGGGGAGAGATAACCTGTGGCAAAGTAGTAGGTATAGCAGACCTAGCATACGAGATGCTGGTAGGCATAGTGTTCCGAGGATATGTGTCAGTAGCAGTTGGCACAATGTGTGCCGATGACGAGCTATGCGTCACTGTGGCCGTTACAATACTCGAGGACATCGACGACATTGGATGTTGCAACTTTAGTTCAGACCGTCGATAACTAAAGAATTCGGTGTTTGAAGCAGACAGGATAAGTCGCGGTATTGTTAGATTGCCAATGGGCGGAGTATATGCTGTGCAGCCACGCCTTATTTCGCCTCAATCTCGAAACCTCGCAGCTGAAGCCTTGAAACACAGAGGTACTTGAAGCTGTAGATTTCTCGAACACTCAGCTTCATAAGCTCAAGGTTCGCATATGCAATCGTCAGTTCCGCCAAGCTATATCTGCAACAGCACTCGCTATTGTACATTGAACCCTACATCATCCATCTCCGCACCCTTCCATCACACAAAACCCCAATCCCTAAATCCTATGCCCCACACCTCTCAAACCCCATTCTCTCCTCTAATCAAACCCACACAAACACACTTATCCCCTTCCCCCACGACCAACACCAACCCCCCACCCCATCAAAGCCGACTCCTCAACCACGGCCTCACCACCCCCTCCCACCCAC
>JAABUW010009450.1_pt1 | contig 11104 bp, 6 predicted proteins | sample 5560081 | NCBI WGS metagenome assembly JAABUW01 (sample SAMN10711882, study PRJNA513363) | rock metagenome | isolation source: Antarctica rocks | place: Antarctica: Victoria Land, Knobhead sud | reverse complement strand
GTAGACGTGAATACGGAGCCTGTTGAGCTTGATGCCACTCCTACATCACCGGAGCGGCTGCGGGAGCGAAGAGGCTCGAAGGCGGATGGGCTAATGCAGCTGAGTGCCGAGGAGCGTGATGTAGAACCACCACGACCGGTGCATAGATTGCTGAGGCGTGGCTAATACTGGGTTACAGAGACGGCAGAAGCTTATCGACGAGCGGCAGGGCGATGCCGCGGTGTTGGTGAGTATGAACTGCAGCTTCGAGGTCCCCTCGTGGCAATCCCGAACCTGGTCATGAACTAACGCTTTCCTCGACAGGTTGATGTACCTCAAACACCAGGTGCTGAGGAGTTTGGCAAGAGCGAAGACGCAGAAGGGCATGTCTCAACCAAGCCTAGAGCCAGCGAGCGTGCTTGAGAGCACTGGAATGTGGCACAACGAGGCAGACCCTTGGCACTACTTTACATCCTTCGCAGCCAACATCTTGCTCTGAACGCTTCCAACCTGTCTCCGAAGACGGTCTCAACTTGAGGTGATGAGTTCCCTTCCATATACTACCGGTTTGAGAGAAGATTTCTTTGTTTATATGTCGTCTCTATTGTCTTCCGCCGCAATGGACCTAGGCGTAAAACCTGCAGCTTACGGAGTCGGTCTTTGTCTTACTGGCAGAGACATCGACGGCATCATGAAATCCCTCCTCGACTCAACGTCTACTGGAGAGACTCCAGCTCTTGCTGAAAGCTCTGGCCATTATACTTCCCAGGAGCCAACATGGCTTCACCACGGCCAGCTGGCACATTCCGACGGCCTCCACTTCCGAGAGACGATTCATCATCGTCCTCCGTGTTTGTCATGGAACAAGTTGTCCCATCTTTCCAGGATTTCATAAAGCGCACTCCGCGGCCTGATCCAGCAAAACCCTTACCACCTACGCCACTGATGACACGACGAGCCTCGCGCAGCTCTCCACCACGATCCAGAAGTCCTTCTCTGTACAGAAGCCGCGGGTCATCGAGTGTCTATAGCCGCACAGTTAGTCAGTGGGCTGGCGACAATATTTCCTGGACTAGCACAGACTTCGCAGATGAGCCGGTGCCGCCTTTGCCTACACTGCAACCGCTTGCATACAGTGCGAGTACACCGGAATTGGGTGAGAAACTTCCTACCCAGGATGTACTACAGCCGCGAATATACAACCCGCTCATCACTACTCCGTCGCCTACCGACAGCCGGATCACACTCGAATCCTCTTCAGTGCGTCAGGAGTCTCCTGGCTACTCTCCAATGAGAAACGCATTTTCGAAAGCACGCAAGAAGCCTGTACAAACGATCTCCTTGGGCCAAGCGCAAGCCAATCTTCAGGCCCCAGGCGCAGTGCATCTTCTACCAGAGGAGCTCATCGCGCAGATGCTCAAGAAATCAAGGTCCCATGAACCGATCCGCAAGAGTTCTGTGGGTATGTTCAGTCCTGGACTTCCACCCGAAATTCCACAGCAGCCCACTCTACTCGATCATTCAGGTAGACACCGCTCTATTGCGCTCCCACGTCAGGTCCCGGATGGCGTGACCGCGCATGTAGGTCCTGTCAACAGCTCAGCAGCACGTAGTCCATACGTACAAGCCTTTAGAGTTGGCACAGGGCCCGAGAGGACGATGAGACCACCAGAGTCGTCCGGTAGGCCTGGGCACCAATCATCGTCCGTTACTGCGCAACAAGAACGTGGACGACCACGACAGCGAGCATCGAGGACAGCAGAACGACAGAACCGCGGCCCTAATGCCGACTGGAAAATACCATCAGAAACACCGTCTCCTGGTAGATCGAATACTCGAAATACGACGGAGCAGCATCGGAACCGACTTCCGTCTGGGAGGAGCACTTCATCCCATCATGACACGGATTCAGACGATAGCATCAGGAATCAGATGAAAATGGTGCCTCGCCCACTATTCCAGACGAAACCGCCTGCCAAGCTCCCAGGAGCAATGGAAGGATCGTCAAAATCGTTCTCTACTTGCGCACAACGCCAGGGAAGCACAAGCGGGAACAGCTACAGTAGCTCGCGACGCTCTAGTGGAAGCTCTTATCCTTTCCGGCTTTCGGGAGGTAGGGGCTCGTCTCACCGGAGAAGGTCTACGAGTGGCTCCATTCCGATTTCGCCGCCCTCTGCCATTTCACCAGCGCCATCCAGACCAGTAGTACAGCAGAAGTCTCAGTCACCATCCAGGCGTGGGAGTGACGCTGCGCGCGAGTCTGCTTTCTACCCCTACATTGCGTCTCGCAAAGGCAAAAGCAAAAGTCCGAAATCCAAGCGCAGCAAGGTCACGCCACACATACCTCCAATGCCGCCTCGGATAGCTCAGAACGTCGAGGGAAAGGTTCGAGCACCGGCAATACGCACCTTCAGCCTTGATCATTACGAGTATCCTCGCCGTGATAGCTCCAACATCAAGCCCAAGCAGCCTCTCTTCCAACGTTTCGCAGAGAGCGCGGCTAAGTACGCCGACCTGTTGACAAGTCCGGCCGAGCTGCCCGAGCGACGCAACTACGAGCCTATCACTTCTGCAACCGTTGCACCTGGCTCACCGCATCTCGTCTCCACTCAGGTTCATCTACCACCAGCACAAAACCATCTTGGCTGGTCACCACGGACCAAGATGGCTTTCGACGAGACTCGTGCTTCTATCATATCACCTAGACGCTTACTCGGGCATCCGCAAACCCCTGCCGTCCCAGATTACACACACGTATCGACACCTGCTCGTCCATTGGATGAGACCAGGATGGGGCTCAGGGAGCCAGAGAGCCCAACGAGCAGACGCGGAAGCATCTTTGGTGGAATACTTGAGAATTGGAAAGACACTAGGGCCGAAAAACGGAGGGAGGAACTCAAGAAGGCGATCAAGATGGTTCCAAACGACGGATATGTTGCAACAGGTCTCAAGCGCCGGTCCACTACTGGCTTCATGTAATGGTATAGTAGGCCAGATAGCAGGAATCCACAACGACGTTACCTAGGCATGGATTCTTCGAGCTCAAAATGCCTTGCTATTCGAAATACGTACCACTTGTTGCCTATCAAGCTGTCTGAACGCGAAAGCGAGCATTGCTCACGCCACTCCATTATCGCTCCACTCCGCATACCACGTATTGCTCGACGCCTTGTATGTTGGTCAGTAGTTGATAAGCTGCATTGTTTCGAAAGCATGGCGCCTCCGACTATACAGACCAGTAGTAGGCTGCATCCTCTATGTGAGTCACGGCAAGCAGCAAAGGACATAAAAGGCTGGCCGTGGCAACGTTGCATTCATCGTCTTCCGACCCATTGCACACATCATGGCCTCTTATCCACCAAGTCAATGTTGCATTGTTGGAGTGAAGCACGAAGGCGAAGCAGTCGGAACGATCGAGAAGGTCGGGGGCTGTGAGTCCAGCCGTCACGGTCATGCCATATCCATATCATACTTATATCGTTCAGATGATGCATACATCGCCCGACCTGACGACAAGAGCACTCGATTTGGCGTGGTCCTGTTCCCAGACTTCATGGGCTACGACCTGATCAATGCGAAGCTGTCAGTCACCCTTGACGGCTAGACACTCGTCTTCAAGTGCAGTTCGCTGATCGAAATGCTGTAGTATCGCCGACCAGTTCGCAGCGAATGGCTATCTGACGGTCATCCCCGATGTCTGGGTAAGTACTGACGGGTAGAAGGTTCTCCGAAGCACGATCGGACTCCATGCAGTGCTCCGAGACTTTTTAGACTCCTCCACGAGGCTGAGACGCTTGCTGATCGTGTTACCCTCTATGCTTTAGGAGGGCGACAACGTGCCCCTCAATTGGGAGCCTGGCAACGATTTCAACATTGGCCAGTGGATGGGTAAGCACGGTCCTGACAGGACCAAACCCATCTGCGATGCGATTATCAAAGCAATGGGTGCGGACCACGGTGTCGAGAAGCTGGGAGGCGTTGGCTATTGTCTCGGTGCCAAGTTCGTCCTGGGTTATCTGGCGGATGGCAAGGGTCTCAATGCTGGTTATTTTGCGCATCCGTCTGCGACCACTGCTGATGAGTTGAGAAACATTGCGGGCCCGTTGAGCATCGCCGCTGCTGGTATGCTTTCTTTTTGCGGTCCTTTGACTCGCTACTGCGGCTAACAGTAAACGCAGAAACCGACAGCCTGTTCCCAGCGGCGAAACGTCACGAGACCGAAGCTATTCTCAAGGATATGACTGTCCCGTACCAGATCAGCCTTTATAGCGATGTTGATCATGGTTTCGCGCTCAAGGCTGATTTGAAGAACCCCAAAATCAGGTTCGCAACCGAGACGGCTTTCCTGCAGGCAGTCAACTGGTTTGATGAGTTCGTTAAGACGAAGTGAATAGTCGACTTGCGAAATGTTTGCAGATGTCGTGGCGACGTTGTCCGTTCTAGGAGTATCATGACGCTGCTTACTGATCTTTCCACAGCCTTTCACTCCTGTCTATCACGGCCTCGCAACCGAGCTTCGTCTGCTCACCCATATGATCCATGAATTGCACAACCCGGCTACCTTCTGGTCCGCATTCCATGCACTCCGCAGAACGCGTACTCTTACCAAGGTACTCATCAAAGCCGGCAATGATGTTACCGATAGGAGTAAGCAATCCACGTTTCTCCAAGTCGTCATACCACAAAGGTGTATGCTTGGAGATGCCGGTACGAACGATGTGTGGACAGATAGCGTTCATAGTGATGCTTTCAGATGGTAAGATCTGCCCGTAGGTCCGAGTCAGACCTACCATGGCATGCTTCGATGCAACGTAGACCGGCACGCCATGGATAGTGTAGAGGCCGCAAGTGGAAGACACGAGGACAACTGTCGTCCATATTTAGCTGCAGTGGCTATAATCGTTGATTCCCAATGAAGACCACGCTTACTCTTGCCCCGCATACCGCCCAGTTCGGGTTTCTTCTCCTGTCTGCGGAAGGCCTGGACAGCGATCAACACCAGGTTGATCATTCCTGTGGCATTCGTTTCGAATACAGTCAGATCTGGCTTAACGAAACCATGCTTCGTGACATCCTGTTGCTCGCTGGGTCTCGGAATGGCTTGTCTTTCAGTCAATCCCGCGATGGGAAACACATAGTCTATCCGATTGAACGCCTGTAGCGCTTCAGTGAATGCCGAGGTCAGGTCGTCCCAAGAGTTGACATCGCACTTCGAACAGAATGCTGTGTCGGAGGCCTGGCTGTTGACAGTGCTGCGATGTGCTACTCCATATGGATTCGGTTATATGGATATGGACCTGTTCTGACAGCTCCATATCCATATCCATAGCCTTTCCGTCCATATCCATATGGACTTATATGGATTAGCTATGCTTAGCGGTCTTATACTAGGTGTAGAGTGCCCGAAGGTTGCCTTTAGGGAGGATAAAACCTACGAATCCAGCGCTCTGATTGGCTAGCTAGGTCCGGCTTGGCATTAGTCCATACTCCATATCCATATCTATATCACTTTTCTCGAGCTCCATATTTATTAGTCCATATCCATACGGCCAATTTAGTCCATATGGACGAACATCGCAGCACTGGCTGTTGATCTCATCAACGAAGGACTGTGCGGCGTCAAGGTTGATATCAGCTATGAATACTCGTGCCCAGGCTCTACGTTAGTATCGTTGGATCAACCAGCTATGGAAGCTGTGGCATCGATACCCTCCTTTGATCAATCGCTGAGATAAGGCACGACCGACTATATCGACGGTCAGATCGTGTGGAATTTGCTCATTTAATCACAACTTACATCCACTAGCCCACCCCGTCACAAATGCTGTTTGTCCTTTGTATGCCATTCCGTCGTTTTAAGGTCTCCGAAGTCGTTTTGGTTTACGTACACTAGCTGGAAGCATTGTGATGGCCTTCTGTCCCAGCGTTCTTATTGTGAGACCGACCCCGCAGCCAGGTTGGCCGTTGAGGAGATCATAACCGAGCCATGAAAGACACTAAACACCACACCTATGCAATAAATGTTCATGTACCAAGGCTCAGATGCTGGACTCACTGTGTTATCAGGTTTCTCAACTGCATTTCATAATAGCCTGGGCGAGAAGATCCCTCGAATTGATTGGAAGGAGCGTCTTGAAGTAGTCGGATGCAGTTGAAAGAATGTTGCGGTGGCATTTGATTTCCAGATGACCAGACTTGATAATAACATCTGCGAAGGCGTCTTGGTCGAAGAGCCTACTACCATTAGCTGGATCGACGCCAGGACGAGGTCCAAATGTCACTTACTCTCGGAGGTTCGCCATGATCTACGAGCGCTGATCGTGCTGGAGGTTACTTCCATCCAGATCAAAGCGTGTATCAATAAGATCGTCTCCGAGATTGAAACACATCGGAACATCCTTTGACGAGCCTTCGGATACACTGTGAAGTGCCTCTCGAACTGGAGGCTATACTGCTCCATAGCAGACCTGTGCACGAGTGAGATTGCCATCGAGATCTCGCTCGCTCGCTTGGTCTAAGCGAGCGAGAACAAGAGTAGCTCTCTATAACTAATCTATCGAGCAAGACAAGACTATAGTGCCTATCTCGCTTAGTGTCTTGTAAGAACGTAGTAGTAGTGTATATATTAAGTGAATTAAGTAAAGTAAATGAATTTAGCTACTATAACCCTTACCCTTACTACGCGTAGTTGTAATACTACCTACGTAGCTATAATACTACTAGCTAATTATAATACCTTATAGAGAATAGATATACTAAAATTTAGCGACATCCTTCCTAATCGGGCACTAGCGCCGTCTAAGGGTCCTCCCGTACAATATAGCCTAATCGGAAGTAAGTAATTCTATACCGAGCTTAACCCTTACTTTTAAGCTTATACTCTATCTTAATAATACTAACTTTACTACTATAGCGTATTACTACTATAGATACTAACGATATTAGTATACTTACATCCGTACTAGCGACCTCTTAGCTCGAAGTTCCGATATAATATTAACGCGTTAGCGCCTTTAGAAACCTACGTAACGAGCCCTTAACTAAGCTACCTCTAACTATTATAGGTTACGAATACGTAGACTAGTACCGACTTTATAGCTATATCGTACCTAACGACGACTTTAAGGCCGATAGCGCGATATATAAGAAGTATAGTAAGGACTTCCTAGAAGGCTAGCGGCTCTAGTAGAAGGCTACTAGCGAGTACTACTAGCTCTACTAGCGGTATTACCTTACGAAGCGCCTATCTAGCTTTAAGCTATAGGTATTTAAGAGCGACGTTACGAGCGGTACTATTATATACCTTAAGACTATATACCGCGTCGATAAATATAGTAATCTAATACGGAAGAGAGGATAGCTTACTACCGATAGCTAGAAGAATAATAGAGCTATAGAGGCTAACGCTATAAGTAATATTACTACTACTAGCTAGAATTACAATATATTTAAGGGATTACTATATAGCTAGCTTATTAGCGACAACGTAGCCTTTAATTAACTATAGAGTAAGGAACTAAGAGTACTACTTATCTACCTTAATCCTTACTACGAACGCTAGATTCTAGACTAGACGACTACTAGCTAGATAATTAATCTAATTTATAATTAATCGCTTAGTTTAGTAACCGATAACCTAGCCTTAGTAGTTACCTATATTAACTTCTTATTCGATCTATAGACGTCCGGTAATAAGCTCGCTCTACTCGGCCTATACGCTTATTATATTAACGCTACTAGTACGCTAGTAACTATACTACTAGTACTTCCGAAGTAGTCCGGTCGTTATACTAGAGCTAATATTATAGATACCTTAGCTAATATTATTACTTACTTCGACCTATAGTAGAAGCTCGGTTAGTTTACTACCGATAACGCTTTAAATAATAGTACCTATATATAACGGCTAGCTAAGGAATTTAGCTTCTCGTATAACGAGCGATAGGTCTACTACTACGGCTATATCTTTAACCTTATTAGCTAAGTAGCGCTCTTTAGTTACGATAAGGAGGTATTTAGTACTAATATTAACTAGATAGAGCTTAAAGAATAATAGCTATTACTATAGCGTCGTAAAGGTCTAATTAGTAAGCTTTATAACGTTATCTACTAGATATTAAAGTTACCTTAGCGGTTAGAGCGCTTTAAATAATACTAATTAAAGCTAATTATACCTATTAAGCTAGACGATAAGAAGGATATCTACGAGCTCGTTACTAACGTTATAACGAGGTAGAATAGCTTCTACGATACCGCTAATCGAGCTCTATATCTATAGGTAGCAATTAACGTAATTATAGACGATAAACGAGCTAAATATAATACTAAGGTCGCTAGGTCTAGAAGAACTTTAGTAAAGGTAGCGCTAAAACGCCCTACTATCCTCGATAATATACTCTTAACTAATAACTAGTCCGTTATTAGCTTATATCGAGCGCTCCTAAAGCCTCTTAAAGACGCTATAATAAAGCTTTAAGGTTACGTAGGCGGCAAATTCGGTACGATATAGTAAGTCCTCCCTATCTTTAAAGACCTCCTTAAGTACTTCGAGGAATAGGCTAAGGAGTACCCTATTATAAGCTACTAGTAAACCGATACTTACTTAGAGCCTAAGGACGAGCTAACGGAGTAAGTAGTACTACTTCTATCTTTACTTAGAGACCTATAGACTACTTTAGAATAGTACTACTTAATTAATATCGACCTCGCTTAGAAGAAGCTTAATTAATACTATTTAAAGCTAGATAATTTACCTATCTACGTCGCTACTATCGTATTATACCCTTATTAGAAGTAGCGTTAGCTTAAATTATACTAGAAGGAGTACCTAGAGTAGCTATCTAAGGCTTAGAGATTATTTATTAAGCTAAGCGATCGATATAGGTATTATAAGCCGAAGACCTAGTTATATTTACCTCTATATAAGCGCCGATAGCTCGAAATACTAGTACCCGACGTTATAAAGGACTAGCTAAGTAGTTGTTACGATCCTATAAGGTAGTAGTATTATATAAGTACTTCTTTAAAGAGTAGGTAGTAGTAGGTATTTAGGTAAGATAACTCGAATATACTATAAATAGTTATAGACCTTTTAGTAAGATTGTAATATAAGTTAAATATAAGTATATCGAAGACATCCTTAGTTCCTATATACTAAATAAGTGTTACTAGCTTACTAGACTCGCGACGAGCTAGTCGAGTAGTACTTACTATCTTACTATCGAGTAGTCGATTAGTATTATATAGCTCCTATATTGTCTCGCTCGCTTAGCGTCGAGATATATACGTACCTATATACCTTTCCTCTAATTACCTATATTCTAGTATCTACCCGTAATACTATCCCCCTTCTAGCTTAGCCGTCTTAGCTAAGCTAGATTATAAAAGGTAAGCGTATACCCTTCTTTCCCTACTATCTATTATATCTCGGTCCTTAATAAATCGTCTTTATCTTATATCTAAAATATAACGACTTAGACGTCCCTTTAAATCTCCCTACGACCGTTACTTCCTATTTAGTTACTACTATACTATTATAGATAGTTCTTTAAGAGTAAAGTACTCTAAGTATATACGCGTTAGGAAACCCTACGTAAACCTTTCCTAGAGTTCCCTTAATAAAACTTAGGAAGATTATTAGAAGAAGGTAGATAATAATAAAGATCTACTAGTAGAGGTTATAGCGCGGTTAATACGGAATAAGAAGATTCTTCGCTAGGCTACTAAGCGCGCTAAGAAGAAGGCTTAGTACTTAATATCTACGATAGATACTACTAGAGAGCTAGAGGATCTAGATCCGTAGGAGGACTATCCTACTACGGACGCGATAGTTAGTCTTTTACCTACTATATAGTCTACTCTTAGGTAGCTTAATAATTTTATCGACTTCGGTTCCTCCTTTACTAGTACGGCTCTAGCGGAAGGTTCCTAGTAAGTCGACTAGGTATTAGTTTAGTTCTTCGTAACTACTAGTAGAACTTAGTAAGTATCGTTAACTCTAGTATTCTTTATTTATACTAACTAGGGTTTCTTTAGTAATAGTCTTTAATTATTCCCTAGTAGGTATCTATATAATATAGTAGTTCCTATAAGTTATCTACCTCTAGATATCCTTACTACTTTATAAGGTATTAGTTTCTATCCTAATCCCGTATTTCCTCTACTTTAAAGACGTCGTCCTCCTATAGCTCGAAGTAGAATATAGTTTATAGTAGGATCTCTAAATCGGCTAGTTCTAGTATAGATATATAGAAGACTAGATATACTCTTATATCCCTTAGGAGTTCGAGTTAGTAGTTATTAGGTCCTTTAACCTCGTTGATTAAAAATAGTCTAACCTTTATATAGTCTAATTTCTTCGCTTTTCTCCTAATCTTTAAATTTTTTATAAGGAGGAAGACCTTATCCCCCTCCTTAAGCTAAGGTACCGTTTTTAAATCCTTATACCTTATCCTAGTAAGGCTTTCTTACTAGTATAGTATTCTAGCCCTTACTTCTTCGTAGATTTTCTTAAACTACGTTATATCTATAATAGCGTAGTCTACTTCTAGCCCTAGTTATAGCGTTATAAATAGGTTTAGGTCCTTTCCGAAGTTTCTAAAGAATAGAGATATCTTAGTTATTTCTAATATATTATTATTAAGTATAACCTAGGCTAATAGTAGGAGAGCTACCTAGTTATTCTATACGTAGTTAATATAGTATCGTAGATATCCTTCTAGTATTTAGTTCGATTATTTAGTTTATCTATCCGTTTATAGGTAGAAAGCTATTAATAGCTTATACTTTATACCTATAGCTAATACTAGAGTCTTCTAGTATTTTAACGTAAAGAGCTTATCTCTATCCGTAATAAATATCGTAGGAACGCCGTAGTACCGAACGAGCCGATTAAGTACTAGGTAACCTAATTACTTAGTATTAATAGTTTCGTTATATAGTACGAAGTATAAGTACTTCGTTAATTAGTTGACTATTATAAGTATAGAGTCGTACTTATTTCCTATTACTAGATCCTCTAACTTTAGGAGTTTAACGATAAAGTCTATTATTACTTTATCCTATAGTTAGTATAGCGGTTCTCTAAACTAGAGATTCCCGTACTATACGTATCGTAATACCTTAT
>JAABUW010009448.1_pt1 | contig 11105 bp, 9 predicted proteins | sample 5560081 | NCBI WGS metagenome assembly JAABUW01 (sample SAMN10711882, study PRJNA513363) | rock metagenome | isolation source: Antarctica rocks | place: Antarctica: Victoria Land, Knobhead sud | reverse complement strand
TCTCTCATATGTCTGAATGTTTTTTGTACGATTCTCAAGTGCAATTATAAGTGTTGCAGGCAAATCTGAGCTTGACGCAGGCTATCAGTAAGGATTAACAACGCCGTTTTGAAAGCAGAGGTCTTAAGACCATGGTAATAGGGCAGAGCTCAAAGGTTGAAACCCTCGTGAGAAGCTCAGAGAAAATGGAATGCCAAGATAAAGAGCCCATCAGGTTCTCAGGCATGCCACCAGGCAAATCGTCTTTTCACTCTGCTCAGTGCAGAATCTCAAGACCTGCAAGGCTCGCCCACACACGTACAAATACGAGTACAGATATACAGTCATCTACTGGTGGCCCGTCAACTGATTGACAAGAGCTTAAAGGACGGCTACGCAGCCAAAATCTGGACCAAAGTACCTAGTCTTAGCAGGAACAAGATTTCCCATGCCCGCTTACACTTTGCCCTGGACTCTCCCACAACAGTTGGTAACCCTAGTATCCATCACTCTGGTTGCACTTCCAAATTTTGAAGGAGAAATCTAAAGCCTCAGAAGATTCGCACCTACTGGCTGATTCCAACGAAGTGATATCAATGCTTTATACCCAAAACAAATTCCACTTCTGGCTACCATATGCCGCGATACCATACCGTGGCCACGCCAATATGAACGCCTTAAAACCCACATTGGAAAGAGTCCCGAGAGCCAGTGCTCGGATAAATTCCAATACCGACCCCAAGCATGAACAACCCTGAGTTCTCTCGCACTAACGGAGACGGACTATGTCGTTGTGAGTTCCACGTGCTTTCGTGACGGGGCTGCTGGAACATCATGCTACGGGCGTGCGCCAGATGTCGACCCGGTATTTTCTGAATGATTGGTACCAACGGTCCCCTGCAAGCATCGGTGGAGGAGGAGGAAGGATGTTTCATCCATGGAGACCATAATCAGCGACAAAAATCGTTGGATTCACGACAAAACCATAAGCGGATTGTGGTCGTGGCGCTTTCAACTCGGATGAGTAAGAGGTCTTAGATCGCGAAGCCCCATGCAATAGTCCCAAGCTGACGTGTGCTTACTTCGGTCAAGTAAGGGCTATTAATGCGCTGTCAGCTCTCATGAGCCTCAGCCGCTGCGGAGGCGTGGTCTAGCGTGATGGCTGCCGTAAGCTTGATTTCGCAGCCTAGGAAGCACTAGGCTATCAGACACCACATAAGAACGCTTTGTCTCTCAGTCTGCAAACATAAGTAACGAAACCACACGTTATCACGAATCTCAGCCAAATTGCAAAGATCTATTCCTCCGTCTCCGAACACTATCCAATCTATCTCAAACATGTCGGACTCATACAATCAGCAGCAACAGTACGGCGGCTACCAGGGCCAGCCACAACATCAAGGCTACGGCCAAGAGGGCTACCAACACCAGCAGAACCAAAGTTACGGCCAGCAGGGCTACGGCCAAGACGCCGCCCCCTACGGCCAACAGCACAACCAGCAGCAGCAACACGGCCAAGAAAACTATAATCAGCAGCATCAACAGTGAGCCCTAGAATCCACGTCACATACCGTTCCCCGCTAACCTTCTCTCCAGACCCTACGGCGAGAACCCACAATACAACCAGGAAGGCCAGCAGCCCGCCGACGGCGAGCGCGGCATCGGCGGCGCCCTCACCGGCGGTCTCGCGGGTGGCTACGGGGGTCATCAAGCCGGCCACGGCCTGCTCGGCGCGATTGGGGGCGCACTGTTGGGTAGCTTTGCCGAAGACAAATTGAAGAAGCGCTCCCAGGAGAAACTGCAACAGCAGCAGCGCCCGAGCAGTGGGCAGGGACATGGTCATGGTCACTCGGTTGGGTTTCAGGAGAGCTTCAGCGAGAGCGTGAGTTTTGGTGGGAAGAAACATTAGGCGGTAGGCTGTGTGCATGTCTATAGCGGTGGTATGGTTGAGTTTTTGGTTTATGTGGTTCTGGATGATTGATTGGGGTGTCCTGAATGTGAGAGTCTTTCTGGTGCCAGATAGCAGCTGTAATGGTGCTTTTATATTGCCTTTAATGTAAACTTTTGTCGGAATCTCTGCGGCCGTTTTTGAGCGATCTTCGCGTTGACCTATCAAACCTCTGCCCAAATATTTTCGACTAGTCTGCGGCAAAAGATCAGAGCGCAGCTGAGTCTACACAGCAAATGCGCAGGGATATGTCATGTGGCGTAAAAATGTGGCGTGAACGCTTATGCATGTCAGCTGTAGTAAGCCTCTACCAATCTGCTTAGCACAATACAGGACCGTGAGAAAGCGTACTATGTAAGCGAAGTCTAGTCGCTGATAGAATCTTTGGAGATATCAAAGTCCTTTTGATGCGTCGCCTGTCTTCGACTTTCTCATCCAATTTATTTCAATACGCGTACCTAAACACCGGAATCTACAACCCGCTGCAAGACCTTCGATATGGCGACTCAAGACCGTGGCTTCCGCAAGTTCATGATGGATCCTAGATCATCAGTCTTGGGCTATATTGCCGAGAACATACCTCAAGAGCGTCTGGGCCATCAAGGCAATGCCACTGCTGGCAATTTGCAAGCAAATCCTCCCAATAACCAGCAGTATGTAGGCCAGAGCCAGTCAGATCATTCGCAAGGCTCGTTCGTGCGACCTCACAGTCCCAGTCAAGTGATTGGAGGCGTGTCCCAAATGTCGTCGCCCCTAACCACATATACTCAATCAGCCCAGAATACGCACGGCCCGCTGTCCCAGCCGTATGTGGCCTCAAATTTAAGTCAAATATCGAACGGGTATGGCAATGCAGCGCACGCTATGGAGACCCGTCCGGAGACGCCCCAGCAGACACTCGGACAGGGACCGCTATCGCAACAAGCCAATGCCAGTTCGGGAAAGCAAAATCCGAGTCAGCAGTTGCCTCAGACTTCAGCTCAGTATCTCTCGAATCAGGGCAGCGGTCAATCGAGTGGTACAATAGCACACGGCCTTCCGCCAGTGGGCGCAAGGCGTACGACCTTGCCACACTCAGCTCCCAGATTTTACCATCGTATGGTTCACGACTTCAAGAGCACAAAGAACACTTACTATATCGCCAAGCGTCGTAAGTACTGCCTCTCCAAGCACACAAGACCAATAGTAACATGCATTACAGAATCCGATACCCAAGGGATGACCTCATCCGCATATGAACTCGAAGCACTTTCGCGCCGGATCTGGAGTCTGCGCGTCGAGCACGCATGGGAATTCGAAGGCTATTCAGAGTCTAGTCACCAAGCCATTATCTCCGGTTGGCAGGCTCAATACGAGCTGTGGGCGGACACTGTCCTTGATATTCAAGAGGGTCAGAATAGTCCCCGACTGGCCGGTCCAGTACTCCATAACGATGTTCCAGCGCCTGCTTCCACGGAGACATGGAACCCACAGGGAAGACAGGATAGACCAGGTTACCAGGATATGAACGAAGAACACATGCAGAGCGCGAGACCTTTGCACAATGATGCAATGTCACATCTACAGAGTCTTTCCTTGGGCCAGACAATGCTCCCTGAGCAGCATGTGCACAACTATCAGTCGTCGCAGCCAGATTTTGCGGTTGCAGCTGCTCCAGACGCACCACAAGCACAGGCGAGCAATCCCGGACGCCCGATGATTCCTTTCCAGCAGCAGTCACAGAGCCCTCAGCCTCCAGGTGCATTTCTACAAAATGGGCCACCTCTCCAGACAAATGCTGAAGGTCAGAGTGTGGCATTCCAGCAGCAGCCGCAGAATTCTCAGCTTCCGCAAACAACCATGGGCCAGGACAGGCCACCAGTCATGGGATTAGGTATACATGGTGGACAAGCAACGGGACCGAGACCCGTGCCGACCATACATCAAGGGCAGAACATGCAGCCGATCCCATCATCCATCCCGCAGCAACAGCAGAATCAAAACATGCAGCCGAGCTCATCACCCAATGCACAGCAAAACCAGCCACCTGTACCATACATCCAACAGACGCCTAATGGACCTCCAGGTATGGCTTCCAACATGCAGCAAGGGCCGAACACACAGCAAGCACAGAACATGAATCAAGGACCTTCGAGACAGAACATGTCTCCAGGGCAGAATCCATCGCCACGTCCTAATCTTAAGCCTCAGATGCCGCCGAGTCTACAAGCAGGTGATCAAACGCAGCAAAATGGTAGATAGCCAAGATAAGAAAGGGCAAGATGTTTGAAAGGAGTAAAGTAATTGACGCGATCACGCCAAGATGTGGCGTGGCTGTGACGAAGCTACTCCTAGCGTTGTAATTTAAAACCTTTCAATACAGAGTCTGTGCCTGAATTTCTTGCGTGAACTGCACCCACAACCCATGATAATCCTCCCTTCAGTGCCGGGCTTCCTGGCCGAGCATACCAATAAAACTTGGCCTCGAGGTGAGACCGAGCGATGCGCCACCTTCGGCGGCTAACCCTAGCACCCATTAAATCACCCTTCGCTGCCCTCGGCCCTTTCGATTCGCCTCAACATTGCTATGAGGCCGAAAGCTAAGCACTATTTTCTACTCTCAAAAAGCGTCGTCTTCCAGCTAGCCGCTTATTCAGCTCTTATGTGGGCGGCTTACTTAAATGTCAGCATTTAATGCAATTGACCACACGCTTTATGGCCTAGCGTTGATTAGCTGATTTGGTGGCAATCATGACTGTAGTTGAGGCTACGTCTATGTAAGATGATGCCTGCAAAATTTGAATTTGTACATGTTGCATTGATTGCTGACTGATTTCCAAGCTTTGCTTGCCTTCGCCTGTGCTTTTTCCTTACATTCATTCCTTCACTTGTCGTTGACTTCATTCAAATGATCGTGGACACATCATTATTGTTACTACATTCGAATCCCCTCTGGCTTTTTTTCATATCACGATTCGAACGATACCGAACCGCGTTTCCTTCACAATCACTCAATCTCCACGGTCCATTCTCCTGTAGATATTAATTATTGACTACAACTTGGAGCTCCTATTGAAGCAGTGATCGTTTATAGAATCCTGGACCTAGTATTCTGCCACTCTTTTAGAGACGAGGGTTCTTTAGTTGTTGAAATATGGCTGCATCCACATACTACCAACTAGATCGCTACCCTCCCTCGGACCCAAACGCCCTCTCAGACCTCTACTCCGGCTCCGACTACAACAACCAACCTGTAGAATCTTCGGAACCCTCGTTACGTCCGACATATACAGCCAACACATACAATGATCCTCCACCTCTCCACCCAATCGTCCCACCATCAAGGCCATTAGTACATTATATCAATACATCGCAGCCGCTCAAGCCTTCCAATACACCCAACAGCCGCCTACGCCAACGAAGATACCAGAATTGGAAACGCGCCCTCCGTATCCTCCAGATACTCACAAAAGTGCTAACAATAATCTTCTCCACGATAATGTTCGGCCTCATGGTCTTCATGGTCATCAAATACAACACCACCAAAGGCATCATCCGAGATGCACGCAACGCATGGCCCAAAAACGCAAAGCTGTGGCCAACATTCATGCTTCTCGCCGGCTCAGGCCTCACCCTGCTTCTCTCACTCTTCACACTGCTATCCTATTGCATCAAGTTCTCGGCCGCGCGTCGGAGTTGGAAACTTACGGTTATGAAATACACCATCCACATCTTGTCATGGGTCATCATATCGACACTGTATAGATATGAGAAGAGTTTGCATGGGGTAAATAATGACTTATGGGGATGGTCGTGCGCGGACGAGGCGAATGCGATTCAGACTTAATTTCAGGGAGTGGTGAATTTCAAGGCGCTCTGTGGCGTTCAGGTAAGTCTCTTGCCTCAAAATGAAGTTTCTGCTTATGAAAGTACAGTCGAATTCCTGGGTGGTCTCAATCGTCGAAGTCGCCGTCAAGATTCTATTCGCGATCGGGCATTTTGTGATATACAGAAAGACGCGAGATGATGAGAAGCAGCATCTGGCAGATGGACTGGGAGGAGCTGTCACAGATATAGTTGAGAACTTCTGAGCTTTGGAAAAGTTTGGGAGATACCTAGCACCAGGCCTCACGGTGATGCGTACATCGATTGTAGCACTCGATCAAGCATGGTTCATGACAGCCGAGTATTCGTCTTGATCTGTCTACATTACAGACATTGAGTGTGACGCGGCCGAAGCTGATCAGGTGCTGCGACGGGCGGGGGACATCCGCTGGCTATCTTTTGAACAGGTTCTCTGAGGGGTAGTTAATTTCGGGCACTTCAATGAACTGTGACATGAGGCAGTTTCTTGTCACACTATTATTAAGGAGCTGGTCACGACTCATTTCGCGTGAATGAATGCTAGAGTGTTAGAGCAGAGACAGCCTCATCACAAATTGAAGTGGATCATGATCCAGGACCGTCATTCACTTCCCAGTCGACATCAAAGACCCGCTCATCAACTATCATGATTCCTTTTGTGAAGACGTATCTGCTACCTAGTAAAGTAAGATTCTATAGAAGTGCCTCTGAGTGGCAGAGCAAGCCGAAATCTTTTCACTAGCGGAAGATCCAAATCTGCAAATCTGATTGCAAGGGTCGTTGCAGTCTTTATTTTCGGTGGAGTCCATATCTATGGCATGGCGACAGCGATGACACGAGCGGCGAGAGTAGCTTCACAATTCTTAGTTTGGTGTAGTAGGAGGCCTGAAGTATTGATGGCGGAGAGGAGATAGTTCAACTTCCCCTAGGAACCGTTACTGGCGCGTGTCAGTATGGCATTGAAATTACTGGCCCGGGTTGTCGACCGCGATTGTCGAAGCTAGTCGATGTCAAATTGAGCAATGACGAGCGGTGGAAATGAGGTTCATGGAAGGCTAGAGATTGAGATTGATTCAATATTTCTGAAATCAGAGGTCATTATCTGTATTATCGAAATTATCTGTACACGTTCTAGTACGCACTTGTGGCACAATACTTTTTCGCTTGAACCACTTCACAAAGCAAGGCATACCGACTTCCTCTTGCGATGATGCTGTTGTTTAGCAAGGGTACCCTGGTAACCGTTAGTGGAGCGAGAATTTGATAGACATTAAAAGGATTCTGGAAGAGGGACGCGGGCATGGTAATATTGCTTCGTGAACTGTTGTACAGGCTAGAATTTTCGCGTTTCCCGTTGTTTAAGAAGCTAGAAATCCCCAGTGATCCTAGACCTGGTTTGTAGTCTTGCAGCTTGGAAAAAAGAAAAAAACGTCCTACCTCCTTAGCTATAAAATTTATATATCGTTGGCGTAGTTTTATAGCTTACCTGATCTTCTAATCAACATCGTGATTCAATATCTAGAGCACCTCGAGTGCTTCATCGAACGACTGCTCCGAGCTATCTTGGTCGCTATACGTATCGAAAGTTACCTTTTCAGAGTCAAAATCTGTGTAAGGTAACAAGCCAGATTCCATTAGACTCGGCGTGCCAACCCGGGTGCCAGGATTCCTGTCTATGATTTGGAGAAGCTCGTCAAACGCGGTGATCAATTCATCACTGACGTCCCACCGTTCGCGCAAGCGTGTTGCAAAGTCGGCAGCGGCGTAGCTGTGGTCGTAACTCAGCGCGAGATGGTTGGTACTTTTCAAAATCTTGATGGTCTGGATGTCTGCATACAATGCTGCGATTTGTAGCAGATGGGTCCCTTTGAGACGGGGGCATTCGCTGTACTCGGACCAACGATCAAGTAAAAGCTGAAGAACTGTGTGGCTGTTGTGAGTAATGGCGGTGGTTAACGGAGTCTGGCCTAGCGTTGTTGTAGCATTAATGTCGGCACCATATTCAAGTAACAATACAGCAAAGCTTGCTTTGTCCGTTCGAGCGGTATGAATCAGCGGGGTGATGTTTTCTACGCCGCTTGATTCCACGTCCGCTCCAAAATCCAGAAGCAGTTTCACAAGCAGAGGGTTACTTGCGTTGCGAGCCGCACAATTTAGACCACTGCCTACTTTGATGTCACTTGGTAGAGGCGGATCTGGATCGGCGCCCGCTTCAAGCAGTAATCGCACACAGACAGCGTGATCGCGTTCTGCAGCGTATGAAACGGCGGTGGTGAATTGTATGTCCATCGAATTGGGGTCAGCGCCAGCACCCAATAGGAGAGCAACATTGTGGTCGTTGCCGCGCGCTGCTGCCCATATCAGAGGTGTCCTTCCCATTGCATCCCTAGAGTCAATCTGTTCCTGGTGGTGGATGAGCTCTTCCTCTAGGCTCAGCAATGATAATCCCAACACTATTCTGTGCATTGGGGTGTATCTCTGTTCTTCGATAAAGTCACTTCCTTCCGTGAGACACGATAGCAGTTCAATGACTTGACTCGATAGGCCTCCTTGAAGTATGAAATCGAAAGCCTTGTTCTTGGGGCTGTTGTCATATCTCGATATTGGCCTACCAAATTGTGAGTCATGTCCACAAAGTGGACTGTAATAAACGCTTACCGATAGTCGGGGTCAGCACCCGCGTTAACCAGAAACTTGCAAGTCTGATATTGCTTTCCGTACAAAGCCCACTGGAGATGTTTAGTATCTCCGTCCAAACTATAACGAGCCAAGGGCTTACACGTAAGACTGAATAACCGCGAGTACTGCTGACATCTCTAGGCGAAGCCAAGCCCTGCTTGAAGAGGTCTTTCAAGCCGTTGATGTTACCAGTCAATGCAAAGTTGACACATTGAGCGGAATCTGGTACCCTCCGCAGCATGCTCAATGATATCTGTGGGCCTAGATGCGACTGGTATCCCACCTGTAGTCGTACAATTTGGGACCAGAAAAAGCCAAGAGGAAACCAGTATTCAAGGTTGATATAAGGGATCTGGGACTTCTCGCATTCGCTTGCATCACACTTGTCATTGAGAAGCGGTACACCTGCATAGCCAAGGAATAGTTGCCCTAGTACGCGATCCACAATCGCAGGTGAGGTTGATCTCTTCGAGGTATGGCAAGTACAGCGACAGTCGAAATGACAGCTTGAAGCGTACTGATTAAGTCTAATCCGAACGCCTTCTGAACGAGCGGGTTGTAGCGCTTTGAGCCTGAGAGCTGAATTAGAAGATCGACGTCTTCCATTTGGAGGATGTGCTCCGTAGACCGAGCCAAATTGCATCAACTGTTCAGCATGAATTTGCTCTCCTTGCTTGTTGATGATATCTTCGACTTTGGCAATGCGTTGATCCACTTGGTTGTATACTTGATGCAGAGAGGTCCGAACGCCATCGTGATGCTGGGCAAGACTGTCCATGACCTCGTCTCGCAATCCCTGATTTCCCTCGGCGGCCTGAATACTGAGTTGAGGAAGGACGGTAGACAGACTCTCGAGCTCCAATTTAATATGGAGCATGTCCCGCCTAGTTACATGTCAGTTGATGATTGATGGGAACCCGCCTGCACCCCCTGAGTACGTGTCTTTAATGCCCCACCAAAGGGTCTCAAGCATGGGAAGGGGGAAAGACGTACGAGTTGGAAGCACCCAGCGTGACGTTGAGGCTACATTTGACCGTCCTAATATCCTCTTGTATAGCTCTTAATTTTGGCTGTTCCTTTCGCCACACATGTGCCTGAAGGATAGCAAATTTTGCACGGTCGCAGGTGGTGATCAGAGTTCGAACGATTTGATTGAGTTGATCAAGCTTGTCCTCCGCTCGCACTAACAAATGTGTGATCGTCTGCTGCTGTTGGTAGTCTACGGAGCGGGCGCGTTCTTTGAAGACAGTGGCAACGTGGAGAAGGACGACGTTGATGTCGGTAACCTCGTTGCTCAGGGCATGAAGACGGCCAGGCAAAGCCTTGCACAAGGCACGAAGCTCCGTGAATGCCTGACAGGTCGATGTAGCAAGAGCGGCGACAGTGATGGCACTGGCTGCAATGGAGAGAGGGTCCATTGTGCTTTATAGGTATAGGTTTCCTCCTCTTGCGACCAGCGTGACTGACTTTCGACGCGGCCACGGGGAAGCGCGGGCGCACGGGAGCCTAAGTAAAGTAAGGTAAGTAAGGGATTGGCGCACGCGGTCGTCAGAAGAAGCGCACGTGGATAAGTATCTATGGTCTACCTCACTTGATGGACAACAATAGAGCATGTGGACGACGAACAAAAGGACTCATCGAAGAACATAAATATCTGGAAACTCGGTTCGCAGCATGAAGATGGAAAGCCATAGAGCTAGGTTCACCGTACAAGAGTGCTGATGCCTCTCATTGGCTAAGGCGGCACGGCGCCCATGCATTTCTCCTACTTTAAGGGCGCATGGGTGTTTTTCGTAAGGTCCCATTAGCCTCTATGATAAATAAGGATACAAGTAGGATCCTAGGTAAGAGATAGTCCGTACTAGGGGTGATTCTAATAAGTTAATCGTTTTTTATAAATAACCAGTAATCAAGAAGTCTACTAAGTTTTAAAATCTTATATTTCAGAAATCCTTCTTAGATATCTACAAAAATTTTTAGCCTGAGAAATTTAGACTAACCGCGTCGAGTCGGTACTTCGAACTCGAGTCGGGTACCCGACGTTATATTGTTATTACTTATAATTTTTTTAGCTTTTACTTTTATTATATTGTTATCAAGGAGAAAAGTATAAAGGTAATTTTACAAGGTTTTCTTGTAAAGCATACTTGTCTAATAAGATATCACCTTCTAGACCCATGCTATCCATAGTTTCAAGTGGCGATTCGATACCTAAAAGAGGTATGGAGTATTTCGGTCGATTCCAAAAGTAGGTACCGAGTATTTTAGGTTTTCGAGTTAATACCTAAAGTAGGAATCGAGTAAGTATTAACTTGAATCGCTAAGACATTTATATTAGTAATATTTCTAGAAATAGTACTAGTTTTAATACTATTAATTCTATTTTTAGTATTATTTTTAATTCTATTTTTAATATTACTAATATTTTTAGTACTATTTCCTATTAATAGAAAAAGGTAATATTAAGAAATTAATTAAATATAGATAAGACTAAAAATAGTACTAATATTATTAAAAATAGTACTAAAAATAGTATTATTAGTACTATTATTAGTACTATATTTAGTACTTTTTCTAGATAATATAAAAAGGTAATACATCTTTATAGATAGGATAATAGGGATTAATAATAAAAATTTAGGACTAAAATTTTTAC
>JAABUW010009444.1_pt1 | contig 11111 bp, 11 predicted proteins | sample 5560081 | NCBI WGS metagenome assembly JAABUW01 (sample SAMN10711882, study PRJNA513363) | rock metagenome | isolation source: Antarctica rocks | place: Antarctica: Victoria Land, Knobhead sud | reverse complement strand
TGACGTGCATTTTGCCTTTTGTTCGTACAAAATTCATTGAAAGCTGCGCCAAAACCATGCGTGATGTCGCAACGAGCGAGCGTGTTCAAGCGTGACTGATCGCTATTCACTGCGTCACAGGAGAAGCTTACTGTACAGTCTGCTGGACAAAGATAACCAACGCTGTGGCTCATATGCGATGAACCAACAGAGTGAAGACAAGCAACGCACCTACAGGTACGAGCACTACCACTACTAGTACAGTTTTGTCGTACAAGTGGCATTCACCATGCAACAAGGTAGTTGATCAAGTTGGTCTTGTGGTTGACGCTTGCCATACACTTACAGATTGTCCTGCGAATACCTTTCTAGATTGTAGAGAGATGTTTGTGATATTGCGCATGACAGCAGTGGACATTTGAGGGCGTTCTACAAGCACACTTGGCCACAAGTCTGAATGCATACACAGGTACAATCGCAGAGCAGGGCAGAATCGAAGAGGTCGACGGTGTGGGCAGCGCGGCTTTGGGCAAAGACGGTTTGCTCAATCAGCTCCAACAGGAAATGCAGCTGTCCATGACCTAGACAGTACAAAACCAGCAGCTGGTCCAGGAGTTGTCACTGGCTACCCAGTATACGCCAAGTCTTAGGCGCTGTAACATGGTTTGAAGGAACTGGCTCGAAGCGCTTTGTGTTGTACAGCTTATCATCAGGACAGATGTACCTGAGTTGCAGCATCCTGATTGCAAACTCGCTTTGCACACCTTTGGCCAAATATGTTGGCTAGACAGATGTGTATTGCCAACGCTGCTTTGACCCATGTGCATAACGTTACTCGCAAGCATGAAGTGCAGAAACTGACCCTGAATAGCAGCTGAATGACGTGAGCTTGTTGACATTGCTGGCTTGATTGGTTAAGTAGGCAGCTTTCACAGGAACGAGGGCTGCTTGGCCAATGGGGCTTTTATGGGATTTCGTATGAAGCTTACATGCAACTTGTCTTATCATAGTCGTATGTCGTGGCCTATCGTGCTGCTGGCCAGCAAAGCATGCTCAAGTGTCAGCTTGCTGAAGGACTTCTCTAGACTTAGCATCTGTTTCGGAATATGTGAAACAAAAAACTGTTTGACTCAATGATCACTCATGAGCAGTCTTGCAACAGATGTCAAGCATAGAAGCACTCTGCACAACATTTGCATTGCAGCAAAATGCATGACATGTGTCTTCAACGAAGCTCATTACAGTAACAGAGCAATCAGGGCATATCAGGCACTCACTTAGGTAATTAATTGCAAGTCATCAGCCAGCAGCCACTTTACTCTGAAGCTGACTGCTGCTGCACCCCCATTATCACCTGATTAGCAGCTGTGCTTACAGAGCTATCTATTTCTTCTTTTCAGTGTGACCTTTCTACGTGCTGAGGCAGGTCGGGCTTCATTGCTGGCAGCACCCAACGTAAACGCAGGTATGCCTGCTGGTGGTGGGAAAGCTGGCTGCGTTGCCTCTGCCTGGCTGCCTGCTTGGCCTGGTCCAGTAGCTAACCCTGCAAGCATGCATCAACACCTCCAGACATGCCTTGGGCCAAGGTAGCTGCTAACATCAGCCACAAACACAAGGCTTCAGGATTCACACTCAATTGCATTGCATATTCTACTGGACAACAGAAGGCTTACTACAGTGAACGTCTGGCTTAGCTGTACTTTCTGTAGTTATGCCTCAATAGTAGTCATGGTTGGAACATGCTTAGCCAGCAGGGATCAGGTGCGTGCTGAACATGACATGTGTAGTGAGAAGTGATGCACACATTGCCTGCTATACCAAGTGCGTGTTCAATAGCAAAGGCAACGATGTTTGTGGCTGCCCATACATTGACTTACCTGACCAAGATGCCAGTGCCTGCTCAGCTGTTGCGCCGACAGGGTGACAAAGTGAACACGCCGCACGACATTCACTACTTTGACACCCACGTATAGCATAGCTCCAGAAGCTACACGTAGCAAGCATCAGCTAGCTTCAGGGAGCTTACCTGAAGGCTGTCCTGCAGATCCCCCAGTCCCAAATGCAAAGCCTTGGTTCTGCTGAGGAAAGCTTGAAGGCGGTTGCTGGCCAGCGCCTGCGCCACCGTGTGAAGCCTGGAAGAATGCAGGGCCAGGTGGTTGGCTTACACCAGCAGCAGCTGGCTGCCCAAAGGCGAAAGCCGAGCTTGGTGCTGCTTGCTGCTGAGCTTGAGCACCAAACCCATTCAGACTGGCTTGGGGCTGCTGGCCTGCAAAGTTGGCCTGGGGCTGTTGACCAAATCCTGCTAAGCTGGACTGCAGCTGTCCAGATCCTGCTGAGCTGGCCTCCAGCTGCCCAAAACCTGCTGAACCTGCCGCACTATGCTGCCCAAGACCTGTGGGATTGCCAAAATTGGCAGCAGGAAATGACTGACTTGAAGCACCAGCAGATCCAAAGCCTGTCATGCTGGTGCCAAAGGCCGGCGTGGCTGCTGGCTGAGACATGCCATCTGTTGTAGCCTGAGCAGCTGTACCTAGGGTGCCAGCTCCTGCAGGCTGTCCGAAGCCTATTTGGGCAAAGCCTGGTGAAGTGAAGCCCTGGCCAAATGGTGGCGCGGCCTGGCTGGCAGGGGCCTGGCTGGTGGTGCCTTGCTGACCAGCCCCAAATGACTTGGGTGAGATGGACATCATGCTGCCATCATGCGCCTGTATGAACAGGCCACCGAGGGTAAGATGTCACAAGATACTGAGGAAGTTTCAAGTTTGTATGCCTGGTTACGCATCTGTAGCTTGTGCTGATGTTCAGCTGCACAGCAGACCAGTGAGCAGACTATTTGCATGGAAATGTATACAGACACTGTATTGTGAAGCCCTTGATCAAGGGAAGGCAGACAGAGTCCACAGTCAGGGGTGGACCCAGAAACGTCAGAAACATCCAGGGAAGAAAAAGCTGGTTCCAAAACCCATTGACAGCTTGCATGGACAATGAATGCTTGAGAAGGCCTACAGGGATGCCACAATCTGTTCAGCAAATGGATGCCAGCTGTCCTACCAGGCTGTTGTCTTGAGGGGCATCAGCTGGTGCTGGTGCAGAGGGGATGGCAATAGGCGGCGAGGCTGCCTGGCTTGCAGCTGCAGCAGGAGGCATCCCAAAGGTGAAGGCCATGGCTTGCACAGGCTGCCGCTTGTCACCTGTAGGAAGGTCTCACCTGTTTGAACAGGTCTTGGCAGTCTGTGGGGCTGGCACTAATGCTGACAGCAAGGAAAGTGTACGTTCAGCCAAACCAGTGTCTGGTGCTCTGACAGGACTAACACGTGCTACGTATTCATTTGGCCCCATTGCATGAAGGGTACAGCAGGCATCACTGATGAGCTGCAGACAGTGAGACAGCGCCAGATATGAAAGTTTTAGACTTGTGACTCAACTGGCAGCAACTGTACAAGGTAACTGCAAATGAGTTACTCATTGCAGATGTGTTGGAGGAGGCACATTTGAAAGCAGGCCACACTGAAGGTACACTTGGCAACATGCCCAGATTGGTGTGTGTACCTTTGTCCTTGTTGGCTGCCTGCGCAGCAGCATCTGTTGCAAGTACAGCAGCAGCCTGATTGGTCTGCAGGAATCCAGCACCCCAGCCAGATGCAACAGGCGCAACTGACTCAGCAGCAGGCTGACTGATGCTTTCCTTCTCTTTGGCTGCATCAGCAGCCGCCTGTGTGGCCTGACTTGCAGCAGCTTGATTGCTCTGCATGAAATTAGCACCCCAGCCAAATACCACAGGTGCAGGCTGACTGGTGCTGGCTTTCACTTCTGCAGCGTCAGCAGCAGGGTGGGTGGCCTGACTTGCAGCAGCTTGGTTGGTGTGCATGGCATTGCTGCCCCCAATGGGTGCAGGTAAAGTGGTAAATCCGCTAGGTTTGTCTTCCTTGGCAGCACCAGCGACAGCCTCTGTTGCCTTGGCCGCAGCTTGCTGGTTGCTGTGAAGGAGGTCATTGCCCCAGCCAGATGCAGCAAGTGGTGCTGCAGCCGCCGTTGCAGCTGCAGATGCTGCTGCTTCAGGGTGAGTGGTTGCAGTTGTCTCCTTGGCGGCATCAGCAGCTGCAGCTTCAGCTGCCTGTGTTGTAGCAGCTTGGTTGCTTTGCATGGCAAGAGGAGCCCAGCCAGATGGAGTTGCAGCAGCCTTGCTCGCTTCTGCGCTCTGCTTGTCAACACTGTCCTTGTTCTGAGTGGAAAGCTGATCCTGTGGTAGTGCAGGGACTTGAGGGGCGCTGGTGAGTGGCTTTGAGGCAGCAGGCTGGCCAGTGCTGGGTGCACTATCTTGGGCCAGCTGTGTTGAAGGGGCAGCAGCAGTGGGGGGAACCCCAAAGCTGAAGAGTGCAGGGCCTGAAGGCCATGAAGGGGCAGGGGCAACTGAAGATGTCGAAGGTTGGGATCCTGAGGGATTTGGTGTCACTCCAAACTTGAAGGGAAATGGAGCCTCTGGTGTTGCTGGCTGGCCTGAATGAGACAACACGGCGTGCTGTTAACCTTGGTGCTTTCACCCAAACCCCATCCAGAGTGTGAACAAATTGCTGCTGATCACAATTCAAGGTCATGGATGATGCATCAGGCCAGTCCTGTATGCTGTTGTCAAGAGCCCACAGGTCTGACTGTGTTGTGCATGACACAGGGCAGAAGCTCTTTTGTCAGAAGCAATCACCCGTATGTTCAGCTCAACAGGTTTGTGAGCAAACATGATGGCACAGCACACACCTGACGTGTCTTTATCAGCAGCCTCTGTTGTCTCAGATGCAGCTGCCTTGTCGCCCTGCACTGCAAATGCCGTGTCAGCAATCACTCAACGTGCATGCATCCCTGCTTGCCATGCACAGGGCAAGGCAGGCATTGCCTGCTTATGCCTTTCAATGCAAAACACAGCATGAACTGATGTGGTCACTGGCAACACACTAGGTTGGTGTGGATGTCTAGAATGAGATGCTGTAAGCAACAGCCAATGAAGAGCTTGCCTGGAGGGAGGAAGCAGGCCAGCCAGGTGCAGCATGACTGTCTGCAGATGATCCAGGAGCAGCCTTGTCAGCACTGCCACTGCTAGGTGGCACACCAAAGCTGAAGCTGGACTGCTGCTGCTCAGGCCCTGAACACATTGACACGCAACCTTTCAGCAGAAGCAAACACTGTATATAGGGTGCATGGAAGAGCACGCTTTGCACACTAGCATGGCAAGTTGTGAAGCATGCCTGAGATTGCTCTGTCTACTGTTGATGCAGTTTGCGCCAGAGTATGATCAGGTGGAATAGCCTAAACAGTTTAAAAAAGGAGCAGCCTCAGAGACATGTGTGTTAACAAACAAAGACTGTATCACAGAGCACAAAGTAAAAAAGGAGCAGCCTCAGAGACATGTGTGTTACCAAAAAAGACTGTATCACAGAGCACAAAGTGCATGACATGTGGTCTGTGTCTGTTTTGGGCTGCAGAGGTACACACCTGAAGACTTGTCAGCTTCTGCGACGGCTTCTGTTGCTCTGGCAGCTGCACTCTGATTGCTCTGCAATCCATGCCAAGATATAAGTTCCAGCATAGCAAAGGGATTTCAATCATTCAAGACTCAGGAGTGCAAAGCAAGCCTAGCCAACGACGTGAATGTGGCATGCAAACATAGTAGTGAGCCATAGTGATCACAGAAGCAATCTTGTTGTGGGGAGACTGACTGCTCAGCATGGCTATGCATGCAGCTGTGTTGCCAGTATGTCAGCAGAAAGGTGCATTCGGCAGTCACGGCATCAGAAGCAGACATCAGAGCCCAATCAGGCGGCTACCTGAAATGATGTCTGGCCATCAAAGGGCTTGAAGACTCATGCTGAGCTGCATGTGGGGACCAACACGCAGCATGAGTGCAATGCAAGACGACGCAGCATGAAGTCAATGCCACAAGATGGCACAAACAGGAAGCAATGTTGGGAGGGGAGGGGGTGGGGCACCTTTAGAAACGAGGCTCCCCATCCAGATGCAGCTGCAGCTGGTTTTGCTGATTCTTTGTGCTCATCATCATGCTCTGAACCTGATTTATCCACACCAACACCTTTGTTTGCCAATAACGGATCGAATTTCCCTGTGTCTTCAGTGGAGGCAAAAGCAGCTTCCCTCCCTGTGCCACTTGAGAACATGGCGGGAATGCCTGTGTCCAAAGCTGATGTGCTGGCAGCTGCTGTGCCAGCACCAAAACCAACTCTTTTGGCGGGAATGGTGGCTGGGCTGGCAGCCTGCTTGAACAGGGATGATTGCGGCGCTGGTGTCTGATGAGTAGGACTGGGGCTGAATGAAGGGGGAGGGGTGGGGCTGGGGCTGGGCAAGTCGGGGTCAGGGTAGTTGCCAGATGCAGTTCTGAAGGGCGGGCTTGCAACCTTTGCCATGTTGCCTGTAGGCACAGCAGCCGCCGCATCATAACCAGGAAATGCTTGTGTGTGAAGCAGGCTGGGATTATGAATGTGTGGAAGTGTGCAGTGATCTTCCAGCACAATTTATCACATGTGCTGACGCAACAACTCTTACACGCATGGCTTAGATGATTGTCAGGCAGCAGCAGCGGCTTGCATGATGTAGCTTTGTCGTGGTCCTCTGACATGGCTAGCAAGCCTGCTGCTGGAAGACAGTAATTGCAAAACAACAGGTGTGCACTCTACATCATAGAAGAGCACCTGTGTCTTGTGGAGGGGGGCTGGGGGGGGCAGGGCTGACATGTGCTGCATCCCTCCAAGCAGCCCCATAGTCCCGCCCATTCTCAGCCTCTACACCGTCTGCCTCCACTGCAGCAGTCGCATGACTGCTCTCTGCCCCACTGCCCAAGGACTCTAGCTCAACAGCGCCACTGGTTTCAGAGCCATTCTCACTGCCAAGAGCTGCAGCATGGGGCCTCTTGCGGCTGCTGTCGAAGAAGTCGGCTGGCCAGGAATGCTTGCCAGTGGCTGGCTGAGGCTCATTTGATGTGTGCGAGGTGGGTGCAAAGCCAAGCATGGCAGTGGGAGGGCGGGCAGGGCCTTTGGCAGCTGCCCTGCCTGCAGCAGCTTCCTCCTCAGCTGCCTTCTCTGCCTGATAAGTAAGTCAGAGGCGTCAGGAATGACGTACCTCGCATGATGATGTTGTCACACAGTAAATGACAAACAGGGCTTACAGTTCAGGCGGAAGTCAGAAGCAAGCGTGACAGGTGAATATGCCACCTGAGATGTAGACATGTGCAACATTCACACGAGCAAACACAGTCCAGCTCTTGAGCGAGAGATGCAGATGGTAGCAATGCGTTTGTAAGAGCAGTGCCTAGCACCTGGGAGATACCCTTGAGGGCAGTCTCCATTCGCCTGATAGAGGCTGTAGGCCCAGACAGCTGCTCATCAGCCTTCCTCTTCAAACTTGCTCCTGCATGCATCACTCCCCACTCACCTTCAAGTATGGCCACATACGGCAACTCATTTCCAAAGATTGCGCCATCTAGCAAGACATTTCGCAGGCTGATAAGCTCCTGATCAACCCTGCAACAACCTAACAATCCAACCTGTTTGTGATATTCTGTAAGTCGCATCATGGCTGTACAAAGTGGCTATACAAACAAGACATTTGCCCGATTTGCATGGGAACTGCACAAGCATGAAAATAAAGTGTGCAGGAGACAACAATTGGCCAGCAGCAATGAGACAACACCTCTAGAAACACTCTGAGAGGGTGATGCTGCACCAGAGCCAAGGCCTATGCTGGAAGGCGATTGGAAGCCATGGGCTGGCGAACTAAAGCCACACATCATGTGTCTCTTGGCTGCTAGCCTCTTGATCACGCTCCGCCTGGAATTGTCAACACTGTGCTGCTGCTTGGCTTGCCCATTTGACGCGTCTGACAAACCTTGCTCAGAGCGGTCTAGCTGCCTGCCGTTTGCAGATGTCCCATTCGCATGCATGCCATTGTCTGCTTTGTATGCGAACATGCGATCATGAACAGGAGATGGTGCAATGCCCATCTCATCTGGCTGCTGATCTTCAGTGTCAAGGCCATCCACACCATTTGCTTCTGGTAGCTCTGCTTGATTCTGGACTGTGTATGGAGTGCTGTTGGGGCCAGGTGACTCAGCATAGTAGCCAGCAGACAGGAAAGGAGCCACAGGCGTGTGGTGGTTGGGGTGAGTGCTGTGACTGGTGCTGGCTGCTGTCGGCTGCGCAGGCATGAGGACAGGAGCTGAGTCAAGGTACCGCATTTGCGGGAGTGGCGAAGGCTGTGCCTGCATGCGTGATGGACCAAGCCTGGATGGCAGCTGACTTAGCCTGCAAGAAAAAGGGCATGCTCTCTTGCAATGTCATGTTTGACTTGTCACCAAGATGCTGTGACTTTGCATTCAGGCATGTTGCAGCTCAAAGGTCACTGCTGATTAGCAGGAACAGCCAAAGCCTGGCAACCGCAAACGGCAAATGCTGACAGAATGATACAGGAAGCATGGCATTGCATACTATGTGATTTCCAACGAACAGAATTGGACAAAAACCACTACAGGAATGCAGGCAATACACATGCATGAAGATCATCAGCGCAACATGGCAATACCGGCTGTGCAAAGACGCCTTTGCTGAGGAAAGCATTGGGCTTCTAGAGGTCCGGGTAGACTGCTGAGCAGGCAGCTGTGTGCCCTGCGTTACAGGTGTGTCCCTACTCCCCAAACTATTGCTGACAGGGGATGCATATGCTTTGCTGGACGCAGGTGAGAACAGGGAGGGCTCCGATATAGGTGGCTTGCGTGGGGTGTACTGGAAGGAATTTGGCGAGCGCGCCACAAACTGCAGCTGTTGCTGCTGTGGTTGAACTCGCTCTGCGTTGTACTGTGCCAGGAGGTAGGCTTCATCCAGGGGCCGCTTGGGCAAAGGCTGCGGCTCAATCGACACATTTCTGTCTATGATTGCCAGTATGCTCTCAAATGTCTGCCTGCTTCGTTTATTGCTGCCTGATCTTTTCACAGCCTGTGACACGTTGGCCCTCGTCATTGTTGACCTTCGATCAATGTCCAGCACGCACTCAACTGCAGGTCTGCTTCCAGTTCAAGGGACGTAACGCTCACTTTCCTAAAGCATTGTAATCTCTCACTCTGGACAGGTCTGGACATGGCAATATGCTATTTGTCAGGCAATGGACAGCTCCCAATTATGTTCTTAGTACTACCAGGTCAGTAACATGCTTTCACAATTTGCAAGTGCAAATGCTGCTCGAGCTGCTGACAGTAAGTGCACCACGCATGCATGCACGGGCTCAGACATATTAGACAAGCGAAATCCTACTTTAGTTTGTACGTCTGAAGCGATCTGAGTCTGAACATCTGATTCAGCCGCTCATTCATATTGAGTCCAAGTTTTGGCATGCTCAGCAAGCCTTGAAACAACGCAAAACTTGCTGAGATTTAATAACAGAAAAGAGCAGCCTCAAAACACTTGTTATTGCTGGATTTACATGCTAAGGCAATGCTCATGCAGAGTGCCTGGCATGAATCGTGCAGACTAATAAAATCAAATTGCATTCTTCAATGTCAATCAACCAACATCATTGATTGTCAAGCTCTCTAACCTCATAAAGCAGCTTTAAGCCTTCATCAATGACTTCAATGTGTGAGCATAAACTCCAAGAGATTTCTTGGAGTCAGAAATTATTCAGTCTGTGTGCATGATATTACCTATACATCGTGCACCACAAAAAATGACTCTGAGATGTTGCCTACGCTTCAAAGTCAATCGACCCACATCATTGATTGTCACGCTCACTGACCTCATAAAGCAGCTTCAAGCCTTCATCAATGACTTCAAATTGTGAGCATAAACTTCAAGAGATTTCTTGGAGTCAAAAATCATTCCGTCCGTGTGCATGACATTACCTATACATCGTGCACCAGAAAAAATGACTCTGAGATGTTGCCTACGCTTTAAAGTCACTAACCTCATGCAGCAGCTTCAAAATGTCATTCATGACTTCAATGTGTGAGCATAAACTTCAAGAAGTTTCTTGGAGTCGAAAAATATTCAACCTTATGTGCAGTCTGTGTGCACGATCTTATACATCATGCACCAGAAATAATGACTCTGAGATGTTGCCTACACTACTTCTGAGTCACAACAGGGCTCATCCAGCGGATCAATGTTGACCATCTGGTACAAATAATGTTTTCCTTGTTATAGCAGAATCAGAAGTCACTGTCAGAGGACGAACTACTTCGGGTACCTGTATTCTTCTTATGGAATCTTGCACCAGACGCACCAGCAGTGCTCTTCAAAGATGCTTTGCCCTTCGCAGTTGACTTCATCGACTTCTTGCTGTCGACTTGCAAAGGCCTAGCAGCGTTTGCTGCCTCAGGCTTAGCACCTGCTGCAACTTTGTCTTGCGTTGCTGAATGTGTCCTGCTATTGGATGCAAACGCAGCAAGTGGACCTGCGGCTTGCTTTGGTACAGAGGATGGAGCTCTGAAACTGGCACCACTAGGTCTGCCTGAGGCTGCCTGCTGCAGCCCAGCAGCCAGTGAATTGATCCTCTCAAGGGTGACCTCGTTGTGCACCTGCTTGCGTGCTGCTGAGTCAGTCTTGTACTTCTCAACCAGCTGTGTAAGACTGGAGCCCTGTCTCTGCGCTCGTGTCGCCTCACCACCAATGGGTGTCCTCTGCACAGACTGCCCACCAACAGACTTAGCTGGGAGCGTGGTCTGTGCCTTCAAATCTGGCTTAGGCTTGCTAACAGAAGAGGCGGCCGTCTTCTGCATAACTGCTGTCTTGAGCTTCTGCTTCTGCGCAGGCTGGGCAAGCTTTGCCGCCACAGCAGGCTGTAGTCCAGGCACTGGTGCTGGGATCTGTGCCATGGCAACCTTGCGTGGTGGTCCTGCTGTCGCAGACTCTTGTCTCGCTGGTACTGGAGGAACAGTAACAGCTGTGGTTGAGGAGTGGTGATTTGGGTCCCCAGAGAGCTGTCCACGTTGCGCCAACCCAGCCTCTGCTGGAAGTAGCGACCCCAGCCTGCTGTTTGCAAAGTTGAAGGACTGCCGGCGTCTCAGAGTAGAGCTGGCCAGCTCAGGCTTCTGGTCAGAGTCAAGTTGAGGTGCTGCTGACTGGACTGGCAGCAGAAGCTCACCT
>JAABUW010009443.1_pt1 | contig 11112 bp, 10 predicted proteins | sample 5560081 | NCBI WGS metagenome assembly JAABUW01 (sample SAMN10711882, study PRJNA513363) | rock metagenome | isolation source: Antarctica rocks | place: Antarctica: Victoria Land, Knobhead sud | reverse complement strand
TCCTAGACGCGCACATATCCGTCAGCCACAGTCACTCTTACAAATCATCTCTACACCGGTCTCGCACTCACCAAATCCGTATACCCACTAAACCAAAACCCAACAATGAAAACCAAATAAGTAAAAATCAACGTGCTCCCCTTGAAATAATTGCTCTTCCCCTCCCCGACCACCCACCCCATCAAAAACACCCCCAGAGTCACCGTCACCATATCCCACTGCGGAAAGATCAACGTGAACGTGTGCGCCATCATTTCCTGCTCTGTACCTCTAAAATACTCATTGTAGAGATTTGAGAACAGCACCAACGCCGGTGTTTGCAGGAGCATGACTTGCAACGCGTAGGAGGAGCCGATTTCCATTGAGAGAGCGACGTTCCCGTTCATAGCGAAGGAGATGGCGTTGAGGAATTCGGTCGTGTTTGGGACAAGGGCGAACAGCGTTATTCCGAGGAATTTCTCGTCAATGTCCACGGAGCCGAGCACGGAGTCGACAGTGTCGACGAGGATTTCGGCGATGATGGCGTAGGCGACTGTGGCGACGCAGAGAATGACGGCGGATTTCGTGCGGGACCAGTTCGGGGCGTCGTGGCTGCCGGCTTCGAGAGCGGCTTCCGCGGCTGGGGCGGGGGTGGGGGCGGCGATGGCGTCGGCGGAGAGGTCGGATTCGCCGAGGCTGTTGCGCTCGATGTTGGTTGCGGTGTGTTTGTTTGGGGTGGTTGGATCTTTGCTCGAGCCGGAGGTGGTGGGTTTGGGGAGGGGGGCGGTGCTTGAGGTTGTGGCCATGACGGAGGCGCGGCGGGGTGCTTTGGTTGCATCGCGGGCGGCGACGGTGGCTGCGGTTGCTGCTATCTCTGCGATTTCTTGGACTAGCATGCGATTGTCCTCCGTACTAAGGCCGGTAATCCTCTGCGAGTTCCTGGCGTCGTCGTCTGGTGTTTTTGGTGGAACGACGTGAGGTGGTGCGGACGTGCTCGCAGGGTCGTCCTTCTTACTCAGAATCTGCGCCGCCGATACGCCACCGCCAGTGTTGTAGCCGGCTTGTTTCAAGCTCTGGTTCAAGATGCGCTTGTACATTTGGGAGTCGCGCACACCTTCGCTAGTCACTGTCCCGTGTATGGACGATCTTGTTCGTTTCGGGTCCTCAACCAGGCCTGCAGTGCCAGGGATGGAGAGAAACCGGTCATCCCGGTGAGTCTCTGTCTTTGCTTCTTTCTTCTCATTATCGGGCTCGTTGTTCCAGATGACGGCAGCGTGCGTCCGAAGCGTGAACAGTAGCCCGACGACATATGAAAGGAACAAGCAGACGGCACAGAAGATGATGTACGGCCGAACGGCTTCCGTGTAGAAGCGATCATGGAGCGCAGGAGTTTGCGCGAAGAAGCATCTTCTGCAATCTCTGTCGGAGCCCTTGGTCCCGCCGATTTCTTCGTGCAGCAAGCTCGGGTCCCAGTCCGTGCATTGGCGACATCGCATCTCGTGGCTGCCGTACATCTGGTAAAAAAGCGTGGGACTGAAAGCGCCGATGACAGCGAATAGAAGCATCGTACTCGTGACCCCAGCAGACTTGACATTGAAGCGCTGCGTCTTCCGCTTAATAGCTCCGAAGCACATACTCAGGCCTGGTAGGAACAAGATGCCTGCGAAGATGGAGCCGATGATGCTGCCTTCCACAAGCGCCGCTTTGCCTTCTTTGAGCGCTACGCAGTACAGGAAGACTTCGACGATCGTGCTGAAAAAGGCGTTGATGGTCGCGCCGACGCCCATGCTGCTCTGCGCCGAGATCGAAGCCACAGCTTGACCGATGAAGTAAGCCAGCGGGATAATGGAGGCCAGAGCCAGAACGAAAATGAACCCTTGCGACGTGATGAACATCTCGATGCCAAGTGCTTCCAGTAGGACGAAGTAGTCGAAGATGGTAAAGACGACCAGACCCAGCAGGTTGATAAGGAAGATATTCGTGCCGTCGATGGTGTACTTCCAGTACTTGATACCAACCGCGCGGTACGTGCACAGTAGGATGCTGCTTCCGTTGGATCCACGCTCAATGCTCAGGGTGCGCGAGTAATGGTTATCGGTGTGAAAGCTCAGGGCGAGCGGGTGGCGACGTAGATGGTAGAACACCAGCAGCGTCACCTTGCCCATCGGGATCCAGAAGACGAGGAACCAGCAAATACCACTGACCAGAAACAGACAAGGCGTGATCAAGAAGTAGAAGGACAGGAAGAAGATGACTCGTCCCACGTTCCACTTGCCGCGTCCGAACAATCGCTTCTTCACTTTGTTGCGCCCGCCATCGGCATCACCAGTACTACTGGAGCGGCGTTGACGTCCGAGTAGACTTTCGGTCTCGTCGACGACTTCGTCCCGTCTGCGGCCAATGATAGAACGGTTGAGATCTGTGGGTCCAAAGAACAGGCGGCCCTCTTCGATGTCGCCGGTCTGCCAGCGCTCGTACTCGGTAATGCTTCGGCCTTCGCCTTCATCCTCGTCCATGTAGTCCTCGTCTCGGTCGAGCTTGACGTACTTTCCGAATGGGTAGAACAAATAATGGCTCAAATTGATCAGAACTCGTCCGTACTCGTAGCAGCCTGGCACTTGTACCAGACTAAAGAGCATGCAGAGGACGCCACCCGCTGCTGCAACGATTGCCAGCCACCAGCCAAAGAGGACGGTCCAGAGACAGTTGAACACAAACAGCCACCTGCTCACAAAGCCGCCAGGCGTACTATGGATGTCGCCTTCTGCGTTGCGCTGGACAGACCGGTTCTTCTTGTACAACGCAGGCTTCCATATGCGTATACCGAATGGATGTGTCTCGTTGATTGCCTCTTGCCTATCTTTCAGCGTGAAGCTCTCAGCATCGCTATTCGCATCCTCATCGTCATCGTCGTCTTCATCATCTTCAGGCGAAGGCAATTCCTCCTGCTCCTCCTCCTCCTCTTCACCTTGCAGTGTCTCTTCCGAACTCGGCTCGCCATTGTCCGGAGAGACAGAAGCAGTTCGAGTATCCGCGGCAGCATCAGTGCCCGTTGTCTGCGCACTCCCGTCATACTCCTCCTGGCTCTCCACCGTCCTCAAAGCAGGCGGTTGTGCCGTCGTAGGCCTTCTACGCAGTGTGCTCTGCCGCCGTCTCAATTGCTGACTCCTGTCTCTCCCTGGCTCCCCTCTCGAGTGCGTCCGTGCCAATCGCAGCTCATTCTCCATCTCATCCACATCGTCATCGACCGAGAATACATCGCCGCGGTGTGGTGCTGCGGACGAAGCCTGGCGTCTGCCAACACCAGGACGGCGGCTCGGGCCCTGCATGGCCGTAGGAGAGGAGACTTGCGGCATCCGCAGGTCGTTTCGCATGGAGCCATAGTCTAGTCGCGTTGGTCGAGGCCGGTTGCGCTGGCCATCTGGTTGGATGCTCCCGCTTTGGCTGGCCAGCATACTCGGGTTGTCCATTCTGCTCGGGTTACTTTGTGCGCCTATCGAGCTGTTCGATGTCCGTCTCGTCGTCGTGCCCGTCGTCTGTGGCATTGGTGCAAAGTCCTGTGCTTCCGGAAGTTGCACTCCATCGGCGTTGTTGAAGTTGTTGGCCATGTTGCTGGTCGAAGGTACTCTTGGCACCATGTCGCTTCTACACGGTCCAACAATAACTACACGCACAGCAGTTGCCTATAACAATACTGATGAAGAGCGTATGTGTTGATGAAGTCAAGCTTGCCCTTGCCCGAGCACTAGCTTCCTTCTTGCACGTGCTGTGTTGTCTCATCTGCTTCGCTGGGTTCTGGCCGGCGCTCTTGAAACAATCTCCCACCTGCAAGATCTCATGTTTGGTGATGTCACGGTTGATGGATGTATAACGCGGTGTCCTTGGATTAGCAAGAGCAATACCAATGCCTATTCAATAATCGCTACCAACATTGATGTTGATACTCCAAGTAATTCAGGCTCGAACCAAGCTTTTTTACCCTGCCAATGACATCCTGGCATGATCTCCGGCTCCCCGCCGAAGCAAACAGGGAGGAAGGAGCCTCGCCATCTGACAGTGCGGCATGACCACACCTCATGCTCCTACGACAGAGGCTCATGTCAGGCTACTCCATCGAAGACACATTGTTCGAGATACAGACTTCGCAGATGGCGAAGGTAGATCCACAGAACTATCTCACTCGTCTACCCTTGGGGAGTCTCAATGGCATGGCGGTATCTAGCATCGACTATCGCTCTCGCGAAAGCCTTCTCCGCGCAAATCGAAGAGTGAATAGTCTACGAAAGCTGGTGTCTTCTACGACCAAAGGTGAAGGGCTGGGTAGACCAACTCGCCATCACCTCAGGCGATCCCATGAGCTCGGGACTCCAACTATCGGATATTGCAACGTCCCTCTAGTCGATTGGATCGATGTCAAGACGAGGGGCCTCTGATTCATGCTACAATGGTGCTCCCTTCCTCAAGGGAGTCAAATGCCATGCACGTGCCCGCACGACTCTCGAACACACCAGCCTGCTCAACGTGCCCCCCCGAGCCTTCCGAGCCTTCCAGTACCTTGAGAGGGCTTCGACATGTTGAGAGAACTCCGGCAAATTGAGACGGCTTGGCTTGACTGGTCTGTCATGCTCATATCTTCAGAAAACAAGGTTTGATGCTGGTAGGCTGTGCGTAGGGCTGAGGCTGAAGCTGTGAACGCGAAACTGCGAGGACGCGTCAATAGTAAGTCAAATGAGGTCTTGGTGCTGTAATTGGAGTGCTTGGCCACGGGTGTGCTTCCTTCCGGCGTCTCAGTGCAGGCCGTCAGTTGCCGCACTGATAGAGTGGTGGACAGTTGCGGATGGGCAAGCATTTTCTTCGAGATCACTGTACTCGCCGTTCTCGCACGTTGAGGCGGGAGAAGTGTCGTCGAGGCAGCGGCGGCCTTGGTGGCGTGCCTGTCTACTCGTAGGTCCTCAAGCAAGACGTGTGACAAGAGAGACGTCAGTGATATGCACATGGGAAGTAAGTGACAGAATGGAAGGCGCGTTGAAATCGTGCTTGCATGTTGCTACGACTAGTTCATCTTTGAGCCTTTGCTCTTCGGCCATCCTCCATCATTCGCGCGTTGGCACTTCGGCATTAGTAGCTTTGTACTTCGACATCAATGCGTTCTCGCGTACTTCTCGTTTCACTCAAACCTTCCACCTCCGAATGTCTTCATGGTCACGTCCATACTGACACTTCGGCCGGCCAGCAGGTGGGACACAGACGCCATCACGACGACGACTTGGAATGAGTTTCTTGCAGTTTGGCCGTCCGTGCCATACCATCAATCCGGTCGTGGGATGGCGGTGCTGCACTCCGTCGCCACCAAATGGGCGGCCTACATCCGAATGGTACTTCGCCCCTCTCCAGAAAGCCTTGCAGAAGTGAAGTTGCTTGCACCATAGTATCCCACACGACGTGCGGTCGTGGCACCATTTCGCGTTTCCTTTGACATCAACGTCATACGTGTCGGCAAGCAGGAGGATGGTGTTGAAGGTGACCTGCTTTGAAGTTTCGGCAGGTGCCGATAGTGCTGGAGCGGGTGCTGTCACTGCCAGAGGCTGAGGCTGCGGTGGTGTTGCTGCTGCACGGTGGATGCTAGAGGCTAGGTCAGTGACGTTTCAAGCACAGGGTTGGGAAAGCCATCACTCAATGAGCGGCCACAGGGCAGTACCTACAGTCTGTCAATGAGGTCCGAGGTGCGGTGCTCTGTGCGCGTTGGCGGTGGGATGGCGAGGTCGTGGCTAGAGCATAGGTCAGTGACTGTATAGAGAGATAGAAAGAAACGTTGTTGTGACTCACTTCTCCTGGGCACTTCGGCCTGCCTCTGCTGGTGAAGATGCTGCTTCAGCTTAGTGGTCTCTAGAGCGAAGGTCAGTGAGCTGATCCGATACTGCTGTCGCAACAGTAGGTGAATATAGTGAGTGACTTACTGATGGTGATGAATATCAGTTGGATTAGGTCGAGGACGCCTCGTCGGGCCACGCTCCCAAGGAGGGACCATTCTCCGCTCAATGGGCTTACTCCTGACCGTCGTCACCCACTAGAGATGGAAGTGATCGACGTCGACAGTGACTGTCGTGATGAAACTGTATGTTGAAGTGTTGGTGTCGGAGAAGCTGAAGGTCGAAGAAATTTGCGGAAAAGGGGTGGGCTGCCAAGGCGGCATCAGATGCAGAACAGAAGAGGAAGGAGCGACTGAGCAGAGACGTCACCTCATCGTACAGGAGAACATAAGGAGCACTGACAGATGGTCTTCATTGTCAAATCATTAGATCGAGACCAACCTGCGCTCTTGTCCACTCAACGCCAACCTTCAGCTTGTCATCCTCACTCGTGTCAATCAACTCAGACAGGTCCTCGACCAGCCGTAGCCCAATACCTTCAGCCCACCAGATCCCGTGACGGACTTGCTCCAGTAACACGCCCCAGACCATCATCGTCAGCAGCGCAACTGGTTCCCTAGCCATCAACGCCGCCACGAAGTCGTCACCAGCTCGAAGAGGCCATCCAAGGCAGTAAGATCTCGTATTGTCGTCCCGACAATTCGCGAAGTCCTCCTCGAGATAGAAGATCGCTCTTCGACACGCCGCATGATTTGACATCGCTTGCAGCTCTGGAAGGCCCGAGTTACTGCGTACAGCTCCGTGCATCTCCTCGTTTAGCGCAGACAAGCGTTGAAAGACCTCATGGACCTCCGATTGCAGTTCGGGCGATGGGAGGTCGTCGTAAGAACTAAGGTTGCAGACGAGCGGCTCCTTATTCCTGAAGTTGGCCTCCATGTCCGCGATAGTGCGATGACCTTTGAGGAGTGCCAGGTATGTCATGATGTAGTCGAGCATGTTGCCTTCCTCGCCTCGCTGCAGGACGAAACGTGGCAATGCGAGGCCCAGTATTAGGAGTATGGATGACAGTGCAAAGAGAGCTTGCCGATTCGAGGGCGTGACGTTGGACAGCTCTCGCCGTAGCCCACTGCTGGCAGTGTTGTGGTATTCCAGAGCGACGTTGACGTACTCGTCAACACGAGCCTCGTCGTCCAGAGTGAAGGCTGCGATTTCGAGAGCAGACATGGCAAGCATGCCGTGCAGAAGGTAGTCGTGTTGCAGAGCTAGTCGAGGTATGATCACTTGCCAGTTGTAATACTCGCTGACGATTGTGCCGCAGTAGCTCTTATATCTGGACAGTATTATCAGTAAGCTGTTCTGGTAATAGTGTTGGCAGCGACATACGTGATGGTGGTCCATTGATGAAGCAACTCAAGCTCGAGCATTCGCCGTGAGCCCGACCATCCCAAATCATTCTCTGATATACTGCCCGGCGGTGTCGCGAAACCTCTCATCGTTGGAGTCTCCGGCGTGGGTTGTTGAATTCGCGGCGTGTGTGCGTATTCACACTCGATACCTCGTAAAGCACAAGGTCCGCATGGCATTCCATTCTCATCGCACTTCACCCTCCGCCTTTTACAAGTCTTACACCCAGTCCTGGACTTCCTATGTGGTCGGCGTGCTGGTGGAGTCATTATTTCGTTTCTGGAACATCGATCTTAGAATTGGAGAAACACGAGGAACTGGCGCTTCCGCCTTCAAGAACCATTCCGTCTCTCCAGCTGCGGATCTGCACCCGCTGTACTGCCTCAAGAGCTGAGTCGGCTGGGCACTATGAGCCATGTTGACCAGCTCGAAATTGCCGGATGTTAGGTGCTCGGCGGAGGATGATTAAAAATAAGCAGCGTGAATATAAGTCGGGATCTACCCCAATTTGCCGAATCCGACACCCGTGTACGTGCTTAATAAACAACGCCATGCCGATTTGAGGAGGATGGGCCGCTGTGCTTAAGCTGCCGCCTGCGCGGATGAAAAGCTGCTCGCAATACTGTACAAAACTGGAAGCACAGTTCTACTTGGCATCAATTTATCAGCGCCTCGAGACGGCGCAACAATTCTAGACGAACTTCGGGCTGCAGGGTCCGTTTATTTATGTGTCTGTCTCAAACCTTTTCCATTCGCGAATAACGTGGCCACGAATGCAAGGATGGCGAAGGCTGTCGAAGCAGCGAACGCATATCGGATGCCCTCGTAGTATACCATCCGGGCTGCTAGTTGAATTGAAGGTGGGAGATGCTTCAGAGCGGTTACTGAATGCCGTATTTGATCGATCACCTGCACAGTTGTTGTCAGTATTGAACATTCCCGGACGACATGGCATGGTTATGCACGGCACTTACTTCCGCTTTGTGCTTTACTCCTTCCAGAGCATCCGGTAGCTTCGATTTCAACACGCTCTGCACGATAGCTGAGGTAATGGCGACGCCCCACACGCAACCCATGTTGCGTATCAGATATACTGTTGACGCCGAGACAGCATGATCTATAGCACGTTAGCCAATGGCCTGTAGCCCGCTGGTAACGATCGTTCATACCTGAGTGCTCGAACGTCGCTATGTTGGCGAACAAGGTCGATGGATAAGTGATACCCTGCCCAAGAGTTGCTGGAAAGATGAATAGATAGTATTTCCAAGTCGAATCCGAGAAGCCAAGGGACGTCACCAGAGCAGTTCCAAAAGCCATACACAATGTGCCTGCGCGTAGCAGAGTGATGAGCCTGCCGTAGCGGGACATGATGAAACCTGCTACCAGTCCTCCGATGGGCGTAGCCAGTGCAGGTATTGCCAAGCGGCCGCCTGCTTTCGAAGCGCTGTCCAAAAGGATTACCTGGAAGAAGAGCGGAAGCATGAACAGATACTGTGATATTTTAGCTTCTGCTCTCGGGTAGATTCAAACTTTAACATACCGCATACGCAGCCAGCCCGGCGCACAAGTTGGCCGTCTGCACCGAAATAGACAGTCGTCCCGAGAGCATGCGAAGAGGGATTATGGGCATTGCACGAGTCCGAGCTTCCACCCAAAAGAACAATCCCAGAAGTGCGACGCTTCCAATAAGAGAGCCGATGACCCAACCAGAGCTCCATGGCAGTTCGTTGCCACCTAAACTGAGGCCAACGAGCTGCGTTGAAAGTGCGGTGACAAGTATCAACGCACCAGAAATGTCGACCTTCTCCCATGTGCCCTTCAACAGACCATCAGAATCGTCGCGTCGTGTCTGGTCCGCAACGACAAAGTATCCAACAACCAGACCGAGCACTGAGATAGGTACTTGCAGAGTGAAGCACCATCGCCATCCGATGGTGTCCGCAATCAGTCCGCCAAAGGAAGCACCTGAGATGGCACCAAAGCCCCAGACAGAGTTCTGCAGAGCCTGATACATTCCTCTGCGCTTGAAGGGAATCATGTCGGAGTTGATGATCGTAGCCATAGTCATGAGCCCTCCGCCGCCGAAACCAGTCACGGCCCGCATGACGTTTAAAGTGACAATATCCTGAGCGAGGCCGCAGCCCAAGCAGCCAACTGCGAAAGTCGTAGTCGCAACGAAGAAGCAGATTCTCCTGCCAAAGATGTCCGAGAAGCGTCCATAGAGTGGCTGAAATGCCGTGCTCGTAACGAGGTAAGACGTTGTTAACCAGGAAGCAGTATTTGCGGCATCAAAGTCGGAACTTATGACCGCGTATGTGGCTGCTGTGATTGTGCTGTCGAAGCCGTATAGGAAGACGTTCGCGAATATGGCCAGTTCTATCCAGAAGAAGAACCTAGGCGGCTTCCAGTCTTGCTCATCGGGTACTTTGAGGAGTGGAGTGTCCTCTGTGTATTCGGGCGCGATCGACTCCTCATCGTTGGACGCCATCTTGGACCAAGCTCTGATTGTTAGTGCTCATGTACGAAGAGGCGTGGAGAGAATATGCCAAGCTTATATGGAAGGGCGTGAAGAGAACATGGCAAGCTAGGTTATTAATCAGCATAAAGAAAAGTTTCTTACCGTTCCTTTCTTTCGTTCTGCGTCACAGTCTGGCCTACATGGGTACTTTAACCAGATCCCGACACCGGCTTCGATGGCTCTCACTCACAAGATCTGACTCCTTCTCACACTTGTTCGTTGTGGTGAGAAGCAGAGATGACACCACCGGCTGTTCCATGCAGTCTACTCCACTTTCGCGGGAGCACGCAATGGCAGTCTTCGGCTCGTCGCTATGAGAAGTCCAATCGACATCTCCCATGAAGGAAGATGCTATGAGAGTCTCCTCATTGTCATTGAGCATATAAAAGTGTGCCGGTGCAGGTGTGAAAACACTAGATTGCTCGCGACTTCACGATGTGGAAAGCGCTTGTTCTGGCTATTGCCTTGGCTCGAGAGGTCATCGCGGACTGGCAATTTCGCTCGAGACCAGATCTTGCACCACCTCGTCTCAACATCACCATTCCTCCGACAAAGGATGTCGAGAAGGGATACTTGTTTGTCGCCCCTTTTGCCGGTCTTCAAGATACCGTGAATGAGCAGCACGGACCACGCCAAGCTGGGCCATATATCTTCAGAGACGATGGCGACCTGATCTGGTCAGGGTACGGGTACTACTCAATCTGGGCGACCAATTTCCTCACTGTCGAGTGGGAAGGGAAGCCCGTTCTTGCCTGCTTCGAGGGCGATCATAACCCTGGGTACGGTCACGGTCACGGCCATGTTACCTTCTTGGACCAGCACTACGAGACGATACGAGAGCTACGAGCCGGTCGCCACAAGATCTCCGACAAACACGAATTCTGGACGAGAGACGGCAAGACCGCGTTCATTCAGATCTACCAGCCTGTACCAAGACTGCTCAAGAAGTATGGCGCGAAGCCGGAGCAGCAGTGGATCGTCAATGCTATCATTCAAGGTATACTCCTATGGCACTATGTTGCTCCCGCGGGCACTAATGGCTCCTAGAACTCAACATCGCTACTGGTGAGGTACTCTTCGAGTGGGCAAGTCTGGACCACGTCTCACCTGACGAGAGTGTGCTTCCGATTAATCCTGGACAAGCTGGGTCTGGCTACAATAGCTCTGACGCCTGGGATTACTTCCACATCAATAGTGTAGACAAAGATCCAGCCGGCAACTATCTAATCTCGGCAAGGGACGCCTGTAGTGTCCACAAGATTGATGGCAAGACTGGTGCGATCCTCTGGAGGTTGAACGGCAAACAAAGCGACTTTAAATTCGACAAAAAGGCTGGGAAAT
>JAABUW010009442.1_pt1 | contig 11113 bp, 19 predicted proteins | sample 5560081 | NCBI WGS metagenome assembly JAABUW01 (sample SAMN10711882, study PRJNA513363) | rock metagenome | isolation source: Antarctica rocks | place: Antarctica: Victoria Land, Knobhead sud | reverse complement strand
CAGCAACGGCAGAACCAGGAGTGTGCCTAGCTCTGCAGTCAGCTCAGGTCAGGCTAGCAGGAGGTCAAGCATCTCCACTAGCATTGCTGACAGACCAGCCTGGAGCCCTTGCTTCAGCCGCAGCTCTGCTTTGCAGACATGCTTCGCAGAGAACAGGACTCCAGACAGCGGGAGGCTCACCACAGCCAGCCCCCACAGGGCCACTAGCAGCACCTGTCCCTCTCCTAGCCCTGTCAGAGCAGTTGTAGACAGCCCTGCTGTAGAGCCCAGCAGTGTGCAAGCGATCAGGCGCACTGGCAGCAATGCTGCAGCGGCTCGCTTGATGAGCACAGCTAAGACTGGAGGCAGCGCCAGGGCGGCTGCTCAGCCTAGTGCTGTCAGACCCACACCAGCACAGTCCAACGCCGGCAGAGCAGGTGTGCAGGGCACAACCAGGGCTACCAGAGCAGGACAGTCCAAGGCAGGGCCAGCTGCACCTGTCCCAGCTGTTCAGAGACCTGCAACAATCAGAGCCACAGCACGTAGCAGCAAGGCTGCAGCATCCACATCTGCTGGGCAGTCTGTCGCAAAGAACAGGGGAGCAGCGTCTGGAAGGCCGGGTGAAGTGCAGAGCAAGTCTGGTCCTACACCTGTTGAGCCCAAGCAGGCAAGGAGAGGCCAAGACAGGACAGTGAAGAAGGAGGCACCTACAAGGACCCAGCCTGCACGCCGGGCAAAAGACTCTGGGCACATCTGGAAGTGCTAGACTCACCTCTTTTCTACCTCCTTGTATTCATACACTCGCATTTCTAGTCTGCGGGTCTTTCATGCATGATGATGTATTGGCACTTTCAGTAGATGGATCCTTGGATGGGCTATGCTTAGTCTTATTTGAATTTGCTGGCTGCTGCATCTGTTGTCTCGATCAAAGCACGCTTCTATTGTACAAATCTTCCAAGCCTGATGATACATTGGCACTCTCAGACAATTTTTCTACTAGACTTGCTCTCACTCAAGGTTGCTGACTACAGATTGCTGTTCACATGCCTTGTTCACTCATTGTGATTTCGAGACAATTAAGAACAAAATTTGCAAGGCATCACACGATTATAATTCATCTAAGTACCTGCAAGTCCTATTTAAGTCATTTAATAAAGCTTGTACATGAGTGGCAACACCGTGGGCTCACTTACTTCAGCACACCAGTAGTGATAGTGCAGCAACAGTAGTCCTCACTTGCAGATGTTTGGCAGCCCACCTAGTAACATGTGCCATACCTGCAACACCTCTTGATGTGCTGCTGGGGAACCTACTCTTAAGTAAATCATCACTTACATGATGCATTTGAAGGTGCCGTTTTCTGTCAAGCTTCCAATATCTCTGGTAAAAGCAAGTGCAGACATGCTGCTGGCTAGCACAACAGCACAGGAAGGCTGCACAGAGACCTTGCCATTGGGCAGCTCAACAGTTTTCCACACAAGATACTGTAAACTCATGTCAGCTTTGTCGGCAGCTGCTGGTGTTGAGTCATGCTTTGCACAAGAGAGACAGTTCATTACAGGTCTGACATTGTATAAAGCATGGTCGAATCTACAATACACTGTATAGTGAAACCTGAGTCCAACAGTTGCACAGAGCAGAGGCGGCCGCTACCAGGCTGGCATGTTCTAATTACAATACAGCATGTGTAAAGGGGTGGCATAGAGCCTCAGCTCCAGAGCCTGAATGTGCTGTCTGAGGCTGCAGACACCATGAACTCTCCACGAGGATCAAACACAACTGCTTGCACAGCATCTTCATGCCCGTGCAGCTGCTGCAGCAGCTCGCCACTGGAGGTGCTGTAACACAGGACCTTGCTATTGTCACTGGCCACAGCCAAGACTTCTGAGCTGCGGTCAAAGCTACACTTGTTGAGGGGGTGTTCTCCTGCTGCCATGCTTCTCACCTCTGCAACCATTCTGACATCCCACAGCTTGGCAATGCCATCTGCATCTGTAGAAGCTACCATGGTTCCCTGCACGTACCACCACGCTTCAGTACATGTGTGATGGTATTCACCTGATTCAAGCTTGTCAGTGCATGTCATCTCTGTTTCCTGTATGAACCAGCATATGAAGTTATGTCGCTTGGTAGTGCTGTGCTGTCTGCCTGTGGGCTTGTCATGACTTGGCTGTGAGGTGAGCAGATGTCATCAACTGCCTGGAGTTGCACCACTGTAAGTGGGCAGGTTTTGCTGCATTGCCGCGCCCAAGGCAAAGGCCTTCAGCTGCCCATTTGATCCGCATGCCAAACACAGAAGACTTTCTTGGCTGCATTCTGTGCATCCAAACATACTGGATAAGATAGACAATACAATCACCAACCATGACAGCTCCACAGATGCATCCAGCACCTGCTGTGCACACAGTAGAACTTTGAAACAGACCGGCACACATGAGGCACGCAGCTGGAAGATTGTGATCTGAGATCATGATCTCAATGGAGATCAACACAGTCAAAATCTGCACGACTGAGTGCCTCACAGCTGAATGCCACACAATCAACGTTCTCCTGGCAGCAATTCACGATGGTGGTATGGGAGGTACCTGGCAGTTGAAAGCCACACAGTTGACACTGTTGTGGTGGCCATAGAAGGTCTGAGTGCAGAGGCCAGTCCGGGCGTCCCAGATGGAGACTGTCTTGTCAGAGGAGGCAGTGCAGAGGCTGCTGCTGAAGGGCTGCCAGCACACCTCATTCACTGAGTCCACGTGGCCCCTGCATTGATGCACTTTGATTGTCAGAACTGGTGGTGAGTTTGTGATGAGGTTTTGATGAGTATTGATGCCTGATGATGCGCCGCTGAAGCTGCAGCTGAAGGGCTGACGCACACCTCATTCACTCAATCCACACAAACCCTGCAATGACACAGTCAGACTATCAGTCCTTTCAGGGATTTTGTGATGGCGTTTTGATGAGTGATGATGCCAAATTATATGTTGCTGAAGCTGCAGCTGAAGGGCTGACGCATGCCTCATGCACCAAATCCTCACAAACCCTGCAATGACACAGTCAGACTATCAGTAGCTTCAGGGATTTTGTGATGGGGGTTTGATGAGAGTTGCTGCCTGATGATGCGCTGCTGAAGCTGCAGCTGAAGGGCTGACGCACACCTCATGCACTCAATCCTCACAAACCCTGCAATGATACAGTCAGACTATCAACGCTTTCAGGGATTTTGTGATGGGGTTTTGATGAGTGATGATACCAAATCATGCGCTGCTGAAGCTGCAGCTGAAGGCCAGCAGATGGACCTCAATCTCTGAGTCCACAGAGCGCCTGCAGCAATTCTGTCAGGGTGTCAGTGTTGGTCCATGTCAAGAGCTTGTCGAGGGATGACATCAGATGAATTTTAGTGACACTGCAGCTGAACATCTCCTTCAATAACTCCTGCATGCCCCCTGCAGTGTTGTGGACGACCATCCCACTTTTGAGTGTTGCAGTCAGGCAGTCACAAGTAATGGAGAATCCAAAGGTTGATGAGTAGAGACGTCAGGTCACATCTGCATCTATCTTTGCTGGCACAGGAGCAAAGTGAAAGCAGCCCTACGAGGAGTGCTGGCAGCCCTTCAGCAGCCGCAGGATCATTGCAGAGCCTTTCATCCAGGCCCAAGATCTTGCAGCATTTGCTGGGAAGCATTGTACTCTTTGAATTGAAGAGCCACATGTACAGTGGGAAATTTGGCATTGATCCTCATAGAGTTATATCATACTCAGACAGTGCATGAGCGATGTGTCTTTGTGACTGCAAAGTGCCTGTCACTTCAGTTACCGGCAAGTTGTGACAGACTTATGCTGCAAGTACTCTCTTCTGCAGCTGCTCAGACAGCGCCTCCTGTACTTAGTCCTGTCAAGCGTCTGACTAAACCTCCACCTATTACTATCCATTACTAACCACATTGCAGCATGGAAGCTGCACCTGAGGCTCTGCCTGCACTTGGAGGTTGTGATGTCCCACAAGCGAGCGCTGTGGTCCAAGCTGCAGCTGGCCACAAAGTCCCCCAGGTCGTGGAATGCCACCCCCCACACCGCCTGGGTGTGGTCTGTGTAGGTGGCAACACAGCGCTGCTGCTCAAAGCTCCACAGCTTGACACTCGAGTCACCAGATGCAGACGCCAAGTGACTGCCCTGCAACATGAATGCACGACAATTAAGCTTGACCAACCCATTGCAGTCTGCGCGTCTCTGGTGACGTGTTTGCTGATTGCGTGAGTGCTGTACAAAGTGTGTGCAGAGGTTTGGGTTCTGACACTTGCTACTAAAATGAGAGTGAGAGTGGTGGTGTTGGCAGCTGTGGAAATTGTTTGCGGGGCAGGCTTTGGTTGTGAGAGCCATGCCCACAACCAGCAGACCAAGGCAAATGAGTCAAGCAATGCAGGACTTTGTCAGCAGTCCAAGCCTTTTGAGCTCAAACAGCAGCTACACTTAGTTGATGATCTGTATAAGTGTAATCAAGCTTGAGGCAGAGCTGTCAGCATCCACAAGGCAGACTCTGCCTGGCAGAGTGCTGCACCACACAAAGAGAGAAAAGCTACAGGCCAGCCTTTTGCCATCCACTTGGCATGCTTGGCCCCCCTTTTAAAGGGAGCTTGGACCCCTTTAGTTGGTGCTGATAGGCAATGGCGAAATCCTCATGCACTTTTGATGCTGTCGCCTCACTATGGCTTGGTATAGGTACAGTGAGGTAGAGTGTCAGACAGTAGGGGGGCCCAAACCAGAGGTGAAAGGTGACAAAAGGGGGTCCTACCTTCAGTGAAAGGCGACAGGAGAATTGTCCTACCCCTGGGGTCTTACTTCGGGGTGGAAACTAACAGAAGGGGTCCAACCTCAATGTTGGGTGGCAACAAAAAGGGGGCCCTACCTTAGGGTGAAAGCTGACCCCAGCCACCCAGTCAGTGTGACCCTCCCCACTCATTATGAGGTCCCCTCTGGGCAGGTGCCACATCTTCCAGGTCTTGTCATCACTGCCCGTCACCTGCCAGCACAGCATGACAGTCAAAGCATGACAGTCAAAGCATGTCAGTCAAAGCATGACAGTCAAAGCATGACAGTCAAAGCATGTCAGTCAATGCATGACAGTCAAAGCATGACAGTCAAAGCATGACACTCAAATCATGTCAGTCAAAGCATGACAGTCAAAGCATGTCAGTCAAAGCATGACAGTCAAAGCATGTCCGTCAAAGCATGACAGTCAAGCCACGTCATCCTTGACAGCCAGACCAGTGCATGTGAACTTTTTGAGCTTCAACTTCTCACAATAGGCCCAACCTTTAGATACAAGTCCCAGACTGTGAATGGGAGCTGCCAAGTTGGATCCATAACACAGGCGCAGTTTGATGCACAGTGGTGGTGAGCCAAGCAATGATGGGTCACACTGGAAGCAAACTTTGCTTGCCCCCAAAGCAGTCCAAACATGCTCTTCATACATATTGCTATAGCCATAACTGTGCATATACATACATATATACATGTATATACATGTATACATACATGTGTACCCATATACATGTCTATAGACAACCACCTACATGACAGCAGTCCAATGGTGGGGGGGCTAGGGGTGGGGAGCATACCACAATGGGCTTGGTGGGGTGCATGGCCAGGCTGCTGACAGACATGAGGTGGCCCTTGAAGGTTTTGGCCAGGTTCAGTACCTTCACATCCACCGGGGGAAAACTCAGCCCAGCCACCGGGTTGCTGCGCACCCCACCCTGCACACATTCACACATACACTCAGACCAAGAAGGGATCCACAGTCGCAATTTTGTGACATGTCTAGGGCAATTCTAGACATGTCCAGGGCAATTTTGCCAATGTCCTCCAAGGCCATAAAGATGCATCCTTTAGTGATGATTCAGATCCAGAGGCAATGACAGTATGCTACCCCAGTCTGGCCTGGGCGCACTTGTCAGGACTGGGTGCATTTGTCACACTAGTGCTCATGTACGACAGATTTGATTCATGTACAAGAAGACACAGGTGCACTTCACTGCAGGGCTGAAATGTCGCAAACATTAGGATGCTGGGCAGCTTATGCTCAAGCTTGCTGTGTCAAACAGAACGCAAAAGGTTTCAGCAGGGCATGCTGCAACATGAGACACACTGCATTGCTTAGCTCAGCACCAATGCTGTGGCACGCCCATAACCAGGAAGTGAACAGAGAAGACTGCCATAGTACATGGACAGGTTTGGGCCTGAGCAGGCAATGCACAACAGCAGGCTTACACTGCAGTAACAGATGGACAGGTGTTGTCCTGAGGAGGCCAACATGCAACAGCAGGCTTACAGGCAGCGTGGCTCCCATTGGTCTGGCAGTCATGCCCTTGCCAGACTTGTTGAAGCCCTTCATGGTCTGCTGATTGGGACTGCCCGGGGTGGCGGGCCCCCTCTGCTGGGTGGCTGCCAGGCTACCCCCACCCAGGCCCGCCTGGCTCTTCATGGTGGTGCTGGGCTGGGCCCCCTCTAGCACCTTCACCTGCAGAAGCCAGCCATACATTCTGGTTTCACTTTCTGACCTTACACAGTAAGTGAAGCACAAACAGACAGACGTACGGTCAGCCAGACAGACATGGAAGATACAAGCACAGATGGCAGCTTGCATGCAGCTGTGACGGTGCAACTTGTGTGAAGGGGTTGCATGCTTGCAGCCGCTTCCTGGACAGCGTGAACTTTTCCTCAGGACCAAGCAAGCAATAAAGTCACACAAGAAACTACTCTGTAATTCGTATCCTTATCAAGCGATTGTTACATGTTCCATTCATGTCAATTTGAGACGCATAGATCTTCCGTACACAACGTCGGTGAGGGGAAGGGGCAGATGACAGGTCAGAGGGGGCTGGGGGGGGGGAGCACCTGGGCCTCAAGGGCTTCTGTGCGGGCCTGGAGGCGCTCCTTCTCCAGGCGCACCAACATCTTCTCCTTCATGGCCACCTCATACTTGTGCCTCAGCTCCTCTATCGTCGGCTCATACTGCATGCTTACGACACAACATCAGTGCACCATTGTGGTACATGTCATCATTGGGGATCGCACAGCACTTGTGTTGCAGCAGGGATGATACAGTGTCACACAAAGCGAGATTATTCAGGGTTGAGGGTTTGACCTCTATGACCTGCAGGGATTGACCCTGAGACCCAAACCGTAATGTGTGCATTATGATACTATTATCGCTTCTCCCATATGGACCTCATGCTGCAGAGGTACAAGCTGGCAAGCTGACATCAGATGCATGGCATCATTGCCTCAGTCCTGAATTGGTCAGCATGCATGGGTATGGTCAACAAGTGGCCTCAGCTGGATGCATGCACAAGAAGTAGACAGGCAGAGTGCGTGGCTAGCAATCATTTCTTTGTCCTTGTCCTTGAGAGCTTGTGAGAGGCAATCCAACACAACATATACACCACCAATGACCAGACTTCAGTATTTTTGCACTGCCACGTAACACAGCTCCAAATTGTGTGCACCATGTCTGTCATGCATATCCACACTGCACTGCAGCCAAAAATGCAGTCAGCGCCAGCTGTGCTTGTCACAATCACTATGGTGATGGATGTACACCGTATTCCAGTCTTGCTAGAGATGCTGTCAGCTCACACCGAACTCGTGGCATGTTCCGTATCTCTGCAGACTCATTCTCTCATTCATACCCAAAACACATGTCTTCCCCAAGAGTCAGATCCATACAGTCCTGAGTAACTTTCAGTATGCAGTCAGCATGGCAGCAATGATGGTGAGTCAAGCTCACCATGGAGTAGTGCTTCTTCAGGATCTGCATATCATGGATGAGCTTGTTCTTCTCCTGGGCCACTCGCTTGTGATGCATGCGGTGGAAGTCACGCTCCTTCCGGAACTTGTCCCAGGTTGCAGACGCCTGCATGCATGAACAGATTGAGGATTACACTTGAATCTGTCCAGCATCAGTGCGTGACTCTGGGTGGTGAGTGGGACCTGCAGCAGATGTGCAGCGCCAGCTGGGACCCTGCAGGGAGGCCGGACAGACTCCAGCAGACAGTGCTCACTGTGCAAAGTGCTGTTCTGTGGCCAGCGTAGTTGGCTGCAATAAGATGTGAATGTCTGCATGTGACTTGAAGCTGCCAATGCCATCTCTGTGTAGCACAGCCGTATGCGCAGCACACATACTGTCTGGCTGCAGATCATGCCCAGCTAACATAACGTAACTCAGAGACATGCTCCTCACTGTATGCATGTGTACTGATGCATGGATAGTGGGTGATGAAATGCTGTTGAAGTGGCAATTAGCTCCTTTGTGCCTTAGCACTGACCCTGAGGGCTGTACTACTAGTGCACCCATGACATTCAGACGCACAGCAGAATGGCGGCGGTGAGATTTACTCATGTGCCTGCATTAGCTAGGCACGTGTCAGGCCATTTGTGCTTTTGCAAAAAGGCTGTTTTGGGCGTTTCTGCAGTCAACGTCACCTATGCAAGTGCTGTTACAAGTTGCATGTGTAGTGTGCAATGATCAGGGCAGTCAAAGCAGGGTGTAACAGGGTATGCCCAGCAATCTGGACAAGATGTTGTGGAGGGAGTTGGTGGTTGTGGGCAATCCTTTGCGGGACAGCGCGTAGCAGTTCTGAGCACAAATCCTGCAGGATCAACTCTTGAGAGCTTTCAAGAATGCAAGCGTTTAGCACTGCAGCAAACCGGACAAAGCGCAAAGCTGTTTGATCTCTGCCATGGTCAGGCAGTCTGCATGCTCAAAGTATGTAGTGATGCTCAAATGCTGTACTGTGCCGCTACAAGCATCTCACAGGTCCTGAGTTTTGTGCAACATGTTGCAACTGACCTAATGATGGACAAGCCTGTGCACACAGTGCCAAGCAGCAATGTCCAATGTATGTGGACAGACCCTTTTGCAGACGCGCCTTTCAGAGGCCCGCGAGAGGCTCACACAAGACACACGTGATGTCATAACATCAACATCAACATCTTGTGAGGCTGTGCACATTGCATCAATGAAACAAAACGCTGTTCCTGGGTACCTTTTCAGCAAGGCTCTTGGCATCTTCCACTTCCTTGCGCACACCATGCAGCTGGTCCTCCAGCTGCAGGTTAGAGGTGTATAGGTCCAACACCTTCTCATTTGCAGCCAGGTCTGCTCGGCCTGTTGCCTTCATCTCATACCTGAGCACAAAATGGTTCTTGGAGGCGGCAATTGTAAAGCAAGTCTGTGGTCGTACACATGGCCAAATTTTGTTACGAAGCCAGCAATACTGTTGTGTCTGCAATGACCACGCTGCTGCCATACGGTCTAAATGAGCATGTAGCAGTCATACTGCAGGGCAAGGTCGATAAGATAGTAAGTACTCAGGGGTGCAACATACTCAGGCTGTGAGGTGGTGGTGAAGCAAGAATGCACACGTATAACTGTACAAATTGCAGAATGGGAGAGATCAGATGTTGGCAAAAGACAGGCCAGTATACCATTCTGTCTCAAACATTTCCAGTGTCTTTGACAAACCCATCTTGACCAGGAAGTTGCGAATGAAGTCATCAACGACTTCAGGTCGCTGTGTGACCTGTCCAATTTGTGGCTCCACATCGTGTACTGCTGGCCACTGATCTGGCTGCCACAGGTACACACATCTCGAGTCAGCAGCCAGGTAGCAGTGCGAAGGACAGAAAGTATTGAGCAGTTGTCCGATTTCAGGCTAATGCAGCTCAGAAGATTAGACATGCTGGAGAAAAAATACCTTGGCAGTAAGATTTTGCAAGCTGCGCAGAGCAGAGTCAAGGTCCTCTCCTATCAAGTTGTCATCGCCCACGCTACATACAAGCATGATCTTGTGAGGCCATGTATTTTGAAGAGTCCCTGCAGACGTGCTCGTCATTGCACAAGGTCACACCTTACAACTTCAACCTCTTCATACTGGAAATCGTCGTCTGAGTCGTCAAGGTGGGGAGGCTCTAGCTCAACGTCTGAGGCAAGATCTGTCATGTTCTTAAAGCAGACAGAGCTTGACTGTCAACATTCCGCCCAATCAGCTGAAGCTGCTGATAGCCTTGCCAACGGCTTTCAGCAAGAGGTCAGATGTCACCCTTGAGCTGGACCCGTTTCAAACTTGTGTGCCTCAGCAGCACAGTGATCACCGGTCTGGCGCGGGCTCGAGACAATGCCAATGGCCAGTATAGGCAGTATCGACAAATCAGAGGAGATTCAGAGGGGTCGGACTGCTCACCTGCTGATCATCCGAGGGCTTTCGAGCCAGCGTCCTATTGAACGAGGGTTCTGAATGTATCCCAACTAAATTACTAATCCTGCAAGCTACTGCACAAAGTACTGCGTCGACACAAGCCCTGTGGACGAGAATGCAGTGCAGTGCTGAAGTCCCCAAGCGCTGCGCCTCAGCGAGCAGGCTGAGGCAGATCACGCCACAGCTCGTCAGCGATGGCGCTGTGGGTCAGGATGTCGGTGGTAATGGCCGGCTGTGACATTGGCGCCCCCTGCTTTGCCGTGTAAGGTATTGATCGGTTACTTATGACGACACTCGCAAGAAACGGGCGTGCGCTAGCGATTGTTTTGGATGTATTCATTGCGTAGTTGCAAACGGGATCTTGATTGCCGTAGCCTCGCGTTATGCATTGCACAGGACTTTGTCGGAAGTAACCTATTTTGTTAAGGGGCTGAAGCAGTGTCCATCACCTGAGCACGTTCCTGCAGGAAGACATTGAAGTTTCGGATCTAGAGCACAGTCTCGATGACTGCAGCATGGGCATCCAATCTGCCTCTGCCTGTCTCTCAACTACCGGCCACGTCCGACAAGGTGGCAGATGTTTACAATCTGTCTGCACACATAAACGGCTTGCGTATGTACGAAAGCGGCAGCGTGATCGGTCCGCAACAACAGCTACATTCTGATCCAAGTGGTAGCGGCAGCCACAGTGACTCCTCCGTGACCGTTGGCAGTCCGTCACCAACAGCCCCACCTGCACAGCGACAGCAACAACCTGTTGCCAAGGTGACCAAGCCTCAGCAACCGTTTCAGCAGCCTTTTCAGCCACAGCACACCTTCCCATTGCCTGGCACCAGCCCAGTCGGCTGGGGAGGCCAGGCAATCCAGGACAGCACAGGCTTCCG
>JAABUW010009441.1_pt1 | contig 11113 bp, 7 predicted proteins | sample 5560081 | NCBI WGS metagenome assembly JAABUW01 (sample SAMN10711882, study PRJNA513363) | rock metagenome | isolation source: Antarctica rocks | place: Antarctica: Victoria Land, Knobhead sud | reverse complement strand
TCCTTTGTTTCCGGCCAACCCGCGCCAATTGGCCACCCTTTCACGCCTCGTTGTTTTGCGTAGCCTTCGGCCACAGAGAGCCAATTTTCTTGCTTTATATCCGCGCTTGCATCGAAGCAAACAATGATATCAACATCACGGCCTTTGCGGAGAAGAGGGTACAATGGCAGATTGTTGCTCATTCCCTGAATAGATGTCAGTATCGACCCGCGGAGCTTACTAGTCCTGCATTTAATGAAATGAAGGCCACACGAGAAGAAGATGCTTGTGTATTTGAGCTTGCTCTTAAAGACTCTGGCAAATCTGAATCCTACTGGACCATTTGGACTGAAGCATTGGCTGTTGACCAAAAACAGGATTGTAAGGTCAAGACAGCAGGTCCAGAAAGATGCTTGATGCGCCAGAATGTTGTTTTTGGATATAGCGATAACGCAGGACATTGATAGTACGGGACAATGATTAAGTGGGAGGATCATGATGTTGGATGATATTGAAAGAGCGGGTGTAAAGATTGGTGTGGAGGTGGTATTGAAAGATAAAGAATGTAGTAAGCGTGGAGATCCACATACTATAAGATGCTAGGCCAGCGGTCTTGCATGTGTGGATGGAGAAGGGGTTGAATGGTGCGGCTTGCTCATTTAGGCTTCTCCATAGGGAGGGAATAATGATGACCACGATGTGTAGGAGAGCCAAAACTTACGGCATCCATCAATTCAAGGTATTCGTCTCTGTGAATGCTTATAGGACAAGTCGATGGTAGCTGACCTTCAAGACCGAGTACGTAGTTGGGCACCGCCCCTGGATGTATGGGGTGAAGCTTGATCAAGTCCTCATTCCTCTCCTCAACCAAGTCGTCAACGCCTCCAAAGCCGGCCAGTCCTTTGATGATCGGCCTAACCTCTTTGTAGTAATGCGCAAGAGTAGCACAGAAAGCCGAGCCCCAAATTCCAAGCATGTAAGGTGTGCCTAGTTCTGGAAGCCCTAAGCCGTCCTCACGGGCTAGGCTCCGACCTTTAGAAAAGCGTCGACCAATACTCCAGGAAGGAATTCCTGCCTCAAATTCTTCACACCATAACTCATAAGGTGAGAATTCGAACCACTGGAACCATGCCTCTTGCTTCGCCTTCTCTTTGACGGCGTTTGCCGTCTTGCCATTCGCGTTCTCATTTTGGGTCTTGAGCTCTTCGACCGGTATTTCGTGTCTTACAGCAGCGTAGATCGGAAGTGGATTCTGGCCTTCAGCAAGGTACGAACGTTGGTTTGAGAGTCTCAGATCACGAAAGTCAAGACTCAATTCGTCGCGTGGTACAAGCAGTCGTGCAGCCAAGAGTAGACCATAGGCATCGACAATCCCGAAGCTTGCGTTTGGATCCCCTTTGAGTTTCTCGATGATCCCTGAAAGTAAGTACTTGTTAGTTGGCGCTCTTGTAAGGAGCTCCAAGAAGGCCGGTGGATATGCTATGTGGGTTCCCGTCCTCCGCTTTAGATGCTCTATGATCCTGTCATGCCTACGGCCACAAAGAGTCGAATAGTACAATGTCTGAAGCCAGCAACTGCCACTAACACCGGCTGTGTATGTCGCAATATCAAACAAACCAGCCTCTTGAGCCGAAAGGTACGAGGACGTCCCGGCAACGAGCGCACGTAGGCCGCCACCTGATCCCGACATGGCAATCGTCGGTACGTCTCGAGGATCGATATCGGAGATGCCAAGATATCTCGAGAGCGCGCCAGTCGTGTATTGTTTCCTCCGCTGAATGAACGCTAGCTCGTCAGGACACAAGTCTTTGCCGATTCGTACTCGTGCTTTTGAAACTATATTCGGATGAAGACTTTCATCTTGTGCTTCCTCCCATATTTCGTAAGCCAGTGAATCAGGTCCCATCTCCATCTCCATCTGTAGCTTCGCTACATAACCTGGGAGAGCTTGTGCCCATTCGGGGAGGACTTGATCGGCGATCTTGTCCCCGAGAGAAGACCATTGGAAGGACGTTATGGACTTGCGAGCTGTCGCGACTCTAGAGGAGAATAACGCCCATGCTGAGCTATCCTCGGCTTCATCGACCTCAACATCTTTCTCTTTGCTCTCTACAGAAGATGTAACATTAACAGAATTGTTGTCCTTTCCGTTCTCTTCCGGATGCCCAAATTTCCTGCCGCTAGAGCTGGCGACAAGTGGACGCGTTTTGGGCCATTGCTGCTTATTGCTACTGTCGCTGTGTAACCTTGCTCCGGGTCGATTGAGAGAACCAAAAGCTACTGCACAGCCAGCGAATGTATAGAACACATAACGTGGGGTCCATTGGCATCGGACACGATGCATAATATAGTTGGCATGGAGGCATGGAAGAAGGGATGTTCCTGCCAAGGCAGAGCACGCGCTGAAAAGTCCCCTCGGTTATGCTTTTAGCGGCGGGAACTCCCGTCAATAACCGTTCGCGCTCCTCAAAGCCTACGACATATAGGTAACGTGGTAACGTATAACAGGGACGTGCCCCTAGGCTTGTTCACCAGTGAGAAGGCTGAGCTCGAAAGGCGCAATCATCGACTTCCCGAGTATCACGCGGATCGCAACTGCGAGCACCAAGTACCGAAGCAGACATGGCGAAAGCACGGAATGCCGTCCACGCTGAGGAGAAAGCGGAAGTTGAGGTTCTCTTCGCAGATGCGGCCAAGTACAGCGACCTGGGCAAAAGGCTCAAGGCTCTGCAAGCGAGTCTTGAGGGCGGAGGGCGAACCGTGAGAGACGCCATAGGCCCTGTGCACAATAATACTCGGGACCACCAGATAATGATACATAGTAAGACGGCATTACAATTGAACAATCTAAAGCTAACCGGCTCCGAGACATTGAGAGACTCGATGCCCAAATTGACAAGATGCTGGAGCCTGGTCAAGACAAGGGCAAGGAGGAGAGGATCATTCGAGCTGGGTATGTCACTCTCATATCAATATTTAAGTCTCTACATTCATGCTGACTGTAGCTGTAGCCCAGCCAAGGTTGGGCTTACAGAGTACATGGCCTCGCTCAAGCGTGTCAACCGTGCCCTTTGCCAAATGACCGCGACCAATATACGTGCCAATCAACAAGCGATTGGAGATTTCGAAAAGCTTCTCAATGAGGGTAGCACCACCCTACAAGGATTGTTTCGGTCGACCCTCCTTGAATACGCCAAACCCGTAGAACCGCTGCATTACATCACGAAAAGTGAGCATGGCATCCCCCAGTCTTTACTAAACTACGCTAATGCTAGATAGAATTGCAATTCCCTGTCATCCCACAGGAGCATGCAGCATACTTGGGAGCCATGGACAAATACATTTCTTCTCCAAGCGCCCGTAATGCTGCTTCCCACCAACGCGAATCGCCTTCTGTTCGTATATATACAGAATGCCGTAGCCCTTACCTCGTCAGCAGTCTCCAAAGTCTATCCATAGCGTCCATCAGTACTTCCAAGCGAAAGGATAACGACGACACTTACCGGCAAGGGACTAGTGCGATTGGAACATACACCACCGCCATTGAAGGTCTTTTTCTTGCCGAATTACACAATGTTTCTACGGTCTTCCCTCGCGAAGATATTGGCATAGCGATCGAGAGTACCACCCGAAAAGCCCTAGCCGATTTTGCGAAAACTCTCCGTGAGCTCAATATGTACATCAAGCAGAACCTGACTGCCGATTGCTTCCTGGCCTTCGAGATCATCGAATATGTGACACATGTCGCACATCGGGTCAATTTAGCCATAGGCGATGTGAAGTTGCCCTTTGCCGACGCTCTGAAGCCAGTTCGGGAGACTGCGAAAGCATCGCTGCCAGAACTCCTTGATGATCAACGCCGGCGCATCGGCGATATGCAGGTGCTTCCGGCCAATGGCTCCGCACTGCCATTTACCACCCAGACTATGAAGCTGATGCAAAGCCTGTCCGACTACCCAAAGTCCCTTTCCTCAATCCTTACCTCTCTTGGCGACGGCAATTGGACTCACGGCTCCATGGCATGTCATAGTACCAACTCTACCACATCCCTCCCATCTCTCAAATCACTCGACGTTGGTGCGGACGGTAATCAACTCCTTTCGCATTACATTCTAGACACCATAGACACCCATCTTAACACCTTCGAATCACGCGCTCGTATTCTGCTCAAATCAAAAGCTGTTCACGGTGTTTTTATATCGAACACAGTAGCCACGATCGACAAAATGATCCGCTCATCAGACCTCGACCACCTTCTCTCAAACGCCACCGCCCAAACCAAGCTCGAGAGCTGGCGCAAAAAGGGCACCAGCATCTACATGGACTCATGGCGCGAACCCTCGTCTGCCCTCTTCGACGTGCAATACACCAACCGCGGCCCACGCCCACAATCAGGCAGCGCAGTTAATTCCGCTGATGTCGTCAAATCCCTCAGTAGCAAAGACAAGGATGCCATCAAAGAGAAATTCAAGCTCTTCAATAGCAGCTTCGAAGAGTGTGTCAAGCGTTATCGTGAAATGAGTGGAAGTATGGAGCGAGAGGTCAGAAGCAATCTGAGCAGGGAGGTTGGCAATATGGTCGAGCCTCTGTATGCACGGTTCTGGGACCGGTATGAGGCGCTCGACCGAGGTAGGGGTAAGTATGTAAAGTTTGACAAGGGACAGCTGGCTGCAACACTTGCAGCATTGGGCTAAACGAATTCCGTCGCTATCTAGAATTCTTCCCTCGTGGTCAATCAGCGGAATTCATTGAAAGTCCTATACGTTGAAACGCATAGCGAAGATACCATAGCCAGTCAATCTCCAGAGAAAGGCAGCAACGTCTCACGTCGCAAAGTGAGATTGAAGTCCTTGTTAAAATTTGCTCGCTATCTGTAGTGGGGTATCAAATCTATCGCAATTTAACTTCGTTCCATGAAGAAGGCAGGTAGAAGTTCTGCCATCCCAACCATCGCTATGCAAGTAGATAAAGGATCTAGTTTCCCGATATAGTGGGAAGTATTCGGAAGCGATTCGTTAAAGACGGCAGGCGAAATAAGTGCTAAGCAGAATGAGGTCGTGATCGGGGCTTGGATAATTCCAAGATCGTATACGTAAGGGATCAATCCTTTCGTATAACAGTGTAAGAATGCTAGTGAACCATGCTAGTCAGCCTATCCAGCGTCTATCCCATAACAGCGGCAAAGTCACAGCGATAATGATGCTGATTGTCAAAGAACAAGCTTCTGCAGAGCTTCCAAAGCTTGAGGAAGCATGAGTCTCTACTTGAAAAGACTTTTTAGCTCATCCAGCTTGCGCTTCGCAGCCTCGGCCTTGTCGAGCTTGCCACGGTTCATGCTGAGATCTGCTAAGCTTTGCTTCTTGCGCTGGAGATCCAGCATCTTGTCTTCGAAACTATCGTCCATAACATAACGGTAAGTGAAAACCTCTCGCTTCTGCCCCAAGCGATGAACACGATCAATAGCTTGGGCTTCAGCGGCAGGGTTGAACTGAGGCTCCATGACATAGACCTTGGATCCAGTGGTCAGATTAAGACCTAAACCGCCAGCGGTGATCGATATCAGGATGACACAAACTGCGGGATCGTCTCGGAAAGCTTCAAGTGATGCGTTGCGGTTCTTGCGGCTCATCTTACCGTCAAGACGGACATACTTGATACCATTGTCTTCAAGAGCGATCTGTATCAAGTCGAGGTTGGCAGTCCAGCCTGAGAAGACAACGCTTTTGATGGGATGCTCTCCGGATGGAAGACTCTTACTCTCGATCTCTGATTCTCTGAGGGAGTCGAGGAGAGCCTTGACTTTGGTGTGAGGCCCACCGTAACGGCCCATGATCTTCGCTTGACGAGGGTTCTGTCGGGCCTCAGCTCTCGCATCCTCAGCAGCCTCAATACCCTCCTTAGTAAGATCGAAAAATGAGGTCCGTTGTGACACTTCACAGAATGGGCATTTGAAACGATGGTCGACTGAATTTTGCTCAATACTAGCCCTGACACCATCCATACATTCTTTGCAGAGCATTTGATAACAGGGCAACATGCATCCAATGACTTCGTCTTTGCCATTTGCCGTGTCTTCATTCTCAAAAACTTCAACCTTCTTGGAGCATTGAGCGCAGCTGTCAGAATCGGTCTCTCTGAACAGCATCAGCATCTCGTAAGCAAGCTTCGGGCTGAGCGCTGCCCTATTATCGTCTTCATCGTCGTCGAGATTGATGGCATTATCCTGGCTGAACCCTTCGGTGATCTTCAGGTCATCCTCGCTCAACAGCTCACGACCATGAGCACAAATCAGGCGAAGCCGCATGATCGCTCGAAGGATATGGGCATAGGTCCTTCCGCCCAGACTCTTCTTCTGGTCACTAGTGATTATCTTTAGCTTGTTCTGAGAGTCTGTTGCGAACCATTGGTACAGGTTCTTCTCGTCCTCGCTAAAGGTCAGCCGAACGATCTGGTCGTGGCGTCTAGGGAGATCAATCCTGTCTTTTAAACGTCGGAGAGTGATACTATCCACTAGGAGCCGCAATTTCGGGATGACCTCTGGGTCTGCGTTTTTGAATGGGCTCATGATGAATTGCGCGAATCCGCCTCTCTCGTGGAAAGGCTTGATGCGCAGGAATTTGATCAACGCTCCTAAGTCATCGAGCTTATTCTGAACAGGCGTTCCGGTTACGGCCCATCTCCGTTGAGCAGACAGTGTACAGATGGCTTGAGACTGACGGGTTGATTGCTCTCGTATCATGTGGGCTTCGTCAAGGACGATACGGAAAAAATTGGTCTGGAGAAGTGGATTGATATCCTTTCTCTTGCCGCGACCAGTGAATTCACTAGACACAATACTATAAGTTGTGATGACGATGTCGTACTTTGCTAGCTCGTTCAAATCCGAAATACGGTTTGCACCGTGGTAGATATAATACGTGAGGGTGCCATTTTTTATGTGTGTCGCAATCTGCTCTTCCCAATTTGCGACAGTACTCAGTGGGGACACAAGTAGTGTGGTCTTTGAATTGCGGATCAGGGGCTTTTCACCGTCCATATCTGGGGCAGGTCGCTCACCCCATTTCTGGGCTTCATCTAGGCCTCCAACAATAAGAGAAAGTATACTCAGAGTCTTACCGAGTCCCATCATGTCTGCGAGGATACCTCCGAGGACTTCTGGCGGCTTGGTACGCTCTTCTTGGCCAGTGATGACGTTGTAGTATGTGCGACGCCCATTTTCATAAGTGTTCAAGCGCCAGAGTGAGTTGTTTTCGTCCTCAGAATCACTGAAAACGCGTTCTTTCTCCTTCTTAGTCATGAAATAGAGGCCTTGCTTCTGATAGCTAAGGAGCTGGGTGATGACGCGAGGATCAGGATCCATTTCTGGCAAATGCTCTGTCTGCTGAAGGGAGTCAAATAATCCAGTAACCTCACGAGTAATTTCCTCATTCGTACGAGAAACGTACCCTGTCCCCGGCCCTGTGGCAGATGATGAATGCGCACCAACGCCGTTGGCTGTTTTGGGGGGCGTAATGGTTGGCTGATGAGGATTGAATATCTCAATCCCAGTGTCGACCATGAAAGGTTGCCGGAGCCATATGTTCTTCTGGCTGAGGAATCTCCCCATGACCGCAGCTTTGTTCCGTGGCCCGTAAAGATTGATTGTCATATCAAAATACTCGGAGCACTCTTTGCTTGGGTAGTCGCCATTCTTACGGACTCGAGCGTTCAACCTGGCTTGAGTTCGAAATTTGGGGTTTCTCGAGTCCATAATCTTGGAGAGTGCCTGGGAAGTCCTGATGTCCACGTTTCCAACGTCCTTTCCCATCGGATCAATAACGCGAATGATGTAGTCCTTCCCAGGGTGGCGCCGGAGTAGGAGCTTCATTGCTGGCCATTGCCCTTTGCTTAGGTACATCGCCTTACCAGAAGGAGTGGGAAGTTGATGAGCTTGCACTTTGGTATCGCCTATCCGTCCGTAGCAGACCTCTCTCTCTTGACTATCGCTAACGATGACTATCTCGTCGTCATCACCTATGGATGTTTCAGCGCTTGAGATAGTAGAGCTTGATATAGGCGACATACCTCCAGTCAAATCAACCACCGAATTTATCGAGCCATACTTTGCTATCCCCTCTTTCTTCTTCTCTTTGATATATTCTCCGAGATCCCCACCTTTGCCCCCACCTCCGAAATTGGCCTTCTCGTCATTGTCATTGTCCTCGAAGGGTTCGGTCTTCTGCCTTTTTGGAGGTCTGTCTTCGCGCTGAGAAACATTGTGGACACGCTCGATGAGGCTACCGATACCGAGGCCTTCGTAACCATCAAATCCATGCTGGTAGACGTTGTCTTTGACAGGGTGGGACGGTCCATTTGCTGATTGGTGATGAGAGCTTAATGATGACTCGACAGCAGGTTTCTGCTCGTCTCGCTGACGACTGAGCTTGTCGAAACCTTTCGGATCTAGGAGTCTTCGTGCCTCAGACTGGCTCGAGGTCATTGACCCCACCTGTTGCCCACTCGCAAGCTTCTTACCTTTGCTCATAGAGAATCCGTAAGCGTCATCTTTTGAGACTCGCAACAAACGATTAACGATGTTGGGAGTTTTTGAACAGGGAAAGGGTTGGAGTGGCTCGCTACTCTGGCGGACAATACCAGGCAATGACTCAAAGTGAGAGGAGAAAGAAATACCATCGGTCAAATGCTTCTTCATGGCTTTGGGGTCTATCAGCATTGCGGGTGACACTGGATAGCCATTTGCTCCTGTAGACGAAGCCATGGCATTTGGTGCTGTCCTCGAGGCCTGGTTACCCTCCATTGTGGTAGTGTGGATGAGGGGTGGATGTAGGAGGTGAGGGATGTGTGGAAGTTGAGGTTGAGGGACGGGTAGGGCTAGCCGGTGACATCGTAAGTACAGTGAGTAGAAATCATGTGAGGTCGATAGGTAGTTTGAAAGTGAGCTTGATCGTTGTCTTCGAATGTAGACACGATAAGAGACTTACCGAATCTGGAGCGGGTAAGAACGCCACCAGACGTGTTCTGCGTTCGCGCTACGGGACCTAGCATGAGCCTCATAGGGAAATACAACGAATTCGGTATCAGAAATGGATGGTTCTAGATCCAACGGTCAAACGTTCCGCACACCAAAGTGCATCTAGCGGTACTACAACGGACAACGCTTCATGCCTTCTCCATGCCTTGCCAGACGCTGCGCCGTAAGTGATGCCTCGATACCATGTACATGCCTGCATATATCCCTTCGTAATTCCATGAATTAACACCAAGTGAAGACAGGATTCTTGCTTTTCACGGTCTCTAACCGTTCAACGATGACTTTTCGTTGGCTGCCTTCCATCCCTTCAGCAGCAGAATACCCCAAGTCCCCTTCCAAGTCATCGCCATCACCCAAGAAACCGCCACTGCCATACCTCGCCGAGTACGAGTAGCGCCGCCTTTGACTGCTTGAGCTAGGATTCTTCCTGTGCCTTTCAAAGCTAAGTCGAGTCTTTGATCTTGTGGCACTAGGTCTAAAATTGTTGGCATGCATTACTTTAGCCTCGTCGAGCTCGGTTTGCTGGTCAAAAACGGGACCATGGATGGTAGCAAGTGTTTCTATCCCGCCAAATTGTCCAAGGTCGGAAGTGCTATTATTGTGTGACAGATCGAATCGATTTGGGTTCGGTAGGTCCGTAGTCTGCGATGACAGACCAAGGAGATCATGCTGCGGCGCGGGAGCAGAGGCATGAACAGCACTGATGTCCATTTCCTCTTCCTCTAAGCTTCGTCGTATGTCTTTGTCCCTTCTTCGTCGGACTTCGGCAGAAGGAACTCGCATGGGAACCGCCACAGGAATGTCAACTAGATCATCCCATACACATACACGCGTTCGCCGAGTTAGCTCGAGAGGGCCGTGGTCCGTCGTCTTCAGAGTCTCGACAACGTTCCAGGCTTGACCCTTCATGACTGCTATTTGTCTTGCAAACATTTTCTCCTTGAAGTCCGAGTCTTGGCTAAAAACCCTCCGTAGAGCTAATTGAGTGTCGGTCCACCATTTAGTAGACGTTAGTAACGGAAGGAAATGATCCCGAGTCTTCTGGGAGAAAGGCTGTCCGATGAGTGAGACAGGGAGAAAGAGCCACCCAAAGGGAAAACTGCGCCACTAAAAATTCGTTAGCGTGTATATATACACTGGAATGACCAGGTCTTACAGCGTCAGGATGCTTCCAGGGCCACGACAAGCTGTTGTCGATGGCCCCGATTGAGATCGAAGCACCTTTACTGGAGTTTGAACCCGGAGGCGCTCCCCCCCTACTAGCTGCTGACATCGCCTCTTGTCGTTTGTAAGGCGAAACACTGGGCTCCCTCGTGCCCTCGCTATCCTCATCCATCATTGAAATTGGCCTCCCCTCAGTATTGCCATTCATCCTTGAAGATTCTGACACAATGGAAACCTGCTGATTCTCTTCGTCCACTCTGACCATCCAATTGTCCAAGCCTCTGTCGGTGTTCCTCATGATGTAATCTAGTATAACCAGCTTCTCTAGCTCCTCCCGGAACGATTGCTTGATAGCGTCTGTCCAAACAAATCTCTTATCTTGGCCCTGGGTATGCTCTTCCCCATTCATTGATCGTACCTCATTGCGAACTTCTTCTTCATCCTCCGCAGTAGCACTACTGGGCCGGCAGGTCTCTGTCCAAGGCCTTCTTCTCCATCTCGGTGCATCATCAGGCCTGAAGCCAGAATTGACCTGATCTGGCCAAGGATGATCTCGCAGAAACAGATTCGCATCCTTGAACCCTTTCAAGAAGACTTGTAGGCTTCCAACTTTGGCAGGTAATGGCTTTCTTCTTCTGTAGTATGCCGATCTCTCCCAGAAGTCGTAGTGAAAAGATTTAGACGAGAGATATACAATATCCGTGTAGGGCACTAAATTGGTACGTAGTCTGCTGTCAAGAACGTATGCAGCTGCTTCCGAAACGTAAGAAAGGTTAGGTATAAGGCACGCTCGGCCAAAAAAGCAGGGGAACAGATTTCTGTGTATCCACTTGGTCCATTTAGGATTTCTGGAAGCGTATGGTTCCTCGTCCTTGGGCTTGAATACTCCAACGACTTTGCCGTCACTGTTTCGGGCGAAATAGCTCCCCGAACTGCCCT
>JAABUW010009439.1_pt1 | contig 11116 bp, 16 predicted proteins | sample 5560081 | NCBI WGS metagenome assembly JAABUW01 (sample SAMN10711882, study PRJNA513363) | rock metagenome | isolation source: Antarctica rocks | place: Antarctica: Victoria Land, Knobhead sud | reverse complement strand
CTCTGCAAAAATCCAGAGCAAGCTGCAGAGCTTTGCCATAGTCCTGATCCAGCTCCATGCCATGCATCAGGTTCAAAGCATAGCTGGGACTGCTGGGCTTCAGCTCCAATGCTCGCCTGCATGACACATGTAACAGGTAAAGAGCTGCAAAGCTGTACAGAGAGGGCCTGACAAACAACTGGTGAGGTGTCCAAAGTCTGCATCAACCCTGCTTCAATGAAAATTTAGTGCCCCTGATAGAGATGCTATGAAGGACAAGCCCCCTTGCGTGAGCATGATCATGCTGTCATATAAAGAAGTTTGTTTTTTCATATAGTTAAAAAGAAAAATATCAAATTCTTGAAGCATATGTGCTGCTAGCAGCAGCAGCATGACCCTGTGAGTCATGCAGCCAACCTGAACAGCATGTTGGATGCTGGCACAGCACCGTGGTCCTTGATTGCGGTTGCCAAGAATGCCATTGCAGCATCAGTCTCCCCACCGCCATCCAGCTCAGCACGGAGTGCCGCCATGCCTTCAGGCCGTTGCAGACACTTGGCAAGGGTCAGCCTGCAATACGCTTCCAGGAAGTGACAGTCTTATGCCCATATAGCATGTCAGCAGGCATGCAAATTTCAATCTGCATGACACTGTTGGCATACCACAGGCTAAGAGTCCATTGCATGTTGAAAGGCAGTAAGCTTTTGTTGTCAGTGTGTTCAAGCACAAGTGTTGGGGCGGTGAGATGAGTAGGACATGCATCTGTGTTTGAGAGGTAGGCACAGGCAAAATAATATTGGTGCCACAAGCACGTCTGGGCATCCTGTACTTTTACAACCAAGCCAAGAACCTTTGCTTGGCAAACATATCAGGGCTCAAGCTTTGTTTAGACGCCTAGCTTCCCTTTGGCGATAAGCATGTGGGTATGCTCAGTGATTCTGTCCACAAATGGCAGATGATCTGTGAGTGTGTACAAGGCTGCCTTGCCAGGGCATGCACAGAAGCTGCTCGCAGGCTTTGTGGCTACCTGATTTCTTGATCATCAGGTGCCCGGATGAGTACCCTGATCAAGACCTGGACGGCGTCCCTGACCATGCCTCTCTCTGAGGCCATCTTGGCATACACGATCAAGCCACTCTGATGATGATCATTGCTCCTGAGGACATTCATGATCAGTCCCGCAGCTGTGTCTTTGTGACTGCCACCCATCAGGTATAGCACCCTAACAATGTCCACCTGGGACAGCACCACAAGCAGTCATGATGCAGTGCTTTGCTGGAGGAGCAAAAGGTGATGCGATGAAATGACAGCTAGCTTTACCTGCATGTCATCCTGCACAGCTATGCTATCTCCACGATCTTTAGCAAGGTCAAGCGCTGTATTGTATGCTGTGAGAGCCTCATTGTACTGCTTGCATTCACTGCAGGATACGAAAGTGCTGTCAGCGAGCACAGCAATAGCTTCATGAGTATGACAAGGGTCTGTAGCACCAAGTGCAGCTGTACACCTTAGACATTGAGCATATAGTCGATGGCTTCCAGGGTCATCTGGAGCACTACTGGCTGCCTTTTTGGCTATCTTTACAGCATCCTTTGGCCTTGACACTGTCAGCCAGAGCTGCGCAAATGCTGTGAGCGCCTCCTTGTGAAAGGGCGCTACTTTCAATACCTACAGGTCGAGATGCCAATGTGAGGGCCTGCTTGCACAGACACCAACAAGTCGGCATTATGCTTCTGGTGAAATACCTGTTCATATATCTTGCATGCAGCCCTGAAGTACTTTTTGCTTTCAGCCTCTTTTCCCCGCTCCAAAAATTGTTTGATAATCGGCAAGTAAAGTTTGCCGTCGCTCTCGCTGAGCAGTCCGTCGCTAGAACGTGTCCTATCGACAAGGTCGGTGTCATCAGCATGAGCGGTTTCACTGCTTCTTGCAGGCTGCGTGGTTTGCTGACCAGTTGAGTCTATCTGCAAATCTGCCGCCAGTTGCTCCAAACTCTTGCTCGCAGGCGCTGTGCAAGGTACATCAGATATTGCGCAAGACTTTGGTCGGACTGGCTTTGATGTGACTTGTACTTGTACGTCGACCCCGCGATCGAAAGCTTTGACTACCTGGTTGTCGACTGCAGGGCACTTGCCATTTTCGGTCACCAACTGCAGTTGCTCTACCGACAGAGATTTGCGGTGTTTCTGATTGTATTTGGAGCAAAATTCCGCCAACAGAGCAAGCACGCTGTCTTGGCTATTGGCAGTCGACCTGTAAATGTATGTGAAGTCAGGAAGCGTGCTCGTCCCCTCAAGATGCAGGTACAGCTTGTAGCTCGCCATGCAGTAAACAGGCGCGGTGTTGCCTCGCACACGCACGCATCCCGACGGTCGACTGCAGCGAAGTCCTACTTCGAAACACCTCGTGCATTGCTCGAAAAGCGAAAAGCAAGCTGACTAATGTCGAGACGAAGCAGGCTTAGGGCACAACAGCAACAGCCCTAAGTTACCATCGGCAAGGCTGCCGTCCACGCCTTCAGCGTCGCTGTCCAAGTCGCTTATGCCCAAGCAGCCTTGCTCAAGATGGCCAACGGTGATGTTCTGAACACTGCACAAGGATATTTGTCAGCTGCTGGCTCAAAGGCCTGGAAGCTGTCCAGACATACTGGCAAGGCTGCTTGGATCGCTGGTACAAGCTTTCTGGTTCTAGTCGTGCCTTTGATCATTGAAATGGACAGGGAGCAGCAGTTACTGGAGTTTGAGAACCAGCAGATTGGCGCACTGACCGGTGCAAAGTAAAAAAATAGCTTCCATCAGAGCACAAGCATCTAGACAGTATGAGCAAACCGTATCCCAGAGAAGCTTTGTCCATCTTCCGGCAGATACTGCGCATTCACAGAGAGAACTTGCCCCCACCTATGAGGGCACTGGGGGACAACTATGTTAGAGACGAAATGCGCAGGCATAAGGACGTTCAAACAAGTAAAGCGCAGTGGCAAACTTTTGTCAAAGAATGGAAGATATACAGAGATATGCTGACGGGCAAGGCTGACCTGCAAAACAAGGGCGGTGACATTCACCCTGATGTGATAGCAGCAATGACACCTGAACAAAAACAGCAGTTTCTGGATTTGAGAGAAGAAACCCAAAAGCTGGCTGCTGCACTTGGCATTCCAGACTCCAAGACAAGTTAATGCTGACAATCTGGCTGTCAAGTGTTATGTGCAGCGTGGATCCTGCTCAGGTTATTTGATACAAATGCCCCCTGCTCAAGCCGCATGTGTCCTGCCTTGACTGTATTGTTAGGACAGTATTGATGCAGTATACCTTTTGCCTGTGCGCATTTCTGACAACAGTGCTGTATCACAGTCACACAGGCAATCTCGATTGCAACTGTGGCTTGTATATGAGTTTTTAATGCTTCAGGGTTTGCTAGCACTTGCCATTGAGAGGCTGTCCTTGTAATGCACAACATGCAGCAACGCTTAACGGTATGTCAGGGTCAGAATTAGGGTGGCAGGCATTCATGGCAGTACGTGATTGCAAAGGAAAGCCAGCTTGAGGCATAATGCGAATTATTTCAATCACATCAGGATTGAGAACACTTTGCTGGGTTCTATGTAACTCTGCTATAGCTGAAATGTTGCAAACTCTTTCTTGTCCATGATCTGGTCTTGATCAACTGCAGCTAAGACCTGCAAGAGAAATGTCGTTATGCAACATCTGGGTGTGTAACTACATATGTGCAACAGCAGTGCTAGACAACAGACATTTGCTGGCACCATGCACATCAGTCTCATATCATTGAAACGTTGATCACCTACACATTGATGACTGATGACTGCACACAGACGTTCATCCTCACCTTATTGTTTGTCTTATCACTGAATAGAGCATGCACAAGAAGGTCAGCGACGTCTTCTCTATGTATGGCTCCACAAACACTTGAGTCCTCTGTAAGAACTCCTCTCCCTGTGGCTGGCTGGGTTTTTAGACCACCAGGTCTGATGATAGTGAACTGCATATCCCCTCCTATGCTCTGCAACACCACAACATGGTTGCTTGCAATATTGCATTAGGAACTTGTTTGCATGCATGGCATCATCAACTTCCAGTCAAAATAAAGTGCACATCCATCTGTCCATGCAATGCCCCTGCAGTACAGATTGCATGCAGATCTAGCTGTGCCAATGGTATTCAAACTTGCAATCATTGATTTTGCAGAAATCAAGACTTTGATGCGACAGTTTCATGATTTGCCATTCTGCCTGGGTCAAGGTGCTGACCTTAAGTCTTTCCTCAGCTTTACCCTTTTCAATGAGCACCGGCTTGAGCACATCATACACCTGCTGTGGTGGGGCGTCCTTACTGTCACCAACCCCAATACTGGTCAGCAAAATGAACTTCTTCACGCCCTTCTTTGCTGCGGCCTCTATCAAGTTAATGTTACCCTGAATTGTCAGCCATGATTTGAAACAACACCCCAAGACAGACCCTAATGGTGCAGCCTGTAAACACTTGATAGATGTTGGGTCTGCGATGCAGAGATGGTATTCACAGATGCCAGCACTTGCAGATTGTGTGACAAAGACACAGACTGCAGGCCTGATGGAAGCCAGAGTCAATGGTTGGGAGTCAATGATGGTGATATCTCATGATGAAGCATGGTTGCACCTTCTAACGTGCATGTCACTGTCCCACTGCTGTATTGACTTGTAAATGCAGACCTGTGAGTCAGCTTGTGGGTCTGCTGGTGTGCCTCCAATGGTGCTGACAACAGCATCTACCTCCTCTATCTGGTCAAAAGCCTTCTGTATGGAGTCTGGCTGCAGGGCATCTCCCTTGATTACAATGGCCATCATCCCCTCTATCTCCTTCCTGACAAGGCAACGTTTGTTTTGTGCCTTGTCCATTGGGCAATTCAGCGTGCCATGCAGTGCAGATACACGCAGCAGCATGTGGTCTAGATAGCTTGCTCACGGATATGCTCGTCCTGACATGATGTGATCATGCTAGCTTCTGCAGGGGAGCAAGGCAACCATGAGTCACAAACACAGTCAGACAATGTGACAGTACCTTCTGGAATCAGAGCGCTGCAACATCCAGACCCAGGCACCCATGTCTTTGAGCTTCCTGGTGACATCCAAAGCGATACCTCCACCCCCACATACCAGGATGCTGGCATTGTCTGGGCTCATCTCAGCTTTGATTGTCGTGTTCCTGCTTCTGCTGCAACACGATGGAGGATGTTGCATGATGCAATATGTAGCTCTGCATGTCCACATGCAATTGGGGGTAGACAAGCACAAGACGTGTGATCAACAGTGCTCTTTGTGACATACATGTACAGAGGCACATCTACAGGGTGTTGATGCTGCATACTGCAGGTCACATAATGACCTTTGTAGACCTTTGACCATCATATATACATAATCCCTAAACAGCTGAGCTAGACAAACATGAGCAAGTTCATGGTATGAAAGGCAGCCGTGTCCTGCAATGTGACACCTAACTTGCCTTTGTGTGCATCTGTTTCTTGCTGACACTGAAAGCTTACGCACTGAGCCCCAGCTGTGATTTCCGTTCTGCTGGGCATGCCCAATGAAAGCTTGCGCTGCAACTGCATCAGGCAACTGCAAACATTCAGAGTACAACCAAGATGATAATTGGCACAGTGTTTAAAGTAGTGCAACAACACACACCTGGTGACTTTCTCAAGGGCTGCCGCATGTGCAGGCATCCGCTATGCACCAGGCCTGCGCAACACCGCACACACTTTGACAGGCTTGCAATACTACTCAACGAGCATTGCATGTGCGGTGCCAATGCTTACCACTGCTCATTTGCATTTGGCCGACCTGCTGCATCGCTCAGATCAGTCAGGCAAAACACGCGTCTTGCCGCAACGGAGGATGAACGCGCTGTAGTCGACAAGAGAGTTGATGGTGATGTGCCGCTCAAGTGCCAGGTAGCGGAAGTAGGCAGCGGAATCAATATGAGTACGCTCAACCTAGGCCTAAACGATGAGGACGCGATTTCTACGAGGGCGATGTCGACAAGCTAAAGGGCAACAGGTTGCCGCCCTGCCCACGGCTAACAGCAATTACCTTGGCGGGCAAAGTGCACACTCAAATCATCACGGTTTCATGTTCTGCTGAGTGATCTGGTCAGATAGTCTTCGAGAAGTGGTGCATACATGACCCGATGATCCTGGCTGGGTCCCGACTGTCTTCAAACTCATCGTATGTAATTGATCAAAACCTTGGACACTACGAGGTGGTTGTTGTAGCGCGACTCGAGTCCAAGCGTCTAAGCTGACCTTGGTGAGTCATTCGAGAGGGCATGAGTAGGACCACATACTATACACCCCTTCTCCTGTGCCTGTGTGCGCTGTCTTTCATCGCTGGGAGGTTCGTTCAGCAGATACCAGGTCTTCCAGAGAGCAATCGTGGGGTGAGACATCACGTAGAGACACTGCAACTCAAGTTTACCCGTGATGTGGTACTATATCCGACGGTGCTGCAGTTTTCCAAAGCAGCAGAGTCCACCCCTTCCTTGCGAAGACAAACCATCGAGCTCCAGCAACCTTCAGTCTTGTTAGCCCCTGCCAACCGAACCAAATCAGCTGAGTACCCCACATATGACGCAGCACTTGAAGCCTCTGGCATGTTTGTGGGCAGTGGTGCTGTGATTGCTGGTGAAAGTGGGGAGAGTGAGCAGTATACCCAGCCATTTCAGCTCTTGAGCTGGTATCCAAGGTAAGCTTGCAGTGGAAGCTGCATCAATCATGCACAGCAGCATGTTTGCTGTGACAACATACAGAGAATGACAGGTGTCCATTATGGCAGGCACTGCTTGAGGTTCCAGTCAATGGTGCTCTCATTCATGCTATTCTGCAGGACATATGTGTTTCCCCGCTTTCTGAATCCTGAGAGGGCCGAGCATTTTGTCAAACTGGCTAAAGCAAGACTGGCGCCCTCCTCACTGGCTTTCAAGAAGGGTGACACAGCAGACACCACCAAGTATGTTTCGTTACTTACTATACGCACTGCTCACCATCCTCGTACAAGACCCTTTTCAGTTTGCATGGTCATCCTTCTTGCTTTGATCTTGCACCTGAGCACAACATTGCGTCCAATCTGGAGCACACTCGATCTTGATGACTATCCAAAGAATACTGCCAAACATGCATATCATATCACGCCTGCATCATACATTTTCGTTGATGAATACATGCCGTTTCAGCAGCTACTTGATGCTGCAAAGAAATGGTGACAGCCAGATTTGCACCTGCTCTCCTGTAGAATGAGCAATGCATGTGTGCTCCTGCATAGGGATGTGCGCACCAGTCAGGGTACTTTCATATCACGCAATGAAGACAAGGAGGGTGTGTTGGCTTGGATTGAAGACAGGCTGGCACAGTTGACTGGTCTGCCTGGTAATCATGGTGAGGTGCGCTGTTCCCCTTTTTCTCATACGCACCCACTCTGTCTGCCTGCCTCCTGCGCACACGACCATCAGAACAGCGCTAAAGCTGCAAAACACAGTGTGACTGGTTAGTCTTCATGCCTGTGAGTCATTGGACTGTCAAAATTGCTCAGCCTGTATGTTCAACACCTAGCCCACCCAATGATTCTGCGTGGACTTGCATCATGAAGCCCAACAAGCCAGGCAACAAGTATGCTTCAGAGTGCACTTGGCCTTGTTGCACAATTCTTGCTCACCTGAATGTGTCATGCAAAGCGATACGTATATAGCACATGTTTGCAGCAAGTGAAAGTGTGGCATAATCAGGTGCTCTTTGTTCCTGAGCTTGGCTGCTTGCCATGCTTCAGAGGGAAACAATCCCTTTGAGGCAGTCTGTTCAAGCTGTGTTGAAGCTGGCAGTAGTCTGAATGTCAGAAATGTTGATGTCAGTTCATGTCTGCTCCTGCAGCCCTTCAACGTGCTGAGGTATCAGCTAACGCAGCATTACGACTCACACTACGATGTCTTTGATCCTGAGAGCTATGGGCCGCAACCCAGCCAAAGGGTGAGTCCCACGCTGTTATGCCTCTTCTGACAGGCTGTAATGGGAAGGGCAGCAATTGCGAGGTCACTTTTTGGTGGTCAGAAAGAATGCTGCATTCCACTCTGTAGCAGTTGCCAGCTGTCTCATTTGATCCAGCTTCTCTCTCAGTGTTTTGGAGTATTGTGGACAAGCTGTGGCCTACATGTGTATATGTTGACAGCACAACTGTCATGGTAGTATGCAAGCAATTTGTCCTGTTGCTGACCTGCATGCTTGTTGACATATAATGTCACATCTCTGAGGCACACTGCATTATTCCAGCAGAAGGTTTGACACTCAACTTAACAATGGAAAATGTGCAGATGGCGACTGTACTGATCTACCTGTCAGCACCCGAGGAAGGAGGGGAGACAGTGTTTCCTCTGGAAGGGGAGCATGGCCTTGATCGCCTGCCCACCATCAACTACAGATCATGCGATCAAGGGCTCAAGGTGAAATTCCTAGTTGATATGGATGCCATTGCCCTGGTTGAAGTTACTATTCTGCCCTGTTGATGGCTGCCTGCGCTGTCTGAGAAGTGGTCACATCAGGGGCATGCTCTAGTAACACATTGGCAATGCGCAAAGTATAATGAGATGTGTCACAGATCAGCTGCTGGTAGTTGTTTGTGCAGACTCACATCATTTTTTGTCAATCACACATGAACTACAGGGCAAATGCTGGACGGGTGTGACAGCAGCATCACTGGCAACATCCTTTGAATGTTGCCTGCAGTACAAGCCAAGATCTGGAGATGCTCTACTGTTCTGGTCCATACATCCAAACGGTACTTTTGACAAACATGCTCTGCATGGCGGCTGCCCCGTCACAAAAGGGGAGAAATGGGTTGCTACCAAGTGGATCAGGGATAAATGCTTTGGTTGCTCTTGAAGTCACCAGCAGCAGATGCCATGCAGCAAACTACCACTGCTCTAGCAGATCAGAAACGCCATAACCCATGAAGGCTGCGAGTCTGTACATGAGATTGTAAACAGCTTATGCTTATGCCAACAAATATCATGGAGGGACCTATATCACTACCACAAGCCTAATTCTCATGCTGTGCATCGTGTAACACGATCTAACATTCCTGACAGTGGTGTAATTGTCCATGTTAGATTTGCTGCAGCTACTTTTTCATCTCTTTGTTTGATGTTCATGGCGACTAGCCTCAGCACCTTGCCTACAGCAGGCCCGAGAACACAGGTTATGTTGCTTCAGGCTGTAAGCAATAGTAAGCAGCTTTTGCAAAGCTGCCCATGAACATGTTGACCCAAACGCAGTCAGTGATCGTGATCACAGTGTCTACAAGCTTGCATTTGAGACTAAATCAACAGCTGCTCCTTCCAGCCTAGCTCCAACTCTTTTGGCATTGCGTCCAGTATGCTGTCCAAATCTTCATCAGACACTTGTGACAAGTCCTTTGGGTCCCACTTTGGGCTCTTGTCCTTATCAACCATCATTGCCCTGACTCCCTCAATGAAGTCATGCCTGCTGACCATTCTTGTAGCTCCACGGTACTCTTGCTTCATGAGGTCGTAAATGTTTGACAGTGGGCCGTGTGATTGTGTGTCAGCATGCACTTGGGCGAAGTGATGCAGACTGAGACACAAGCTAGTAGGACATGCAGCCGACATGGACTTCATTGCAATCTTTGCAAAGTCCTTGTCTTTCTCTGCCTGCACACATAGCAGCATACGGCTGTTGTACAATAAACGGGCTTGTCTGTGTAAGCGGTGTAGTCTACAAGCACACTGGACGTGTGCCTGATGTGCATTTCCTTGATAGATTGGGTCTCAGGTACATGATCCCATGAATGCCCTGACTTGCAGAGCTTGGTAAAATGCCTGGATCATAGAGACATGTTGTGCACTTGTCAAAGAGAATGGCAGCACCAGCAGCAGACGCACATGTGTTCAAGTCATGCTGCCTGTCAAGGCATTTGCCACATGCCTTGCTGCAAACCCCCCTGAAAATGCAGCCTAGGTACACCGCTTAGCCACACAAGCCAGCACTGCAAATTCATGCAAATGCGTGCACCATAAAATTGGATGACAAACTGGCACACCAACTTCATGCTTCTTCTTTTTGTGACATGCTCCCAAAGGCCCACCTGTGCATTGTCTGCAAGTTCTCTGAGCGTGCTCAAAATGTTCAAAACAGCCTGGCCTGCACTCTGTCCCGTCGCCTTGTAGCCCAAAGCTGGCTTAAAGCAGTATTCAATGGCTGCCTGATCATGAGCCAGCTGTGCTGAGCTGGTGTCTACCTGCATGACAAGATAGGCACCTCTGACATACTCTGATTCATGCATAACAACAATGACAATAATAACAATTTACAGGCTTTCCAGTTAATTTTTCTTGCCAGGTACCTACCAGGTACCTGATGATTCATGCATGCCTGTGAGTTTCTGTGAGCCTGCATGTTGGCTTTGGGACTTGCAGCAACGACAAAGCACCTTGCACTGCCTGAAGTAGTCTTTCAGCAGCACACACAAGTGGCTAGCAGACCCTCTTCCATAAGCTGTTTGACACCTCCATGCAGTATCTCTGAGTTGACTGGCACAGCCATTGTTCAAGGCAATGGCCCATATCAAAAGACAGGGCATTCACACAGGCAACATGCCATGCAATGCTATTACAGCCAATTTGAAACCACCACACGCTCACAAGTCTGAAGCCTGCCAGGCAAATTCACCTCCTGTGCATAGGGCTGCAACCTTTCCAGGATCTGCTGCATGCCGTGCTGCTTGTCTGGCTGCCTTTTGAGGGGCTTGGCTAGAGCCTCACGAAGGGCAGGTAGTTGCCCACTGGGCACAAAGTGGGTTCCCAGTCCAGCGTACAGCAAGTCCTCTGGAGTCTTCAGCCTGCTGCCTGTCAATGCCAGATACAGTCCAGTAGCACCTGTACAGGTCAGAGCACACTGAAGCACACAGCATCAGCTCCTCACAAGCCTTCTGAGCAGTTTGCTTAGTAGCATGCAAAATGCTGTAGCAGTATAGATCATAGCCATGAGCAAGTTGTCATAACATGCCTGAATTCCAGAGAGCAGCATGTCGCTATGTCCTGTGCATGACTCTGTCGATGTTGTGGTTAGTATCTCATTT
>JAABUW010009438.1_pt1 | contig 11117 bp, 14 predicted proteins | sample 5560081 | NCBI WGS metagenome assembly JAABUW01 (sample SAMN10711882, study PRJNA513363) | rock metagenome | isolation source: Antarctica rocks | place: Antarctica: Victoria Land, Knobhead sud | reverse complement strand
AGAGACAAGAAGTCATCGCAAGTTCAATTCAGGACACACTTCGATTCTATGGAGCAGCAGGTAGAGCATAACCCATTTTCAGTGCTCAATCGCCCCCGAGGCGTGTTCCTTGACCTCTTGTACCCCATGCGCTTGAGAAACCAAAACCACTCGAGGTGCCACGACCTGGCGCCTGAGAGGCAGGTCTGAACGCTGTGCCATAACCCCGATGCTGAAAGCCGGCCTTGTCGGCACCAAACCATCGTTTGACCACCGCAGGAGTTCTTATGTAGTTCCTGCCCCCACCGAAAGTGGGCCAGAGTCGGGTTAGGAAGTCGTACATGTGGGCACCCAAGAGGCCGGTGACCTGTATCATCGCTGACTGTGGCCCTTGCATGATAAACGTCATAAGTAGCATAGCCCAGGGAAGCCATATTACGTTGAAGGTAATGATGAAGAAGGAGACTTTCTTTCCTTTGTTGTCTTGAGAATAGGTGTACGATAACGCCAGTGTCAAGGCTAAATGCCGTCAGCAATCGTAGAGACAGGTATGCAGAGGGTGTCAAGAGACTCACGCGAGCAGAATACCATACCGCCCAAGATCCCGCCTCCGGTGATCTGCGATGAATGTCAGCTTTGATTGGCAAACAGTCACCGTTGCACAAAGCTTTCCACAATGGGTACCCGCCTGCTTATATGTAGGAAATGACTACCACCAAACGCAAATTTCGTAGGGTCACGCAGGCTATAATTCTCAAATGACACTTCCACCATGCTCACACCGCACGCAAGTCCTTTAAATTGATTGCGAATGACGGACCTGCGCGAAGTGCAAGGGTAATCTCCCTCATCTTCAGGAACCGCTTCAGCTAGGAGTGGCTGGGCGGGCAGATATGTGAGGTGTATGGGGAGTAACGCAGCAGAATGACAAGAAAAGCGCACTTATTCTATGGCTCAAGGAGATATGGTAGACTTACTACGATGAACAGTCCTATGAACATGATGTAAACGAAGAAATCCCCGGGCTGGCTAAAGCGCGAAGAGGAAGTTTCTAAGCCGCTCGAGTAGGTCCATACTAGACAAGGGTCAGTGTAAAGATAGAAGCAGGTGGTTGATTTACACACGAAAGTAGGTATCAAACAGAATACTGAGACCCGGGCCTGTAAGCCAGAAGGAGGAGAAAAGGCGCCACACTTCGGGCAATGGAAACTTGAAGATCCATGGCAGATAGAAGATGATCCGTTGAGCATCAAGGAGGCCACCATAGAAAAGAAGAGATGTCACCAAGGTCAAAGCTGTGAGAGTCCTAATGCATCAGCATTAGAACACCTCTGCCGCAGCTGCTGCCTTGCTTCAATACGATCAGACTGACCTTGAGACCGGTGGTGCCGCCCAGAATCCGTCCATCTCCAACGATTTGATATATTAATTGCTGATTCGTGGACTATTTGAGCGTTAACTAGAGGATGCTGGGTTTACTTTGATATGGCAGTTCCACCGTGGCTTTTTCGATATTGAGGCTCTCCAGCTAGCGCCAACGGCGGCTAAGGAATTCTTGCAGCCTAGCGCCGTTGCCCGCCCAGTGGCCTTAGATCCGCAGTGTCGATCAACAATACTTCGATGGACGCGATTGAGGAGACAACACTACTGAAAAACAGTATTGTTGATACTCGAAAAAAAACATGAGATGATAGCGCATTTTCGCTCGAGTCTTGGCGCTGTCTTCTCATCCTTGGTGCGTTGAGCTCATTCCCAGCCAACTCCCAGCCACCTCCGGCGCGTCGAGATTGTTCTGGGCTTTACAAGCTGCCTCCGCACGTCGCAGGTCCCTCTCCCCAAATATTCTTCAAACCTCGATACCAATCTGCCATCACAACACCAACTAGCAGCACTCTTCAATGGCAGGCCAAAAGCAGCAATTCGCGCGCCGAACCGGCACCGCACAACCCCTCGGCCAAACCAAGCGAGGCCGTCCGTCGATAGGCGGTGGCACAGGAGGTAGAGGCGGCAGAATCGGCGGAAAAACAATCGGCGCAATTAGCAAGTCGGCGAAAAGGAGAAGCAGTGGCATTGGGGGTCGTGGTGGGTCGCTCCTTCCTGAACCGTAATGCCGCTGGCAGCGGAGCGCATGCTTTCAGCGGTATCGGCTGCGACGGAACTTATGCTGACCATTCCGTAGACGACGAGCCCCGGACGCGCAAACCAAGACGTTATAAGCCGGGCACCCTTGCGCTCAAGGAGATACGACGCTATCAGAAGTCCACGGATCTGCTGATGCTAAAACTTCCTTTTTCGAGATTGGTACGGTCCCTCCTTCTTCCCTTGTCGTCTGAGATCCCGCATTGGCCCCGCCGTCCCATGCTAATGAGAGTCCAGGTCCGTGAGATAGCCCTCTCGATGGTCCCCACAAACGGCGAGTCTTTCCGCTGGCAGTCGCAAGCGATCCAAGCGCTGCAGGAGAGTTGCGAGGCTTTCATGGTCCACCTGTTTGAGGATACGAATCTGTGCGCTATACATGCAAAGCGAGTCACGATCATGCAGAAGGACGTCCAACTTGCAAGGAGGATACGGGGGGCCTGGGGTGGACTTGGCTGATGTCCCGGGATGAAACGGGTGCGGATTGCTTTATCTGAGTACTGCGGTGTACGGGAGGCGGGTTTTGTCAGACGATTGAGTTGAACCGTTGCTAGGAACGCTTTTTCTTGAAGCGCGATATGATTCAGCTGTGGGCATGGCTCTTGTGTGATCTTGCTGAACGATTCGGGTTGGCTCGAGACGGGGTAGCGAGTGCTTTGGGTGTCCACGCGGCGCTGTTGTGCTTTTGACGCAATTGTACCCCTTAAGGGTGCAATTTAGCATCGAAGAACGAAGTTGAGCTGAGACTAATGAATCCAGACGGGAGTATCAAGAAGGACGCTTTCGTTCTTGAGTAATTTTATACCGCATATACCTATCGACCTCTGAGTGCCGTAACATTGTCGATGATAGCTATCAAAGCTCTACAAACGATGCTGCCAACCACACAAGCTCTTGTGCAGAAGTTTAGAATGAGCCAAAGCGCCTATGCCTATACTCTTACATTGCACACCGTTCATATACATACCTGAAAACCCTATTGCTCATCATATCTCAAGCCTTTGCACAGCTTCCGGCAATGTCCCCGCAAATCTTCTTCCTTCAGCTCTGACAGCCTCTGCTTCTTCCGGCCTGCCTTGGATCTCAAGTGTATCTGCAAGTAGTCCCGCACTAACACTCGTCCACAGAACATCTTTCCCTTTTTGCGCCAGACTTTGGCTCGCCCTCGCACTCTTCTCCGCTTGCTGACCAACCACGCCTCTAAAGAACTTCCAACTCATGAGATTGAGCGTGAAGCACATGAGCTGGTTGTTCAAACAAGCTTTGGCAGCCTGTAGGGCGTTCTGGAGGCATTGCTTTTGGTGCACGATGGTATCGTCTGACATTACTGTGGCAAGGATGAGATTGTATGCGCTCAGAATTCCTTTACTAGGATTCCCTTTGCAGAGTGGCTCAAGTCGACTAATAAGAGGTGCAACTTCGAAAGGCGGATGTGTACGGGAGCGGGTGATTAGCAGACTGTTGAGCGCTGCAAGGATGGAGAGGTCAAGATAAGTGTGAGATGGAGCAGCTTTGTGCGGCTCCGGTAACGAGAGCGAGGGGCTTAAGAAGATGTTGAGAGCAGCATCGAGCGAGCCAGTTCCTTGATATATGACTCCTTCAAAATACTGAACAGTGATGCGAAGATCGGCCGGTATGTCAGACTGGACTTGATCTAGAGTGTCTTTCAAAAGAGACAATTGGTCCGAAGCCGCTGACCACGAGGATCTAGCACACAAAGCGAAGGCAAGATGCAGTCGCATGTGGCATGATTGTAGCTGACGCCAGGATTGACAGGAGACCGAATGCGATAACGGTTGAGATAGCTTTGCAGAGCTCTTCAGACTCGCTAGGGGAACAGATCAGCGATACGAACGTTCAATCCCTGCTCACACTGACCCTCTTGGCGACGAACGCCCTCCTTCAACATCTGTTCTGACTTGAAGCCATCGAGGGTGTTCTTATGAGCGGTACAGATGCCGCTTAGTAGGAAGCCAAGGTTATAGATATCTTCCTTGGGTACCCAATCCAATAGCAGCTTTCGAGAGTTGTCTATCCCATCTCGAACGATCCCCGTGTGACTGGCGGGTAGCAAACCTTGAGTATGGCTTATGGGAACGAAGAACGTGCCGGATTCTGTCCAAGAATTGCCATCGTGGATAGTCTCGAGTGTCGCTTGCATTGCCTGTAGTTTTGAAATCGCTTGGATTGGATCATTGGTTCGCAGGGACCAGCAAAGGTCCACAAAATGCATCATGGCTGCCAGTTGTGGGATCTGCGCGACGGCTGGGTCGAGCTGCGAACTTCTTGCCATAGCGAGCGCACGCTGAGCCTGCTCTATGCTTTCCGCACTAGTAGATAGACGGAGATAGATTAAAGCCTCCATTGTTGCTGCCACAGCAAGCACAGCTTTATCTCCATATCTTTCTGATATTATTGATATAGCTCGAAGATGGTTGATTGCGGAAAGAATGTCTTGATGTGTTGAGCATTCGAGAGACAAGGATATTCGAAGGAATCGAAAGGCATAGTTCCAGGTTACATGTTGATAGCTAGAAAAGCATCAGTCTTTTGTTCAAAGGGGGATTATTTTACGGACGCTTCGACATCTCCAACTATACCATCTAGATAACGGAAGGCCGCGCGACGGTTGCGCCGATATAGTACTCGAGCCAGAAGATGTTGCATATTATACTTCAGGTCGAAATTGCGCAGCTACCAGGAGTCAATCTACTAGGTGGTTTCCTACCTAAGGCATACATACTCGGTCGCATATAGTAATCTACGTCTGGATTAGTAGCGGCAACGAATCAATCAAAAGGCAAAGTACCCCTTTACTCAAAGCTTCCTCTGCCTCCATGGAATTTTCGGTCTCGTCGTGCAACACAGTGGCGTAACGTAGGCGTACTTTGGCTTCTAGTAAGGGTTGCTGTCTCCAGTGCTATATAAAGATCAACAAGGCCTCGTCACCCGGGACATGGTCAGACCTTCAATACCGCCTCGAGACAGCCCAGTCCGGTAGCAATCAGTTTGTAGTAAGCCTGAGTATCAGAGTGGCGTCTACTTAAAGCTACAAGTGAGCCTTCGCCATAGGCTGCGGTGAAGTAGTCTTCAGCCAAAGACAGCAAGAGTAGCTGGTAGTCCACTGGTGGAGGCCGCAGACCTGCTCCGGAAGATACAGCTGATCCGTTCAGGGGCTTCGAACTCGCAGTCCCGGACATTTGCCTTGGCGAAGGAATGATGACTTGCACAGTCTGTGCTGGTCTGGGTGGACAAATAGCATGTTGGATGATGGTAGTACGATTACTCGGAGCCTGTATGAGATGGACGGGGCTATTGCCAAGGACAGAATGATTGGCTGGAAATCCGTCGGTATATGCTTGGTCGTAGTGTCTTTTTACGGCATTCGGTAAGTGCTGAGGCAGAGAGCCGTTTTTGACATATGGATTTTCTTGCGAATACGCCATGAGATTGGGATATTACTGATGCCCATACAGCATGACTGCTCGCAGTGAGTGCGACTTCAATTGTCTCTGCTAAGAGAACGTATGCTATGCAAAGACACGATGTTCGCATAAACCATTGAAGGACTGCTATATTCGTATACATAGACAGTTTTTAGCACTATCTCTCTGGCATCCATTGGACGTTTAGCGACTAAGTCGGCTAAACTGTGCCGCGCCCGCTGTGCTCTTGCGGCCCGAAGTCCGGAGAATCTCTCACAGTCGATCATAGTTTCGATAAGATGCTGGTGCTGATGTGCAACATAGAATGACATTTTGACTCTTGGACATGAGTGCTGGAAGTCTCTTACATTGCAACCAAGGATGGACGTCTGGCGTCTGTTAGGCTATTGCAAGATCTCTTTTCATAACCACCCGGAGCCCATTGACTTGGTATCGAAAGCTGGGAGGAAGACCGATCTACTCGAGCTTGCGAGAAGTGCTACACCACCTTGCAGGCTAAATCCTTTCCTGTTCAACGGACATTTACAGGGCATCTGGACCCTGTTCGATAAATTAGACACACCCATATTTTACAAGCGTAAAGTGTTCGAGGCAGAAGATCCCATATATGAGGGATCATTCGCGGTTGATTTCGTTGTCGAACCTTATCAGGATAGCGACAGTTCATTGCCTCCGCGAACGACGCATTTTACAGGCTCTGAATTTGATGGCATTGGATCGGCAGACGTCAAGCCTATGCTTGTTGTTCTCCATGGGCTAAGTGGTGGCTCGCAAGAAAGCTATCTTCGGCAAACTATTCGTCCTGTGGTAGAGGCTGGGTGGGAAGCTTGCGTCGTCAATTCTCGCGGATGTGCGAAGAGTAAGATTACCACCGGGTTGCTCTATAACGCCCGAGCTACGTGGGATCTGAGACAGACGGTAAAATGGCTGAGAAAGACTTTTCCCAACAGACCTCTTTACGGTCTTGGATTCTCGTTGGGCGCCAATATGATGGTCAATGTACGTGAATTAGTACAACTAAGACTGCGTTGTAAAAGTCTGAATCTGATAGATGCAATTTCTTGTATAGTACTTGGGCGAAGAGGGTTCAGATTGCCTGCTCGAAGCCGCAGTAATATGCTCAAATCCTTGGAACTGTGAAACTGGCTCTCTCGCCCTCCAAAGATCATGGATCGGGCTCCAATACTCGAAAGTCATGTGTAGCAACATGAAAGCCCTCATTGAAGAGTGCGTCCTCATTCAAAGTGTCCTACGGTCACTCGTGCCTAACCCCCATTTTCGCTCAGGCATGCAGACGTCATCTCGACGAACTCCCGGGTAGGTATTGCCAAAGTTCGAAGAACGAAATACCTCCATGAATTTGACAGGTCAGTCATAAACATGAGTTTTCTTACCCAGCTGATTCCGTTGTAGAGAACTTCAAGGGCCCGTGAGTAGTAGAGAAAGTCTGATCATTGATGAAATATTATAGAAAATCCTTGCGTGAACTTGAGACTAGCACGTTGTGCTGATCTGGAATTCATGGTAGACATGGGGTTACCCCACAGAAGGAGCATACTGTAAGTATGTATTCTGTTCATGATTGTTTTGGTGTTACAGCTGATAAGACTAAATAGACCGAGATGCATCCTCCGTTGATTCGCTACTCGCCGTAAAGACACCTCTTTTCGCCATACACGCAGAAGATGACCCGGTAATATTGAAAAGATTTATGCTTTTCGCTCTAAAAGCTGATCACGCCAGATTGCCGTCAAAGAAGCTCTACCGTTTGAAGAAGTCAAGCAGAATCCTTACGCAGTTCTATGTACGAGTTAGTGCCAACGGAGTTCCTTGCGTCTCTCAATATCTTGCAATGTGCACTGCAACATGCCTCACGAGCAATTGCCGAAGGATGATGCTGAATCCATGATGTGCAATAGCATCTCTCGGTGGTCATCTGAGCTGGTTCGAGCTAGGGGGTACTAGATGGTTCGCCAAGCCGGTCGGATGCCCGTCCTCAGCAATTTGAAGAAGCAATACTGATAATTGCACAGGCTAGCCAATTCCTCATCAAGATGGCCAATGATATTGGATCGGTCAAGTCTAAGCTGGATTTGCCGCCGAACGGGTCGCTCGAGGCAGGGACTAACGCGAAGGGTCTGCATACCTTCAGTCCAATGCGTCGAAAGCTCCAGGTGGTGTTGAAGCCATAATTGTGATGACTTCTATAGGTTTTTTGGTTGTTCGTAGAGATATCATTTGGCAAATGCTACTCTTTTCTTGCTAGGTATGGTAGATGTGTCTGCCTTGGTAATTGCTTCTGTAGCGTCCGGGTCTGGCCTTCGTTTCCTTTTGCGGCGAATGGAATCTTTGGTCTCCTCCTGTGGTATGTTCAATATGGTAAACATCATCAGATTAAGAAGCATATGCATACCAGCTTCAGCTTCCTCTGCTCTTGCCTCGCTTCAGTCTCTTTGCGCCTTGCTTCCCTGATTTCCTCCAAATGCCGGGCTTTCAACATTTTGCTCTCTATTTGGCCTTCCTTACTTGCATTTACGATGGCGAGTATAGTCATCATGCTCTCCTATCCATGAATCTACCAATTAATCTCACAACAGGACTTAGTAGGTAGAGTAGTCGAACACTGACCTGATCATCTACGAATACTTTGCCCTTCTTCTTGCCTTTAGGTAGGTCAACACCAACCGGCGTTATCATATTCAGCTTCGGAAGGCCTAATTCCTTGTCTGTGTAGACTCTCCGTTTCTTCCTTACGGGCCTTGATTGAGATTTTGTTTTATGTTGGACAGGCGGAGGGGCTTTGGCTTTCATTGCGACTTTACTTTTCGAAGTTGGTCTGCTTTTCCCGCTAGAACCCTTGTTGACTTTTGTCGGACCTGACTTCTTGCTTGAGCTCTTGCTCTGCGCCATGATACTGGAAACCAAGTGCGGTACGTCGAAATTGACAGTGTCGAAGGAAAAGAGCGTAGGCTAATTTTCTGGTCGGTTGCTTGGCATTGTTATCGATAACCAGGGCGGTGTAGATGAACCATTTCGGCAGAAAACCCTCGCACGTGACCACTGAGCCGACATTTCGTTGTGACTCTCGCCAACCTATCTCCAGCGCTATCTTCATTCATTCTATGCTAAGGGCATCTATTAGAATTTTCGGGCCTCAAGTTAAAGTTGTTCCGCGTATCCATCTTCGGCGAGCCTTTACAGTCCTCTTTACACCTCATAATGCGGAGTTTCAATGTCGTTACTATCAGGTAATCTAATATTTACTGGCTTTCGTTAGGACAACAGAGCTGAATTATTTCCATATGGAGGCCTTTGGGGGCAGTGTACCCTTCTCGACACAAATTACAGCTCCTGCAAAAGCCTCCCCAGGATCCTCGGCGCTGAACAATATGAGCTTACTCTCAACTCACGCAGATACTCTAGGTATCGGTGACCTGGCTCTCGAAATACCGCCGGGGAAGAATTACAAGACGAACAAACGTGCGCTTCGGCATCAAAAGAAACGATTAGCAGCAGAAGCTACTTGGCCACGCTCCGATGCGGAACCGGTGAAACAGCTCGCACCGCGCAGTCGCGCGGGGAAGGATGGAATTATTAGGTCACCAAGCACTCTGCAACAGGCTGCTGATGCGCAGCGTCCCATCCGCCAAGGGCGTGCATCCGAGTTATATGGCACTGATGCCAGTGTCATGCGTGCTGCAGCCATTTCATCCGGTGCAGACGCTGGGATTACCCGTCATGCCCGTATCAGTGAAGCGCAGACTACATCTGTGGAGGGTTCCGGTGATCCAGCCCACGGTATCGCTTCTGAATCTAATGAAGCTCCCTCGGTGCGCCTACCTCCGTTGAGATATGACGGCAATCAAGGATTTGTGCCGCTCATAGCCACAACGTCAGTTCCAGTATTCCGAAAAGTGCCGACATGGCGTGTTGACAAAAGACATAGATACGCAATCCCGAGTTACCAGGCATTACCAGTCATGCCAATAGGCCAGAGGGCTCGGCCTGTAATTAGGGGCATACCAACAACAGCAATTTCACTCGATCGTCTCAGCTCGCCAAAGCGTGGGCTACCGTCCATCAGCCAACCAGCAAGAGGACTAACGACAAAAGTGCCTCAAGGACGCAAAACACACCTCGACCTCAGACCGTCGGACGAAACCATTACGAAGCTACGAGATGGGCCTGGACCGCGTTCGCCACGAGCCTTGGATCGTCGATCAATTGAGAAGACAACGTCGCCTCTCAAACAGCAGACTCCACTCCCCGCACCTACACCTACGTCTGAATATCTATCGACCGCTAGCCTCCCATGCAAGCCTCTCCTCGAACCCCAACATCTACTCCTCGTCCTTGACCTGAACGGCACCCTCCTCTTCCGCCACAGAGCCGCCTCCTCATACAGACCTCGCGCCTCTCTTGAACCCTTCCTAAAATACTGCTTCACCCACCACTCAGTCCTAATCTGGTCATCAGCAACCCCCACAAACGTCACCGGAGTCTGCGCCCAGCTCTTCACTCCCCCACAACGCCGGCAGCTACTGGGTGAATGGGCCCGGGACACCCTCGATCTTACGAGCGAAGAATACTGCAGCAAGGTCCAGGTCTACAAGCGTCTCGATCGCATCTGGGAAGGCAGGGCCCTGCGGAGCTCACACCCTGACTTTGCCTCGAAGGGCACGAGGTGGAGTCAGGCGAATACGCTGTTGGTGGATGACAGTCATACAAAGGCGCAGGCGCAGCCGTACAATTTGGTTGAAATACCGGAGTTTACGAGAAATGCGTCGCTGGAGAAGGGGAAAGATTTCTTAGGGCAGGTTGTTGCATATTTAGAAGAGGCGAGGATGTGGGGGGATGTTAGCACTTTTGTGAAGAGGAAGAAGTTCGTGGTTGATGGCGGCTGGGCTTGGAATTGGGAGACGGGAAGGAAGATCGAGGATGGTGATGAAGACAGCGGAGACGATGGAGGGGTGAGGCTCTGGGGATAGGAGTTTCCTACTACTACGTTATCCTCGAGGTCATGATGGAAAGGGCGTTGGGTATGATTGAGGTGGAGAAGGTCAGGCCATCAGCAATGGCTCTGGTGCGAGCGTTCAGCCGTGATAGAGCAGGGGATGCCTCTGGCGTTGGATGGCGGACAGACACTGTTTTCCAAGATACCCTTCTGCAGCCAGATGGCGGCGAATCAAGATTAGAACGAACGCTCACTGTAGTATCCCATGCGCCGGCACGATGCACTTTTCATGGGTTTTTCGTACTACAAATGAGTGCTGGGCCTTCTTCGAGCCCTGCTCTTGGGTATTGTGATGGAGTAAGTGGAGCGCTTTAACGGTGTGCCTCTTCAGCTATGGGTCTTTGTTGGCGACTCAGTCCATCGCCTTTGCGTCTTTGCGTTCTTTCACAGATGCAGGGATCGAGTGAACCATTTCGTGCTGGCGCATGGGATAAGATTGTGTTGAATAGAATGACGCCTCAAACCTACAATACGTTCTTACGCCAGGGTTCAAGAGGTCGGTAAACTCAAGCATGGGTTGGGAGACCTATCAAATCGTAATA
>JAABUW010009435.1_pt1 | contig 11120 bp, 10 predicted proteins | sample 5560081 | NCBI WGS metagenome assembly JAABUW01 (sample SAMN10711882, study PRJNA513363) | rock metagenome | isolation source: Antarctica rocks | place: Antarctica: Victoria Land, Knobhead sud | reverse complement strand
CCCCGTTTGGTTGTTCAACAAATTCGAAGAATCCCTTGCGAATCTGAATGAACGGTTAATCCGCTGATCTTTGACCTAGTCGGATGGTTCCAATCGTTTGTTTATACTCGCTGACCAGCGCACGAGTCCGAATCTTTTGTTTATTCTCGCTGAGTCAGCCCACGAGGGAGAAGAGTGAGTGCCTGCACGGTCGCGAGTCGGCTAGACCAAAGTCAATAGTCGTGTGAATCGAGCAGAGCAAGTCGATGCAGATTATTTCTCTTCGCCTGTAACGAAGAAGCATTTATATAATGTTAGGGGCCAGCATAGAGCGAGTCATATGGGTGTAATGTAACGAGTATATAAATGCTAAGGAAGGAAAGTATCTAGAAGAGAAGGGCCGACTATCTATATAACTCAGAAGAACATAAGCTAATTCTGAATAGGGTTGGCTTCGAAACAAACCTATGCCCTAGCGGCGAGCGATCGGCGATAGCCCTCAGAATAGCCATCAACATAGTCATCAACATAGCCATCAACGAAGGTGCGTAGCTAGAATCGTAACACATCTAGACATGATTCTGACAGTAGTACAAAAACTTCTGAAGTATATTCTTGATGAAAAATGCAATGCTGTGATTTGTTAATCTTTTGCAATCTTTTTTGCAATCTGTTTTGCAATTTATTTTGTAATTTGCAGCTAAAAAGCAACTTATTGAAGCTTTAACTCTAACAAAGTTATGAATGTCTTGAACTTTCGTGATCTTAGTTGCTAAGTTTGTGCATTTATCACAATCTTTGCTATTCAGATGATGTTTCATAATGCTGTTATTAATGCTTCTATTGTTAAAATGCTCATAAATATGCAAATATAAATGATAAATGAGTTTGAGTCTTTCGCTTTCAACTAAAGCTGTCTGATAAAAGTTATTTTATATTTCATCTGTTCATGTTTGTAAAATTCACTTTGAATGATGATAGTCTGATACTTTTCATTCTATTTGCATTGCATATTGAGTTTGCTTTCATCAATTCAGAAATATATGTTGATATTCTTGCTCATGATCATATAACATATATTGTTCATCATGTAATGATTGCAGTTCAACGAGCACGACAGAAGCAACATTAGAAAAAGAAGATTGAGCATTATCATGCTTGCTGTTGTCAAGATTCTCTGAAGATATATTTATAAAACTGAATAAACTGTTCATACTTGCTTGCAATTTCGATATTCTTTTTCAAGAAAATGACATGATAAGTAAGTTAAATGAAAAAGAGACTGCAAAAAGAATTGCAAAAAGAATTGCTAAAAGAGTTGCAAAAAAAATTAAAAACAAGTTTGATCTTTTAAGTATCATTAAGCTTAAAGTTTGAAGATCAATGCAAATCATGCATCACTGTTGACTTGTGACTGATTGATTCTTATTTTTTAAATTAACTGTTAATTATTCTAAAAACTAGCACATTTTAATAGATTTCAAACATCATGATTGATTAAGAAGCTTATTACAAATACAATGAAATAATTATACAAAGATGAACTGAAGTACAAAATAATTGTTGATCGTTGCACAAAATTATGCAAAAAGAATGTTTAATTCTTCTGTTCACTTCTGCTATTTATTCATTACATGAGAGTATGCTGTGATGCTGCATGCAATAAATGATTCTATCTATCAGTTTGTGACTGCAAAACTAGCTAGATCATTGATTTAGAAACACTCGATTTCTAAGATATGAGTATTAAGAGAATCAAAAAAATTACTGAGCTTCTTAATTTTGAATATTACTTTTCAGATTTCACATGTCAATTTGTGTGAAATATTTGATGTTCATTCATACTTGTCATAGTCAAAATTTGTCAATCAATTCTCAGTCTGATCTGATAGTACAATTTACTTGCATGACTTGTTCTTAATTATCTTTCTTTTCAATCATACTACACGTTATAGAATTTTCTCAAATGTAATGAATGATTCTTGAAAGTGCTTTAATGTCAATTTGCAATCTTAAGAAATATGATAATTTCTGAAGAAGACTTGATGATATTGATCGCTCTCTGCTTTTCTATATATCACAATGTTAGTATAAATATTGAAATACAAGTTGCAAAATTAATTGCAAAATTGATTGCAAAATTGATTGCAACATCAAGAGCAAAATCAAAAGCAAAATCAAGAGCAAAATTCAGATAGTAAAAGAAATAATAATCATGTTGTAAACAAGATTACAAAAAGAACTGTCAAAAACTTACACAATAAAATGATGCATTACGTCTTTTCAGAAATTCTGAAACTGTCAAAGAATCTTCATTATCAATGCTTCTTTGATGACATTTGAATCATTCATCATTTCTTCGTTCATCATCATCTTGAGCTTTTCTTTCAGAAGCAAGTCATTCATCTGATATTGTTCTTTCGTTTAAACATCATTGATGTCAGAGAGTTTCTTTCATTGAGAATTCTTTACATTCATATTGAAATGAGCGCTTAGTACTGAAGAATCTTGATTAAGACTTGTGACATTGAGATGCGTTCTTACATGATTCATCGTATTTTCTTTTGCAATTCTATGAATTTATTAATATTTGATTGCAAAAAAGATTGCAAAAAATATCGTTGATTTCATTTGCTATTCACATGCGCAGTCAACAAAAACTCATGATCATCATTCAATGCTTGTAGATAGACATTTGATTTTTTGAATTGCTTGATTCAATAGAAATGAATATTTCTATCTCTGTTTTTCGCATTTTCAATTTTCTTCTCATTGTTTATCATATTTTGCACATAAGTTCTAGTCTTTTTTGAATATGTATTGTCAAAATAATCTTCAATAGTCTTGCGTTTGTATGTAAATATCATTGCAAATGCAGAACAGTAGTTAACTTGTAAAAGCAATGATGTAGTGATCTAAGTAATGAGATGAAATAGTGAAGATTAATTGCAATGATGAGATATGAAATTTAAACTTTGATATCTTGATTTAAGATTTTAAGATTTAGATCATCATCATTTTAACACTAATTAAGTCATGTAATCATCAACTTTCTTCTTCTTTTATTTTCAAACAACAACAACAACAACATACTGCAATCATGATTGCAACAACTCAATAAGTTATGTATCAATCTTACAAGTTTATAGAAGATCACAAAACTGATTGCAATACAGAAATAATGAGCTTAATTTTAATGACAAAACACTACTCAGCATTTTTGATTTTGCAACTGACGAGATTTTGAAATCGATTTTGAATTCAAATGAATTCTTCAACTTGCATGAATCTATGTATGTATTTTATTTCTTATTACTCTTGAATTGATTGCAAAACTGATTGCAAAGTAGAAATAATATCACAGTAAATTCTAAATTCAAGCTTACAAGATTAAATCTCAATCATGAGTCAAACAATAGATCGCGATTGTCAAGCAGCTCAGAATCATCATTGTCAAGCTCATCATCATCATTCTCATCATCATTATTCTCATCATCATTCAGTAAAAAATCTCATAACAAGCAATTTGTCAAAAAGATGTCTTGAAAACAGTCAACAATGAAGTCGAGAACTGATGATAGAAAGTTGAAACTCATCAGAGTAAGTTTTGAGTCTTACTAGATTGCAAAAATGATTGCAAAAGTAATTTCAAAGACGCTGATCATATGTTAGAATGTTTGATTCATTGAATCAGCTCATGTTATTAATGTCATCATAAAAAGTGATCTTATTAAGCTCAAGAAAATGCGAAAATATTGCAAAAAAACTGTGACACTTCGTGAAATTCATCAATATCAAAGAATAATCAACTTACTTATTTCAAAGCTGTTGTTTCAGCATGTGATTTGCGAAGTGTGTCATAAATTGATTGAAGTTAATCTTCGCTTTCAATCAAAAGCTATAAAGACATTGCAGAAGATGACAGAAGCATGACTTGTTGCAATGTATGAAAATTAGTTTCACAATCAATTTTGCAATCAATTTTGCAATTCAAATACTGATTACTTAATAAACATCAATCTTTATGCAATTCATGCAAAGCATGTAATCATTCAAGCGAAGAATATAAGGTTGGTTTTTCATCTCACAAGCGAAAAGTTTACATTTGAAGCTTGTTCAAATTACATGACAAAGTAGATAATCATGTTACTATGCAATCAGAATGCAACGCTATTGCAAGACAAATAGATAGTAAATACAATTTTTGCACTGTCACACTGTTAGTGATACTATTGCTTTCGCGCATAATTCAAGTTAATTCTTATCGCTTTTATCAAGAACTTTAGTTTTTTTTTTTTTTAAATGTAAAGTCAATTGATTAACTACTTGTATGCATGAGATTTCAGCGCAAACGAGATTTTCACGCACGTTAATTAAAACTATTTATATTGATGTCATTTTAGCACATCAAACTTAATATTATTTGTTGCTAATCTTTCTAGATTAGAGTGCGTGAAAACTCAGTTTGCATGAAAATCTTGTGCATACAAGTAATTATTCTATTTTTAGAAATTGAGTTTAAATTCAGTTTGCATGAAAACTCAGTACATATGAGTAAGTATACTATTTTTAGAAATTGAGTTCAAGCAACTCAACTTGATCTTGAGTTGAGCTCGAGTTGAGCTCAAGTTGAGAAAGATCAACTCAATCTCAATTCAAACTCAGAATTGAGTTAAATTGATCTTTCTCAACTCAACTCAATTCTAACTCAATGATAGATTTAATTTCAATCACAAATCATCATTTTAAATTCAGTTCAGTTACATTTGTTTTCAGTTATTTCAGCATTCTTGCAAATTTTAATTCTTATGAATCTAGAAATTGAAGAATTCAATGTTGAAAACATTGAATCTCAGCTAAATCAAGACACTCTGAATCTTGATGAAGATTCTGCTGACATTCTCACTCAAACATTGTGAAAGTAAGTCAAAATCAATGACAAATTTGCAGCTCAGATAATTGAAGTGCTTTGCAATAAAGCATGATATCACAACAAGATTTCTTTAGTTGAGTGTGAAGAACATGAGAATCATCTGTACTTTCAAGAAAGAAAGTACGTGCTCAACTCAGATAAACTATGTCTTCATATCATTCAGCTCGCTCATAATAGTGTCATCAATGATTATTCAGAAAGAGCAAAAAGCTATAAACTAATCAGTTAAGTCTATTGATGATCAAACATTTATAAGTATGTTCAATGCTTCGTATAAAACTGTCACATGTGCACACATTTCAAGCTCTTTAAACAACAAACTCAAGAATAATTGTATTTTCTTTCAATTCTTGAACATCATTGACATGATGTCTTCATGAACTATGTAAATTCTTTATTGCTCAATATCTTTATGAGTATCATTTATAAATATGTTCTAGTCTTTGTTGATCATCTTATCAAAATGAAACATTTAGTTCTCATCACTTCTATGAAAGTTGAAGAAGTTATTAACTGCTTTTATGCTCATGTTTGAAAACATCATGATTTACTCAAGTTCTTCATGTTTAATCAAGATATACAATTCATCTTTGATGTTTAAAAGCATATGTGTAAAATGTTGAAGATAAATGTTAAGTTATCAACAATGTATCATTCTGAAATCAATGATCAAATTGAGAAAATCAATGTTGTCATGAAGCATTATCTTCAAGTCTTCATCAACTACATGCAGAATGACTGAGTTAAGTGACTTTCTGAAGTTAAATTTGTTGTCAATAATGCATCATCATTAATCACTTTAACATCATTCTTCTTGATCAATTTGAGTCAGAATTCATGTTTAGACTTCAAGTCTTCTGAGTTTCTGTTCAAGAATCTTATGTTTCAAGCTTGAGACAAGTTAATCAATGTCAAAAAGTTCATCAAGAAGATGAAGAAACTAACTGAGCATCTACATGATGAGATGCTTATAGCTCAGATTATTTATGAATTCAATGTCAATCTCTCTTGTTGTTCTTGTTCTAGATACTTCGTCAAAGATGAAGTCTGATTGAATGCTTGCAATCTCAGCATCGCTCATCTTACTGTTAAGTTAAATGATCATAATGTTGACTTCTTCAAGATTAAACGTGTTTTCAAGAATAATTCTCTGATCATTGAGTTAAATCTTTCAACATTCATGAAGATTCATTCAATCTTTCATGTCATTCTTCTGAATCATATCGCAAGTGACTTTCTTTCAAATCAACGTCAGAAATCTTAAAAACTCATTGTCATCAAGAATGATGAAAGATTTTGATATATAAACAGCATATTAAACTTCAAACATAATAAACTTCAAACATAATAAACATTATAATTCATCTTTGCTCAAGTATTATGTTGATTGAGAAGATCATTTTTCTACTTGAAAGTCTTTTCATCTTCTGAATAATTGTGAGCAAGCGCTCAATAAATATCATCTCGTCAACTCTGTCATTGAAGAATCACATATACTGTCATGTGTAATATCTTAATGTTAATATCAAGAACTTTAAGTTCAATCTTCATCATTTTGACTCAGCTCAGATTTGACTCAGATCTTGTTTAAATCTGACTCAGACATTTTGTTTAAATTTGATTCAAATGTGATTCAGATGTATTTTAGTCTTGCTTGTACATCATTATGTTAAAATGCATCTTGTCTCATTTCATTCAAATCTGACTCAAATATGACTCAGATTTATTTCAGTCTCATCTGTACATTATCACATTAAACTATATTTCATTTCTTTCTTGCTCAGATCTGACTCAAATCTTGTTTAAATTTGATTCAGACATCTTGTTTAAATCTGATTCAAATGTGATTTAGATGCATTTCAATTTCGTTTGTGCATCATCATGTTAAAATGCATCTCATCTTGTCTTACTTTTCAGACATCTTGCTCAGATTTAACTCAGATGTGACTCAGATTTATTCTAGTTTTATCTATACTTCATCATATTAAAATGCATTTACATCAATTCTTGTCTTGTTTCAGTCTTTGTCTTCAATTCTTTCTCATTTTATCTTGTTTCTTCTCATTGTTTTGCAGAAGCTCAGTCTTGAAGAGAGAAGCTACTGTCATGATGTCAGATCATCAACTCAATTTAAAATATAAATAGTTGATGTCTTAAATAATTTCAATTCATTGAATCTGTTTTGCAGTTCAATGAATCAAGTCATCAATCTAGTCATCATCATTTTAATTTAGTCTCAGCAATTCTGTTTCAATCATTTCAATCATGTGTACAAATTTTTGCAATCTTAAGTTATAAAACTATTGTTTAGTCTTGATTCTGCTTGATTCATGTATATAAAAGTCAAGCTTTCATTCTTTTCTTTTGCTCTTTGTCTTTCATCTTATACATTATTTGATGTATTGTTCTGTATTTAGTTCAAGTAATATAATAATCAATTCTTTATATTGATAGAATTTCTAGTTCAGTTTAGTCTCTGACATCTACATATAAAACAAGCTTCAATTTAAATAGAATTGAAATCTATGTTACTTGTTTTTAATTTTCTTTTCAACGCTTTGATATTCATCTCAAATATATAATCATTGATGCTATGCTTGAAATGCTGTCTTGAAAATTGATCACAGCGACTTCTAGCTATTGCATAGTGCAGAAACTCATCAAAAGTGTCTTCAAAATGAGATTATATCTTCTTGAAATGTTTTTTGATTCAGATCTTCAGCACACTGAAACTGAGTTCAATGAGATTGAAGTTTGAAGAGTATGATGACAAATATCATATTTTACACTCATGTGAGATAATGAGTTTCTTGATACAAGCGTTACAATGTATGCTGACGTTATTCATGATGATGACACTCTTCAAAGTCAAAAAAAGACTGCATAAAGATAACAATTCATCTGCTAGTCATTGAAAGAAAGTCTTGTCATTGAATCAATCTTCACGAATATTGATACAGAGTAGATAGTCATTTATTATGTAAGTCAAAAGAACACTTCAGCAATGCTTTCTTTTTCTAGAAACTTGATAGCGAGCTGATTCATCAACTGATGCGTAGACTTGATGACATCATCTCGTAGTCTCGTTGAAGAAAGTCTCATCAACAAAGACAAGCTGCTCAGTCATCAGCTGCAACAGATCAACAACTCAGTTCAAATGAAGCTTATCGTTCTGTCTGATGCTCACACGCTGTTTCTTTTTATTGCTTCAGCGTCTTCTCTTCAGAATTCTCAATATCATGAACTGATGCACGTTTAATCTTCATTCTTCTCATAGAAATCACATCATCTCTTTCTGCATGACTCATGACTGTTGCTTCAAATATGTAATTAGAACATCTTCAGCTGCTGAAAAGATCTTTCAAAGAACGCTCTTTGAACGAAACTGAAATTTAAAGAAAAAGTCATACATGAAGAAATTCTCTTGCATAGTATAAACGATGTTACGATGACAGTGAATCTCTTCGACGATGACGAAGAAGATTTAATGTAAAAGCAGAAGATGTAGTATCTTCAAGCGAAGAGTCAAAGTCAGTTGATCTGTCATAGCTAAAAGAATGTCAGCTGTGAAAGATTTAAACAGCTTCAAATTTATCAATTTGATTTTTCTATTGATTTATTCAATAAAGCGTTGAGATTTGAGAATGTCAAGAATGTCTGAATTCAATAGTAAATTTGAGAGAGAGCGCGACAATTGCGATGTCAAGAAATTCATAGCTTTCTGCATATGCTAATATCTCTGTATCTTACATACATACTTCATCGTATTTTTTCTTACTATGAACTATTATATTATATTTTATTCAATTCTAGCTTCATGTTGTTAATTTACCTGCGAATATTCAAGATTTACAATCGTTGAATATTGCAAAACTTGGCTTCGCACAGCAAAATTTACTTCGCACTGTTGAATTCAATCTCTAAGACGCTTGATAAAGAATGATGTAGAAGCTTCGTAGAAAATCGCGTACGAAGTCAGTCGTGTAGGTTGCTGATTAAAATGCTGAGTAGATGGACGAGTAGATGGACGAGTAGATGAATGAGTAGATGAATGAGTAGATAGGTGAGTAGTCAGAGGAGTAGATTGGTGGATAAATAGATGAGTAGATAGATAGGTAGGTGCCGAATATATCAAGAGACCCTCGGACCGTGTTTGTATGGGCAGTCTCATATGTAGTACTTGGAGCGCAAAGACTTTTTTGCCGCACCCCCCAACAGTTTGGAAAAGCTCTGTTGTATTTAGCAATCATAACCACACGTCGCTTGAAAGACTTTTCGGGTCTCGAATTGTTCGTTCTTAGAGGAATGAGCTCGATGCAGCATGCAAATACGGTCTGGTATCAACAACGAATACGTTTCTACAATCTTACAGGCGAAGGGTGGCGGCTCGAGCCTATGTGATCAACATATCCTGCGGTATGTTACGGTCGAATAAACAACATCTGGATTTGTCTAGATTGTCGAGCTTCATGAAAACGGACTAATGATTGGGCTGTTGTTCCCGTCAGCTACCATGCATCCAGCCGCGTCTATGAATTACTGCGATAGTTCCCCACATATGGGATGTGGACTGATATTGAGATGTTGAAACGTCGCTACTATGCTATGAATAAGCGGGTGGGGATCCAGTAGGCCTGCATGGAGGGTACGAGGTAGGCAGCCAGGATTGCAAATGCTGCTCTTAAGTGCGTTGTCTCCACGGAGGATGGATTGTGGTCCTTTCGCCTTTGAAGATGCTTCTTACCTTTCGCGCGCGGCCATCTCTTGGCTTCAGACCATGTCTACTTTTCCTACTTTTCTCGCAGTGGAATGCGTGTATCGAGGCCACTCTTACACTCCCTCCGGATGCACCAGATAGCAATACCTGCAGTCGTTATTTTGGACGACCACTTCTCACAGAAACGTGCATGGCTGCACTGGAGAAGATCCCCAGGGGTGCGCTCCGGAGTATATTCACTACACGTCAATCAACCACAACCAACAACTACATTGAGGTTCCGCTTCCGTATTTTGATGATGACCACAACCCCAGCTGTAAGATCACGATCAATCTTGAAGGGCGGTCAGAAAACGATGTCTTCGTACTGGTTCCTTTCGACGCTGTTCGCCAAATGGCGAAATTCGTTATTGATACTTGCGTTACCCCCAGGCAGGTGGGTGGACGAATCACATTCGGACTCGTGGATACCCTTCGCGGTCTGATATTTCCTCGAGCCTACGATGGCTCCCCTGTTCGTATCCCCGTCCCGGCTCAGGTTTTGCAGCCCAATGGAGCTGTGGATGGTATTGTTGCGATCCCCGATGGCCCCCCGCCGCCCTACAGTAAGTCGCGCTTGTAGCCTCCTGAATATAAATCAGTGAACGTCTAGATTTCCCGGGCTCTCGGAAGTGTCTACGAAATCATATACCGTCGCGCAGACCGTTCCTACCGGTGCTGACTGGAGGCTAGACATCCCTTACTACATGACTATCCGGGTCGAAGGCCCTGTCGTGGGTGACACGAGGGACGTGTCGGACATCAGGATTTGCACAAGGCTGCTAGAAGAGTAAGCTTCGGCACACTGTTGACGGAAATTATATGCTAAAAGCTCCAAAATATAGCTTGCAGACTGTGTATCAGAAGCTCTCAAGCCGCCCGGATATGCAAAATAAGATTGCAAGAGTCACGACTCAACTAAGAAATTGGAAGAGCGCGATGCAGAGCTACGAGGCAGATTACATCCGATGGTGGGAGCAAGCTCTAGGACCAGATACGCCGGTCCCTTCGAATGTGAGATATGAATGCGATGCCACGCTTGGCAACCCGAGTACTGCCAATTGCGAAGCCGTCTTGTACCAATTTATTCAAAGTGGAAGCGTGATACTTGATCCTCAAGCCGGGCCAATAATCAAGACCTCCGGTATGCCGATATAAATGGATACTAGGTTGTCGGTGCTGAGATACTATAGGAGACTGTGCCATTGCTATTGGCGCGAGTGCGAAGCATGCTACAACGTGGGACATGCTACGCAGCGTCGCAGAGACAATAGTAGCGCAATGTGTTAGTGGGCCTCTGTCAGGAAAGAATGGCGGCACAGCGACCAGTCAGGCAGCCCATGGTCGGAGGAGGAGACAAACAGGTAGGCCGCCTGAGTCTGGCCAATATCCTTCTGCGAGCAATCTGATGGATACTGACTCGTTGCCAGCACAATACCCTTTTCCCCCAAC
>JAABUW010009432.1_pt1 | contig 11125 bp, 14 predicted proteins | sample 5560081 | NCBI WGS metagenome assembly JAABUW01 (sample SAMN10711882, study PRJNA513363) | rock metagenome | isolation source: Antarctica rocks | place: Antarctica: Victoria Land, Knobhead sud | reverse complement strand
ACAGGCCCATATTTTTGGCATAGGACTGGCTGCAGCCCATGGCATGACCATCCTCCATGAAGATGTTGATGGCCTGTGCATCTCGCTCACAGTCCCCACTGGCAAAGCCCTGCAGTGCACTGCCTTACTGATGATCCCAAGGGTTCATTTATCGAGGGGCACAGGCCGGATTTGCCTGGCTTTGGGGTTTTGACATCAGTATGGACAAATCTGCACAGCCTAACCGCTGCACATGCGCAGCCTAAATGCTGGCACTAGCTGACATGCAGTCAACACCTTGCTGTGCAGCTTGCATGCTAGATGGTACTGCGTCTTGAATCTTGTGCATGAAAAGCCGAGGATGAGCAAAAAGAATGTGCTGCACTGAGCTTGTCGTACATTCAAAAACCCTGCGTGCTTGAAAGTGCAATCGTTCTTCACAGGTTTTGCTCAAGCACACCTGGTATGCCATGTCAAAGAAGGGGAATAGCTGCTTGTCCTTCATAACAGAGCTGATCTCCTTCCATTGCTCCGGTGTGGGGTCCACCCCGGTTGGGTTGTGGGCACAGGCATGTAAAAGCACCACATCCTTGGGAGAGGCAGCCTGCAGTCAGCTGCAATAGGCTCAACGATACAGCTGGGTGGCAACAGGCAACTGCATGAAATGTATTTGCACCTGCAGGTGTGCTCAAGCAGCCTGCAGTAGGCTGCAATAGGCTCAACAATACAGCTGGATGGCAACAGGCAAGTGTGTGCATGTCTTTGCAACTGCAGGTGTGCCCAAGCAGGTGTGCACATGCTTTTGCAGCAGCGCTGCATCCAAGCAGATGCAACAGCTTGGCTGCCAGTAATGTCATTTGTATTGCTTCCACACACAGAATAGTTGCTCACTCAGGCTGCCCTTTTACTTGATGATAATAGAAACAGACCACTACTCAGAAATTCATCAGCACACTGCTTGCATCAGAGAAATGTCTCAGGCAATCAAGAATTTTCATGAAACCTTTGCTCATAGAAGGTGATTGTTGCCCACTAGCATCTCAATAAAACGCTTGTTCTTGAGGGACCCCTCATGTCCCAACATGATTGTGACAAGCCAGTGCAACAATGAAGCAACGCTGTACCTTGAGGTCTGAAACGAGCCCTTCAAAGTCTAGGCCCTTGGTGGAGGGCTTGTAGTAGCTGTACTCCTTCTTGTCCACGCCTGCATCCTTGAAGATGTTGTGGTGGTTGGACCAAGTGGGCTTGGTGATGTGGATCTGCACTTCAACAAACAAGGTTTTGGGCATGCATGAAGATAAAGCTGAGAATGCAAAGCACACAAGTTCTTCACAAATTAGTCATTTGATGCCATTTGTAGGCCCTCAAGCACAGAGGTGAGGTAGACAGGTCACTCTGCAAAACGCAGAGCTCAGCAAGAAAATGGCGATGCATTTCTGCTGTACATGCCTCCAGAGTGTTTGGCGAGCGTAACAGTGCAACGCCAGTGAGCACAGCAAAAGTACTCAGCAGAGCAGCTTCAGTTCGTAATTGCATTCAAGATATGCAGGCAATGCAGGTACATTGTGAGTGTATGTAATCTGTTTGTGCAACAGATTGCAGGGGGCTTTGATTTCAAAACCATTCAGATTTTGCAGCAGTGCATGTATGACTGTGATGTACAGGGCAAAGACTGATCAGCCAAATTCTGTCTCTCAAACAGGCAGCACACATGTGACAAGCACCTTTGAGCCCGGCATCCATCGCTTCATGAACTCTGCCATCAGCCGGCAAGACCCTGTGCCCGACAAAGATTGCACTGCTGCTACTCGGTTGTCAGCAATAGCTTCATTGTTGTCGCCATATGCCAGCTTGATGGACACCTGATTGAAGTCCTTCAAACCTCCTATAGGCAGATACCTGCAAGCACATGCTGCAGCAATCAGCTGGAGCAGCTCATGATGTATGTAAAGCTACACACATGCAGCACAGTGTCACACAGGCCTGACTTGGACCAGCAAGTCGCAGTAGTCTATGCCATGCTTATACTTCTGCAAGATGCATGCTCTGACATCAGCAATCACATTGGTGGTTGCACTGAGGTTGCCAAGCTCTCTGGCCTGGTGTGCAACAAGTGGCCTGTTGTGCAGCAAGAGTGAGGAGGCTTGTGTCTCACTCCATGAAGTGGCTGCCTCCAACGCGGCGCTCTGCTTCCCTGACAACATCCAGTACCACTGGCTTACCGTTGTCATCGCGATATGCACCCTGCGAGTAGTGTGACAATTTGATTTGCAGCTACATTATCATGTGGACTAAGTCAGTATAGTTAGTCAGCATGCACGGCTTGAGCCATACCACTCCCAAGTTCATCTTGTTCGGGTTTTCGTCGGCCAGAAATGCTTCTGTAATGCCCAATATAGGGTCTTTTGGAGCCTGCTCTACATTGCCGAACCAGGTTTGCGAGACCGCCGATGCTGAAAAGTTACGGTGCTGATGTAGCAAGCATCGGTGAGTCTGGCGTAGCAGTGCCATGTGTACTGCGTAATAAACTGCAAACGTGTGAAACGTCTATTTCGAACACTATGTAACACGCGGTGAGTTTGATCTGTGGAATCCGCCGCAGGCTCCTATCGATGTCAAATTGATCCGCAGTGACTGAGGGTATTGCCATCAAGCCCTACAGGGCAGAAGCCTTTGCCATTTGTGAATGCTGTCTAGTTAAGGCTGTTGTGTGCTTGCTGTGGACAACACCATTGTTCGAGACATGCATTGGATCTTATGTAGGCGAGCCATCTGTCACTTGAACCATCATCACCTCATTTCAGAGTCATGAGATTGGCAACCTTGCAGGATAGCTGCTGTATCACAACATGCATCACAGCTCGAACCTCACCTCACACATGAGGAACCTTGGACAATTTGCAGGGCCTTACCGTACTGTTGACATTGCGCTAAAGCTCATGGTGAGCTGAGGACTCTGTTCACTGGTTTCGGAGCAGCTGCATGAACGCTGCATAGTCGAAGGCTTGGTGTCCGTTCTCGTCTGGTCATGTCGCTTGATTGCTCCGTTGCAGCCCTGCCATTCCATGTACTGCAGGTGATTTTTTCCCACGTCATTGATCAGCAAGGCTCGTCTGTAGGTCTTTGTCGGGTCTCAGCCGTTTGTAAAACCTGGTCCGAGGCTGTCCGAAGCGATCCCAACTGGTATGGGCGGAGTTTGACTGCTCTGCACATTCTTAGCTAGACTATCTGTGACACTAAGCACGCTGCAGGCAGCATATCAACATCCCCAAGACCAAGGCTGGCCGCTTTGACGACTACTCTCTGAAGCACCTCGCCCTCAAAGCCAAGAAACAGTTAAAAACCATAAGCTGCACGCCTGCCACAGGCTCAGCACCTTCTGCATTTTGACCGTGCTGTTGAACAACAAGCACCTTGTACAGGTAAGCACACAACTGTTTTTGACGGTCATGAACTGAGCACCTCTTTTGCTACAATCTTCTGGCTTTTGCAGGTAAGCATCGTTAGCTGCCCTCAGGTAGCTACTTACAATCTCAGCTATTATCTCGAAGTAGTCCTGAAGCAGCCCAGAATTCACCGATGCCTGGAGCAGATATGTTTCACTGATACAAACAGCACGATCTCTGACTTGGTGCGTGGATGTCATACAGCTTGGTCCTGCAGTTGCTCAGCAAAGTGCTCTTGAGTGAATAGCCATATTCCGATTGGCCAAGCTGAAGCTTGAACAGCTCAAGATGCAGTGTGTCCTATGCATGTGAACCTGCATGTCCGACATTTGACCATTCATACAATTTGTTCTGCAAGTCTTTACGATTAATTCCGCTGATCAAGCGCAAGCGCGTGTACCGTGCTGATACATGTCAGACCACCACTCTTGAGACATTTTACTTTGCAGCACTATGTTGTTTTCACAGTGTACATGAGTGTGCAGGCTTGCCGGGGCCATGCAGAGCAGGAAGGCATCAAAGTGACCTGTCTAGATCATAACATGCTGGCAGGCTAGCAGGAACAGCTGTGCAAAATGTTTGGGGCGGCTGGCGTTCTTGTGCTGACCGAGCTCCACAAATTTGCAGGATGATGCTCAGGCCATATTATGTGCGGCGTCAACATTTCAAAGGACTCTTCAGGCTTCAGCTCTGCCCCCGCTTGTGGTCTATGGCAGCCATAAGACTCAATTTTTCCCAGACATTCACTGGTGCCTGAAAATAGCAACATTTTCCCCGGTATTCATTACCATGTGCTAATCACCAAACAAGCCCTAGGTCGGCGTACTCTATGATCAAGAATTTGTACAGATGAGCATTTTTGTAACATTGCTTACATACCAATGCAGACTGGGAGAAAGAGGGAGACACAACAGACAGATCCGCAGGGCATGTTTGTACACAGGCTGCGTTCATCGGCTCCTGCAGGGGTGAATAGGCTGTGCAGACTTGTAAGCTGTTAACACAAAGTCGTCTAGAGTGTTCAGGTATGTCACACACAATCTTGTCATGCCTGGGAGGAGGAAAGGTTGTGAGCCTGGTGAGCCTCAATGACTTCTCCTTTAGCACACTTTCATGCCGCTGCACCGTCACTGTACTTCATAATTCCCTTGAAGAGTGGCTTGTATGCAAGCAGATCAACATGACGCTGTGTGTTATCTTCTCCTGCGGTACACAGATAGACAGAATGTTCAGACTGGAAGGCTTTGCTTTGCAGTACTGTATAAGTACCTTGCTGAGGCTAGCCACCCTCACTTTCATAGTCTTCCGGCAACCTTCCATCGTGATTCTGTAGCAGTCATGCAACATCACGACATCAAGGCTTGCTAAGTCACACCCTCCAGGTTGACAGGCATGCGCAGTGCTTGAAGTCGCCGTGAGACGTACAGCGTTGCATAATGCAAGTTGTTGCAACAACTGTGTACTGTTGCATGCTTGAATTATTCAAATTACGATCCAAAGCTTCCTCAAGCCAGTGAACCTGGAAGCTGCTGATATCCATGAAAGTTGTGGATTAGCAATTACTCATCTGCTTCTTCCGAGAACAGACCATGTCACAAAAGGTACGTCTTTGTATCGACAAGGCCGTTGCTGTGCGGCTCAGCTCCTGCTATGGAGCTGTGAGAAATGCTGCATCCGCTGCTGGTGTGGGCCAGCTGCGTGGCGACTGTAGCAGCCTCTCTGCAGTCTTGCAGATCTGAGAAATACGAGGATGCGTTTCTAGCGAACGTTACTGCGCCACTTGCCACTGGACTGCGGAGGGATTTTTGCGATCGCGGCGGCACAGATGTAGTTGTGTTGCCAGAGGACACCGGAATTGCTCATTACGTTTTGTCAGGCAGCATCGCCACAGAAAAGCTCGGCAAACAGCAGGAACAATTTCAAGTGTTGCAGATCGGTGAAGTTGCCTCTCTCGGGGCCATGCAAACACCGGTCTCGCTTCATCTGTGGATGCGCGCTTTATGCATCGGGTAAGCGGCTACCTGGTCAGGAGTTCCCGGGCTTCTGTTTAAATAACTCACTCGCCTGCGCAGCTTATCAGTTGACCCGACTTGCAGGACAGACATCACTATACGAGGGTACGGAATGCTACAAGAGGTGCACCCACTGCAGAAAGCGCACGGCCAAGTAGACCTGGAGTTGCAGCTAACAGCCTTGACTTCCAGTCCTCAGCAGCAGTATTTAATGAATATCTACTGGCGCACAGAGCGTGAATACACCCGCTTCAGTGCACCATTCACCTTCGAGACAACCTTTCCATTCAGTGATCTGGCCAGTCATTACATGCTGCACATTGGAGGCTTCAGGCAGCACGTGATCTTCACACCAAGGATCTTCAGCTGCCATGCACCAATTATGCGTCAGACTCCAGTACTGATCACAGTCATACCACACTCTCACACTGGCGTCGAAGACTCACAGAGAGTAGCACTGACTACCAGGATGTTGATCGCGCATGTGAATCACCATGCGAAGCTAGGCTTGGCTGGCACTATCCACTATGAATTTGAGCCTTTCCTCACACATCTAGCCAGCGATCCCAGCATCCAAAATCTGGTACTGCAAGGCAACCTGCGTCTGATACGATGGGATGTTGAGGTGCAAGGGTACATGCCTGATGGCCTAGTGTGGAACAAGAATAGGGCCAAGACCCTGGAGTACAATCATGCCATTCTTGCCCATTGGGGGTTAGACGTCTACATCAATCCAGTGGACATTGATGAGTTCATGGCCACCACAGGACCTTCAAGTGTGGCTGAGTTGTTTTCTGAGGGCTGCATTGTGCCTGGGGGCCACACAACTCTGCTCAGATATGACATACGCTGTGGCACATGCCAGGGTCCAGAGTCAGCCATTTGGCTTGCCAATTCAGGCATCAATCCGCTGGCTCTGTACAATGAGACAGATTGGGACATCAGATTACGTGGGAAGGCAGTTGTGTATGCTGATACCAGTTTCAGTATGGCTATACATGAGTCTGGAGTGTTTCATGATGGGTTGGAGCATCACAAATACTGTGTTTTTCACCTGCATGTGGTCAACCTTTTTCAGTACAGACGGACCGCATCTGACAATGCAAAGTTTAGCCCTGACACAAGCTGGGACTGGTCAATACAATAGCATTGGCTGCCATCTGGCAAATTTGAACTTCATATTTGGTACTGTTTCACGTACTGTAGCACTGCTTGTGTTGTGCTTTGTTCTTCTAGAGTCAGTGTGTCAAAGCCGGATGCACGCTTTTGTCAAAGGTGGTTCGCATTTTGCTTTGCAACAGATGCTCGTTTCCTGCTACAGCTCAAACGCATGTCCTTTCATGAGTAAAGATTTATGGTCTGCAAAGGACACTATACATGTATACATGTAGGTTGTTGGGATAGTACTGTGCAGTCTGTTCCAACATCTTATGTGTGCTGTTAAATCACGCATATGCTGCAATGAACTTCGTGTTGTAAAGCTAGTTTTCCTGGTACTATAGTGGTAACGTACATTGTTTTTCTTAGTACTACATGGTACACTAGCAGTAAAGCTTGTTGTAACCTGTACTTGGTCTCAAAGGCTCATGGTGGGTGCTCCTGGAGCAGCTGAGGTTTTGTATCTTGCACAGGCAGATGCACTGCTTGCCTTTGCTCTGCAGATTGCTCCATCCTTGGGGATATATGTCTGGATGCAACAAGTCAGGAAAGGCGCTGCATGCATTGTTCGTGAGTAGAGTGCCCTTAGAATTGCAGCAATTGTTTGTATTGCATCAACAGATGCGCCACAAACTTCTTCTCAAATCTTCTACCCGCACTAGTCGCCCTTGTTCACTGCCATCCACCAAGGTGGACTCCAAGCTGCCCTCTGACTCAGTCTCTGTCTGACTCGCACGTGAGCACTGCTGTACCACGAATTCGCACCTTGTAGAGTCGATTCCGTTTGAAGCGCTGCGTGTTCAGATCCTAACTTGAAAGTATGAGACAGGTCCCGCTTTTTGCACTGTGATCAACGAACAGCCTTGGCTGCACGCCTGTTGACTTTCCGATCTGGAGTCTAGGCACCAAGACAAGTAGGCGCAGCTTGTAGCGCGATCGATCCAGTAGACGCTAACACGGCTGGTGCAAAGACCAGTAGACCGCGACGTGCTGTCGCGATTACTGGATCCGACGGCATGTTCAGCCTTGAAGCTCCACAAAGCAGAAAAAAGCATGGAAGCTTTGTCTTGGCTAGTGTGACGGATTCTTTGCACCTTCAACAGCCAGTCTGGCACAGCGGCAAGGTCCAGGTAGCAGCTCCGCGGATGTCAGCTAAGCGCGTCCCCCGCCAGCAGCTGAGGGTCGCCAGCACCTCAGCTTCTGGCCCACCGGCGTTCCTGCTTACTCAGCATCAAAGAGCTGTGCAAGCTGCTCTAGGACTAAGACATCAGGTATGTCAAGATACTCCGCATGTCTGAGAGGCATATTAGTCGCAGTTCACACTTGCACTGGCTGCATCTTGTGCACAGACGGTTTAAAAACTTTGGCATGCAGGCATGGGTCAAATGGGGCTCCTGCTTGTTTCTGCTGCATGTCCTCAAAGTATCCGGCACATTGCAATGCAGGTCAATTGCTTTGTGCTCACCCTCAGCACTCTGCTAATCAACAGATGCGCTGCTGTGGGCCTGCACATGAAGACTCAGCGAAGTATAGCAAAGCAGCGCAGAGGGGAGCATGAAGGTCTCAAACTCCCATGGAGGCGAATGCCTTTGCCCCGTGCTGCAGGCATTGTCAGGTACAGCTACAGCTTGTACCATCATGCCAGACATGAAAATGTATGTGACATTTTTCACGGGATGTGCAGTCATCATTGTGCTGACTGGCATGGTGTGATATGCAGGCCTGGCAGTCCAGATGCGGCATGCATGCAGATCATTGAGCAGGGCCTGGCAGCAGAACACGCACTGGACATGCGCAAAGCAATTGTCTGCTTTGAGGTATTCATTATTGGGTCTGCTCGGTGTTACACCTGATTGTAGCTCTGCATGCATTGTCAACATAGAAACACTTGTCCACATGGACACAATACATAGAGCATCCATGCTGGACTACAAAACATCCCCATGCACTTCAATTTTTGAAATTTGTAATTGCTCAGGGGAGTTTCTGCTTTTCTTTCTTTCTACATGCTGGGGAAAACTGACGCTTGCTTTGTCTGTCTTTGCAGGAAGTGACCAGGCAGCTTCCCAAGAGTGCCCACTATCGCTCTATACTCTCCAAGCAGTGGACTGACTGTACATACTTGGATGTCAGCCCTGCCCAAGAGCCACTGAGTGATGACAGCCGGCGTCATTTCAATATCACAGCATTGGAGCATGCTAAGCAGGTAATGCCACCCACACATGCATCAGCTCAGGGTCTGCGTTCAGCCAGGCAGCACTTCACCTGGGCATCATGTATGCAGTGTCCATGCAGCATGTCTTGATCCCAGCCTTTGGTCATCAACACTGCAAGCTCATCTTTGCTCCGACCACATCCAAGCACTGCCCTGTGAAACCAACACAAGTCAGCGTAACATTGCCTTCAGCACATGAGCTCATCCATACTATTGTCCTGTGCTGATACAAAATCACCTGATACACATCACCTGATACACATCACCTGATACAGATCACCTGATACAGACCATCTGATTGCAGGCTATTGAGCTGGATGACACACTGGCATTGCCGCATATTGCAGCCTGTACCAGCATGGGCCGCCTCGCATTGCTCAGCGACAACAAGACCAAGGTGAGGCTGGCTCATGATGCCAGGGCAGAGGCCGTGACAGCCCTTGCGCTGGAGCCCAGCAATGATCTTGCCCACCACCTGATGGGGCGGTGGCACAGCGAGATGGCCAACCTGAATGTGGTGGTGCGTACCCTGGTGCGCGTCATGTATGGGACTGCATTGGCTCCAGGTGAGAGCCATATCTTAGGCCTGACAGCAGTTTTGTATGTGCGACTTTGTGAAGGCTTTGCACACATTCTGTCTTCAAATCCAATGCTCAAAAAGGTTGTGCATGCTCCCAAGTATTGCCACCAAGTATGGTGCCGACGTACTGTACATGTATGTCTTGCAGCACATTGTAGACACACAGGCACTCATGTACTTGGTGTCTGTTGCTCATATACATGGATCTCATATGTGGGTGCTGTTGCTGTAGGCAGTCATCACGACGCACTTGAGAGCTACCAGACAGCTGTTTCCTTGGCGCCTGCTCGCTTGATCCACAGAGTAGAGCTAGGTCGCACTCTGGACCGCCTTGGCAAGAAAGAGCAGGCCAGGCGGGAGCTTGAGGTCAGCTTGCCCTGTCACATGCGCTCCACCTCAAATCAGATGTGTTTGTGAGTTTATTACTGAAGTGCATCAATTGCATCCATCAGCATCTCCCTTCTGATCCGCCCAGATGCCCTTCTGCAAAAAGACAGCAGCTTGGGGCTTGCGCCGAAACAGGAATCATGCATTTGCAGCTCTCCAAGCAAGACATGCCTTTGAGCATGCTGCCAGGTTGTGCTGAATCCCTTTGAGCGTGGAGTCGTGTCAGCAGGTTGTTGCTTGCACAGAGTGTGTGTCATTTCACAGCCTACACTAGGATCTTTCCTCACTTCCACCTGCATTAGCTCCTGCTGGCAATCCCACACGCAGCTCGAAGTGAAGCGCTTTCCACTTTAATCCATGCTTTGTCTGCTTACATACGCCCTTTTCAACGTGTGCATGTGTTTGTAGGCTGCTCTGGAGTTGGATGTGGAGGACATAAACGCCTATTTGCAATGTCAAGATGCCCTGGCCCTTCTCAAACGCATGCCTGCAGCCCCGTCCAGATTCACTGAACTGCCTACAGACACTGACACAGCAACACATGCAAGCACCAGCAGTGTAGCACCAGGCACAGCTGCTGGTGTTGCATAACGGGCCTTTTGGTGATAGCTCACATCCACTGACTGTTTGTCTTCCAGCCACAAACAGAATGCGTCTGCTTAGTGGTGAGGCAGATCCACCCAGGCCTGTGTGTACAGTCATGCCTCGCTCCAGTTGCAAACTGGCAAGCTTGCACATCAGCGTATTTTTCCTTGGACATGAGCAGAAGCCTGTCGAAGTACGCACCTATTGTGTGAGCATCTTTGCACTCCAATACAGTTCCATTTGATGACCACCAGGGAGTGCCGAGATTGTGTAGCTGGCTTTGTCAAATGCCTGCTTTCAAGGCTGTGTGTAGCCTCTGTTTATCAAGACTGTGATGATAGATTGAGCCATTGCTCTTCATTTTATTTGGTCAGGATTGTTTTGGTAAGCTGTCGCCTGCTTGGCTGTTGCGTTTGAGCGAGCTGGTCTTAGGTAGCTTCAGTATTAGGAGTACGAATGAACAGTGAGAGAACGAATGCCTTGTTCAGTTAGTGTCTTTACAGCAGACGTGCAGCCCACATATACGTGGATGGGACCTGCTTGAGTATGGCAATTGTTGGCATACGTAGACGCTTTGTGTGTCCAGTGCCTTGATGCACCTATGGGGTGCACAATCATGGCTGAGACTGTTTGATATTGTAAGAAGCAACTGTGGGATCTGAGATGTCATGCAGAGTTCATCTTTGTTTGAGGGTCAACTGCAGACCAGCATCTGGTCCAGATGATCTGGACCCTTGAGAAAAGAAAAGACTACGCCTATCTG
>JAABUW010009431.1_pt1 | contig 11130 bp, 12 predicted proteins | sample 5560081 | NCBI WGS metagenome assembly JAABUW01 (sample SAMN10711882, study PRJNA513363) | rock metagenome | isolation source: Antarctica rocks | place: Antarctica: Victoria Land, Knobhead sud | reverse complement strand
CAAGGTTGGGATATGCTCGAGACACTGACCACTCAGCCCGACCGCTTGATCGATGACCTACGCATGGCTTGACCCCGCCGAAAGACCTGGGCTGTTACCCCTGTTGCTGATCGGCGCCAATCTGGCTGCCGCAGCGGGCGCGGTGCTGCTCGGTGAGATCAGCCAGCATGTCGGCCGCCGGCCGGTGTTCCTGTGGAGCGGCATCCTGCGCGTCATCGCGTTCCCGGTGCTGTTCCTGACAATGGCAAGCACGGACAGCCTCACGACGCTGACGATCTGCGTGCTGGCGCTCGCCTTCATTGCCAACGGCAGCTACGGCCCAATCCTCATCTTCCTCAATGAGCGGTTTCCGACGGATATGCGGGCCACCGGTACCGGCCTGTCCTGGAACGTCGGCTTCGCGATCGGCGGCATGATGCCGACGCTGGTCTCGCTGTTCGCCGGCGGCGCGCAGGGCCTGCCGATGACGCTGGCCATCTTCACCGGGGTGTTCTCCGTGCTCTATGTGGTCGGCGCGTTGATCATCCCGGAGACCAGGGGCAACCTGAGCCGGGGCTGACATGCGGGCTGATCTGTGGGCCTTTTCGCTCGCCTTCTACGCCAGGCCCGGCGTCTCTCCCGCTTGCCTGCGCTGTCAGGACGAGGCGGGGGCCGACGTCGACCTGCTGCTATTCCTGCTGTGGCAGGCGCAGGCCGGAGCGCAATTCAGCGCCGACGAGATCGCGGCCATCGACCGGGACGTCCAGGCCTGGCGCGAGCAGGTGATTGAGCCGTTGCGGGCCGTGCGGCGATACCTGAAGGGACGAAAGGCCGCCGGGGTGCGCGAAGCGGTGAAGGCAGCCGAACTGGCTGCGGAGCGCCTGGAACTGGACGCCTTGTCCCGCCACGCCCGTCCGGGGGCGGGAGCTCGCAGGGAAATGGCCGCGAGTGGCAACCTCCAGGCCTACCAGGCCGCCCTGGGACGCGAGTTGCCGAGGGCGGCCCTGGCCGCACTGCTGGCGACGCTCGCCGCCGGGGAGCCGCTGCCGTGACCGGGTTTGACGACATCATCGTGGGCGGTGGCTCCGCGGGCTGCGTGCTGGCCAACCGGCTGTCGACCGATCCCACCCGGCGCGTGCTGCTGATCGAGGCCGGGGTGGACATCCCGCCCGGCGCGGTGCCGGCAGAAATCAGCGACAGCTACCCGATGGCTCTGTTCCACGGCGAGCGTTACCTGTGGCCGGGCCTCAGGGTCACGGCCAGTCGCACCGCCGACGGAACGCCGACGGTGCGCGGTTACGAGCAGGGCCGGGTCATGGGCGGTGGGTCCAGCATCAATGTCCAGGCAGCCAATCGCGGCTTGCCGCGCGACTTCGACGAATGGGCAAAGCTGGGCGCGACTGGCTGGGGTTGGGACGGTGTGCTGCCCTACTTCAGGAAGCTGGAGACGGACCTGGACTGCGACGGGCCGTTGCACGGCAAATCCGGCCCAATCCCGATCCGCCGCGTGCAGCAGGACGCCTGGCCACCCTACGCACATGCGGCCGCGGCGGCCTTTAGCGCCTCGAAGCTGCGTTACCACCTGGACCAAAACGGCGAGTTTGGCGACGGCCTGTTCCCTCCGGCCTTCTCCAACGCGGGGGACCGACGGGTCTCCACGGCGAGCGGCTATCTGACGGCGGAGGTGCGACGGCGCGGCAATCTGACCGTCCTAGCCGAAGCGACGGTGGTCGGAATGCTGGTCTCGGGCGCGCGGGCCGACGGCGTGGTGATACGCCAACGCGATAGCGGCGAAGCCACGGTCCGCGGCAGGCGCGTCATCCTGGCCGCGGGTGCCCTGCAGTCACCGGCAATCCTGCTGCGGGCCGGCATCGGACCGGGCGAGCAGCTTCAGGCACTCGGCATCGCGGTGCAGATCGAGCGATCCGGCGTGGGACGGAACCTGCGTGACCATCCGGCCCTGACCTTCTGCCAGTATCTTCCGGCGGCGCTGCGCTTACCGGACCACATTCGCCGGGCGAGCCTCCTTGCGATGCGCTACTCGTCGGGCGACGAGAGCGGCAGTGCATCGGACATGTACGTCACCGCATCGGCTCGGGCCGGGTGGCATGCGCTGGGCAATCGCCTGGCGCTGTACTTCCTGTGGTGCAACCGGCCCCACTCCAGCGGCAGCCTGCACCTCGCCTCGCCGGATCCCGGCACCTATCCCGATATCGACCTCAACCTCCTGTCGGACGGGAGCGACATGCGGCGCATGGCTGCGGGGGTCCGGCACTTGATCGGCCTGGTGGTCTGCGAGGCGCTGAACCGCAATCCCGGCGACGTGTTCCCAGCGACGTTCTCGCAACGCATCAAGCGCCTCAGCCTGATATCCGGCACCAACCGGCGGATCACCGCCGTGCTCGGCCGCATGCTGGATGTGCCGGCACCACTGCGGCGACTAATCCTGCGTACCTTCATGCTGGGCGGCACTGATCTGACGGAAATCCTGGCGGACGACCGCCAGCTGGACGCTTTCATCCGTCGCAACGTGTTCGGCGTGTGGCACCCAGTCGGCACCTGCCGCATGGGACTGGACGCGGACGCCGTGGTCAATCCGACCGGTCGGGTGATCGGCAGCGAGAACATCTGGGTCGCCGACGCCTCGGTGATGCCGCGCCTGCCCACGGCGAACACCAACATTCCGACGATCATGGTCGCGGAGAAGATCGGCGACGGGTTGATGCGTGGCGGGTGAGCGACCGGTTGAGGGAAGTTGTCAGCCCAGGGCAGAATGCCAGTCCCGTCCGCGTGCGATGACCGTCTGCAGGTCGACGGCATCCTCGCCCGGCACGGCGATGCGCTTGAACTTCATCTCCGGAGCATCGACGGGAATGGTCGCATCGAGCCCCATCTTCGCGCCGACACCCTGGTCGGTCGAAGGGTCGAGCTTCGAGCCCTGGCTGTTCGAGATCACCACCAGGTCCCGGTCCGCCTGGAAACGGGTCGAGATCGCCCACTCCACCTCGGCGGGATCGTAGATATCGACATCGGTGTCGACCACCACCGCGTGCTTGATGTCGTAATGCGCAGCAAATGCCCCGAGCAGGACGTTCTTGCCTTCGCCGTCCTGCGTCTTCAGCAGCTTGATATACAGGTGGTAGCGGCCGACGCCGCCCAATGCCAGATGCACGTCCTGCACGCCGGGGAAGTTGCGCTGCAGGGTGGCCAGGATCGTGGCCTCGCGCGGGATGGCGCCCAGCAGCAGGTGTTCCAGGCCGCCGCCCACGATGGTGTGGAAGATGGGCTTGCGGCGGTGGGTGACGGCGTCGACCTGCAGCACGTGACGGTCGGCGCGCTCGCCGTAGTACTGGGGGAACTCACCGAACGGGCCCTCGGGCTCCCGGATGCGCGGTAACAGGCGTCCCTCGATGACGATCTCGGCGTCGGCGGGCACGCGGACCTGATTGGTCTTGCAGCGCACGACGTCGAGCGGCGTGCCGCGCAGGGCGCCGGCGATCTCCAGTTCGTCATGTCCAACCGGCACGATGGCCTGGGAGGCGAGCAGGGTCGCGGGATCGACGCCGATCACCAGCGCCACCTCCAACCCCTGCCCCGCCGCCTCGGCCTTGCGGAAGAAGTGGTCAGTGTGGCGTGGCAGTAGCAGGATGCCGATGCGGTCGGGGCCGCTGACCTGGCAGCGATGGATCGAGACGTTCTGCACGCCCGTCTCGGGATCGCGGGCGATGGTCAGCCCGGCCGAGATGTAGGGGCCGCTGTCATGCTCGTTATGCGTCGGGATAGGCAGCAGCCTGAGCAGGTCGATGTCGCCGGTGTGCACCACCTCCTGCGCGGGGCCGTCCGCCACTTCGCGCCAAGGCATCGGGTTGGCCGCGGCATCCTGCATATGACGCACCAGGCCGCTTTGCGGCACTCCCAGCGCCTCCGCCATCCAAGCGCGGCTGGACACCAGCCCGGAGACGACGCAGCCGTGATGGCCGCCCGGCTGCGGGAAGAAGCTGGCGGTCTTGCCGTCCAGCCGATTGGCGATCGCGGCCAGCGCGTGCACCAGGCTGATGCCGGGCTGGATCACGCTCAGCCGATCCGTCGCGGCGAGGCGGTCGAGCCAGTCGCGCAGGGTCAGCACTGCGTCGGAGGGCCTGCGCGTCTCGGCTTCGCCAGTCTTTGCCAGCATCGGTGCTCTCCCTGCCATTTGAACGTTCCCAGCGGAGCGCTTAGAGTAAAAGCGCGCCAAGGGATGATAATGTTTACTGATGCGCGGCATCACTGTCACTGAATCCCGGCCACTAAATCCAGCCATGGACCTGCGCCAGATCACCTATTTTATCGCCCTGTTCGAGGAGGGCAGCGTGACCCGTGCGGCGCAGCGGGTGAACGTCGTGCAGCCGGCGCTGAGCATGCAGATCGCCAAGCTGGAACGGGAGCTGGAACAGAAGCTGTTCGACCGCACGCCGCGGGCGATGGAGCTCACGGCGGCTGGCCGCACACTGCATCGACTGGTGCAGCCGATCCTGCGCGATCTGTCCCTGGCCCGGGAGCAGATGGCTCGGCTGTCGCGTACGGCCATCTCGGGCCGGGTCACCATCGGGGTGCTGTCGTCCCTGGCCGGCAGCGTCGTCCCTCGTGTGCTGGCCCGGTTCGCCGCCGCTTACCCCGATGTCGAAGTGTCGATGGCGGACGGCTACAGCAGCACCTTCATCGACCTGGTGGGGCAGCGGTCCGCTGGACCTGGTAATCATCAACAAGCCGCCGCGCAAGCTTGGCCTGGTCAGCCATCAGCTGATGGAGGAGGAGATGGTGGTGGGGGGCAGCCGTGATACTCCGCTGCCGGTCGCGGCACCGGTGGCGATGCACGACTTGGTCCAGTTGAAGCTCGTGCGGCCTTCCGTGCGGCATGCCCTGCGCACCGAATTGACCTGCACCTGAATGCCGAGGACATCGCGGCTGCACCCCGGCTGGAGCTGGACTCGCCAGCCGGCCTGGCTGCCTTTGTTGCTTGCAGCGGCTGGTTCACGGTCCTTCCAAGCCTCGCCGTCAGTGGCCAGTTGCAGGATGACTCGTTGCGGGCGTACAGGATCGTGACACCGCGGATTACCCGTCAGCTTATGGCGGTGCACCTATCACAGCGGCCGATGACGGCGGCTTCGACCCGGCTCCGAGACGTGCCTGGCGAGGAGTTGCGTGACATGTCGCCGCGGCTGCAGGCGATCATCGACGGCGAGGTTTGAGGTGGGTCAGGACCGCCGCGGTATCATCCCGCCCGATGGCGTGGATCATACAAGACTATTCGACAGGATCAGTCAGATCGGCGCACAACCTCATTGCCGCCAACTAGGACGGCGCAAGAACTTGAGGCACGCCCCGGTATGTTTGACATGACCGCCCGGCATTGGACAGACGACGGCGAGGCCGGCGAACTCACCAGCGACGGCCTCGACGCTGCTTCTCTGGTGTTGCACCGGGCGGTCTGCACGGTCATGTCTCGCTGGCCGACTTCACCGAAATGAAGCACATCTGCCAGTTATCCGGGGTGCTGACAACGTGACGCAATTGCCCGCGCCCAGCAGCTCGCCACTCATCGTTGGCATGTCCGGTGCGTCGGGAGTCGTCTACGGCATCCGCCTGCTTCAATTGCTGCGGGACCTCTCAATCGAAACGCATTTGGTGATGTCCCGCTCGGCGGAGATAACCGTTGCCCACGAAACCGACTTCAAGATCGCCGCGGTGCAGGCGCTGGCGACCCGAGTCTATGCGCAGCACGACATCGGCGCCGCGATCTCGTCCGGCTCGTTCCGGACACGAGGGATGATCGTCGTCCCTTGCTCGATGCGCAGCATGTCGGAGATCTCGACCGGCGTTACATCCACCTTGTTAACCCGGGCCGCCGACGTGGTGCTGAAGGAGCGGCGACGCCTGGTGCTGATGGTGCGGGAAACGCCGCTGCACACAGGGCACCTACGGACCATGACGCAGCTTTCGGAGATGGGCGCGATCATCGCACCGCCCGTTCCCGCCTTCTACACCCGCCCGACAAGCCTGGATGACATGATCGACCACACGGTGGGCCGTGTCCTCGACCTGTTCGACATTGAGTCCGGCATGGTGCGCCGTTGGAAACAGGGTTAGTTTCGCTCAAGACTGGCCCGAAAATTCACACGGGTGGGCCGGGTCCGACGTGTTGATGTGCCATGGCGGGCTCAGTTTGCGGGCTTGGGGCGGAGCATGACGGCGTAGCCGAGCACACGATCCACGGTGCATGTCCGCCAAGGGTGCGCAGCGTCGGGAGCGGGCCGTCCGTCTCAGTCCGCGAGACACCTCGATCCGGCCGGTCCGTTCTACCCATAGCTGTGGTGAACCGCAATCATCGGCGTCTCGGATCGCAATCATCGGTCGGCCGTGCCCACGATCATTGCATTAGGGCGTGTCCTCAATTGAGCCAGATGGTGGCTGCGACGAGGTGGACAGCTCCGAGGAAGTTGCGGTCGGTTTTGTCGTAGCGGGTTGCGATGGGGCGGAACTGCTTGAGCTTGGCGAAGAAGTTCTCAATCAGGTGTCGCGCTTTGTAGAGGTCGCGGTCGTAGGTCCGGGCCACCCTGCGGTTGGCCTTGGGCGGGATCACGGCCCCCTTGCCCGTGGCGGCCAGGGGTTCGAGCACGCGCTTGTCGGCGTCAAACGCTTTGTCGGCGATCAGCATGTCAGCCTTCATGCCAGGAAGGAGGTGGTCGGGGCCCCGGCCAGGTCGTGAGCCTGGCCTCCGGTCAGGAAAAAGCCGACAGGGTTGCCCAAAGCATCCACCGCGGCGTGCAGTACGGCATTAGCGTGCTGACCAGCAGCGGACCCGCCTTGCTTGCGGTGGCGCCATGTTCCACCGTATCGCCGTCTGGATGAGGAAGGAGGTGGACGAGACGGTGATGCTTGCTGCGGAGCAACCCATTCAGCTGCGCTTGTGAATGGCACACCCGATCCCTCCTGCCATGGCACTTCTGAAACTCTGCTTGCCGCTGCTTGGCGTCCTGCATCTCCTGCTAATCGCAGTTCCTACCGTGCGCTACCGCATCAACAGAACGGCCGCAGGATGGTTTGCTGCCGATTGCTCCAGCACCGGCTGATGCATGTCGGTGTTGATGGCGGAGCCAGCAACACTCGAGTCAAGCGGCTCGATGCGGATGGCCGGGTGCGAACCGCCGTTCTTGCCGGACCGTCCAGCCTGACCTTGAGCGTGGAGGGTGCCTGGGGGCACATCGTCGAGGCCCTGGCAGCGGTCGGCATCGGTGCCGAGGAATACCCTCAATGCCATCTTGCTTGCGCGCTGGCCGGCACCCGCCGCTCTGTCGGACGGGCGGCATTCCTGGCCACGGGACCGGCGTTCGCCTCCCTGGCGCTGTGCTCGGACGGTCATGCCACGGTGCTGGGCGCGCATAGCGGCCGGGCGGGTGTCGCGGTGTCCATCGGGACGGGGATCGTCGGGAATTCTGTGGCCTCGGACGGCACGGCGCGGCAGGTTGGAGGCTGGGGTTTCCCGGTGCGGGACGAAGCGAGCGGCGCCTGGCTTGGGCGACTAGTGCTGGCGGAGGCGCTGCGGGTCCTCGATGGATACGACCTCGTCGCTACGCCGTTGCATCACGCGGTGATCGCCGCCGTCGGCCCTTCTTTCGATGCTGTGGCCGCCTGGACCTACCAGGCCCCGTCCACCCGGTACGCCACCCTTGCACCTCTTGTGGTCGATGCCGTAGACAGGGGCGATCCAGCGGGATTGCGCCTGGTCCGCCTTGCCGCCCACGAAGCCGAGCAGTTGGTGAACGCCCTGGACCCGCGCGGTGAACTCCCGCTCTGTTTGGGCGGCAGCCTGGCGGTCCCGATCCTCAACTACATGGCCGGGCGCGTCACGGCCCGGGTGCAGCCCAGCCAAGGCGATGCCTGCGAGGGCGCGTTGCTGGTGGCGCGTGGCCTAGCGCAGACCGACCTGCCGACCTGACCCGTTGTCAGTGACCAGGGATCCAAGCATCATTCCCGCTTGCAAGAGGACCAGGTGATGCGCATGGGTCTACGGTTCTGCTGGGCGTTGCTCGCCTTTCTCCCAATCATCTCCGCCCATGCCGAAACCGTCTCGGGCACGCTGCGCATTGGCATGCAGGATGAGCCTGACGTGCTCGACCCGGCGCGCAGCGGCACCTTCGCCGGCCGGCTTGTCTTCGCGGCCGCCTGCGACAAGCTAATCGACACCAACCCGGCGCTCGATTTCGTGCCGCAGCTTGCCACTGGCTGGACCTGGTCCGCTGACGGGTTGACGCTCACCCTCAGGCTCCGCCCGGGCGTCCACTTCCAGGATGGCGCGGCCATGGATGCCGAGGCGGTACGTGCCAACCTCGACCGCTACCGCACCGCCCCGGCAAGCGTGCGTAAGGCGGAACTTAAACCCGTCGCGGCGGTGTCGGTCACCGACCCCCTAACCGTCGAGCTGCATCTCAGCCAGCGTTACGCGCCCCTGCTGGCGGTGCTCGCCGACCGGGCCGGCATGATGATGTCCCCTGCCGCTTTCGCTGGCGGTAAGAACCCCGATTTCCCGATCTGCGCCGGGCCGTTCAAAGTGGCTGAGCGGGTGGCGCAGGATCGTATCGTCCTCGACCGCTTCGACGGCTACTGGAACGCGTCGCCCATTCACCTGAACCGCATCGTCTACCGCCCGATGCATGACAGCACCGTCCGGCTGGTGAACCTGCGGACCGGGCAGCTCGACATGCTGGAGGAGCTATCGCCCTCCGACGTCGCCGCAGTGAAGGCCAATCCTCGCCTGCGTCTCAGCACCGCCACCTCCCTGGGCTACGAAGCAATCTCGATCAATGTCGGCCATGGCGTCGGCGCGCAGACCCCGTTGGGCCAGAATGCCGGCGTGCGTGAGGCACTTGAGCGGGCCATCGACCGCGATGCGATCAATCAAGTAGTGATGGAGGGACAGTATCTCCCGGCAAACCAGGCAGAGCTGCCCCACTCGAGATATTGGAACCCCGACATTCCTATCCCGGCCCGCGACCCGAACGCGGCAAACGCGCTGCTGAAGCGGGCCGGGTTCGACCGCGTTCCGTTCACCCTTACGGTCACCAACACTCCGCGCGAGACGCAGCTCGGGGAGGTCATCCAGGCGATGGTGGCCGACGCCGGGTTCGACGTAACGGTGCAGCCGTTGGACGTCGCCGCCCTGATCGATGGCATGAACGCCGGCAATTACAACGCCTCGGTCGTGGTCTGGAGCGGCCGGGCCGATCCGGACTCCAACATCGCCCTGTTCCTTGCCTGCGACGGGTTCCAGAACTGGGGCAAATACTGCGACCCGCAGTTCGACGCCCTGCTCAACCAGGCGCGGGCCAGCACTGACCCGTTGGAGCGGCAGTTGCTGTATCGCCAAGTCGCGGCAAAGTACCTGCAGGCCCGCCCGGACATCGTGCTGTTCCACATGACATGGCTGTTTGCCGCCAGCGACGCACTGCATGGGTTCATCGCCACTCCCGACGGGCTGATCCGCCTCCAAGGTCTCAGCCTTCAATAGAAGTAGACGGACGTCCCTATGGATGTACATCGCACTATCCGCCATGCAGATGAGATGGCGGACACTGGCCGACAGGAGAATGTCCGTTTTCGGGCAGAGATAATGCCTTTGCAGACACTCAGCTACCAACGTTTACCTCGGCATCATCCGCCGATTGAAAGGGGCGCCGGGTGCGGTCGAGACAGATGGTGCATCTCCCGGCCTATAAGCGAGCCAAGCTGCACAGGCGAAGAGCTTGCGCCTCATCCAACGACCAAGATGTCGACTGCTCGACGAATACCGTTAGGGTGCGATCGCCTGACATCGAAATGCAGGGCGGAGAAGATCCGTGAGACCTGAGGTAGAGACCACACTGCCCGAAGATGCCGCCGCCCGCAAAGCGGTAACGCCCGTGATCTGCTACCCGGTCGAAACTCTCCCGCGTCCGGATTTGGCGGCCTATCGCGCCGTGCGGGAGGGTTGGACGTTGGTGAAGCGGGTGACGGTTCCGGCAAGGGACGCCGCCTGCTTCACCGTCCCTGCTGGGCACTTTTTCCGGATCTGTTCCGTGGAGGGGCCGCAAGTCGGCGACCTCAACCTGTTCAGCGAGCACGATTTGAACGAGCGCTTCTACAGCGGCAAGACGCGGGCACTCAACGGAACGCATGTCGGCTTGGGCGATCAGCTCTTCTCCAGCTTCCCATGGCTGCGTCCGATGGCAACCATCACGCACGACACGCTCGATTGGTACGGGTTCGACGAGTACGGTGGATCGGTGCACGATGTCGTCGGCACGCGTTGCGACCCCTACACGCACTTTCTCCTGAGTGGAGGGCAGAACTACCACCATTGCTGCCACTCGAACCTGACCCGAGCCCTCGCGCAGCATGCCCGTCTGCCGTTGGCCGAAGCAGAACGCCATGTGCACGACGTCCTCAACGTCTTTATGTGCACGGGCTTTACCCGCGACACAGGTCAATACTTCATGAAGGCGAGCCCCGTACGGCCCGGCGACTTCCTGGAATTCTTTGCCGAAATCAACCTCCTTGGCTGCCTATCAGCCTGCCCAGGAGGCGACTGCTCGACCGTACACTCCTCAAATGTGGCGTCCTGCTTTCCGCTCGAAGTCGAAGTTTATAAGCCCGCCTGCCAACCCGATGGTTGGAAACCCTCCGAGGCGAGCGGCTATGATCGAACCCATGGAACGTCGAGTGAGCGGACGCGGCCGACACGTGGAACGACTACTCTCGGGTAAAGGCCTGATGCCGATGGACGAGCGACATAGGGCGCAAAGCGGCAGGGCCTGGCCGATAGCGGACATTCCGGTTCGAAGGAGCAGGCTATGGAGAGGGGACATCGGTGGTCGACGCGGCGATCCGCCCCTGTCATCCTTTGCAGACCTTCGCCGTCAGGCCACTCTCGATCGATCGAGCATGGGGATGCGCGAGTGCCGAACGATATTGCTGAGCAGGCCGCATACAGCACCGGAGTTTGGCGTGATACGTAACAGCCCAGGTCTTTCAGCGGGGTTAAGCCATGCGTAGGTCATTGATCAAGCGGTCGGGCTGAGTGGTCAGTGTCTCGAGCATATCCCAACCTTGCTTCCTGGCTGTCGAGAGCAGCGACCG
>JAABUW010009430.1_pt1 | contig 11131 bp, 11 predicted proteins | sample 5560081 | NCBI WGS metagenome assembly JAABUW01 (sample SAMN10711882, study PRJNA513363) | rock metagenome | isolation source: Antarctica rocks | place: Antarctica: Victoria Land, Knobhead sud | reverse complement strand
GGTAAGCCTCGATGGCAAGGATGCTGGCCGCGGCGTCGAGGAAGTCCTTGTTCTGCAGGAGCCGCGCGGCCCCGGCATAGGCGGTCACGCCAACGTCCTCGAAGATGAAGGCGCCGAGCAGCCAGTTCTGCTCGTTCTCGAACGGATTGAACTGCGTGCCGGCCGGGATCAGCCCGGCCGCGACACCCAGCGCATTGAAGCTGTTCAGCAAGTCAATGTTCGGAGCACCAATAGCCGCAGTGCCCAGTGCACGACGCAGGAAGCGGACGTGGTTCACCTCGTCAATCGTGATCTTCTGGGCATAGGCAGCGATGGCAGGCGTCTTGAACGGCACCTTCGAGCCACCCAGCACGAAGCCTGACCCCCCCACACCGTCGCGGTCGGCAGCGTCAAGGCCAACACCCAGGAAGGAGCGGATGTAGTACTCCGCCTCAAGATATTCGAGGTTCAATGCAAAATTCAGGATGTCCGCATCGGTGATGGTCTGCGCCTGGGCAGGCACAGAGGTGCTGACGGCCATCCCTGTCGCCATCGCGCCGAGCGCCACCGCCCCGGCTGCGCCCGCGCCGATGCGTCCCACCAGCGAGCGGCGGTTCATGCCCTCGGCGCTTTGGACCACATCGGCATCATTGACATCTAGAGTCATCGTCGAACCCTCCCAATAAACGACTCGAGCCTAACCAGCCGCGTCGCTGCGGAGGTTTCACGCCTTTGCCATACGTGATTACTGACTGAACCGCACACTGGATGCAGCAGGCGGCGCACTTAGATTGAGGAGCTACGGTAACATCCGCGTGACTTCAGTGGGTGCCGGCCACTTAACCATCCCAATGCCGTGCCAAACTAATGGAACTGCAATGTTCCACCAATTCATCAGCCCGGCATGGTTGCGTGCCATTTCGGCGGAATATGCAGCGCAGCCCGTATCACGGCGTGCGGACGGCCAGAAAAGCACCACCGATGCCACGGCGTGACGGCACCACCAGCCTCCAGTAAGGCCATTGTGCCGCATGCGCCGGTTCCGACGAACATGTACGCTCTCGCACTCTCAATCGTACGGCTGGTCCTATTCTAGGTAATTCCTAGTATGCAACGGACTCGATGGTCTCCGATGAAGCGCAGCCGTTCGGAATCGGCGTAGCGCCAGCCGTATAAGCTTGACCCAGGGCAAGAAATCAGTCTCATCCCGTCCCATGTTCATAGAATTGCTGAACTGGTGGGCGCGGCAGATGTCCGGCCTTTTGCTGGCGGGCCGGTCGGACCGGCACGGGCAAATGCGTGCGACGTTGATCGCAGCAACAACCCGGCGACAGGGCACAAACGGCGACATGCTCACCGTCTCGCTCCGGCGCAGCCAACGCGAGGCAGAACTCGGACAGTTCGACCCGGAACTGCCGGACGACAAGGATCGCCTGCGTGCGCTGGCCAGGAAGCGGCCCGGCGCAGAAACCGTGCTGCGCGTGCCCGCCGCAATGCTGCTTGAGCGTGAGATCAGCCTGCCCCTGGCAGCCGAGCGGGACTTGGTCCGCGTGCTCGGCTACGAGATGGACCGGCTGACCCCGTTCCAGGCAAAGGACGTGATCTGGAGCCATGAGCTTCTGGCGCGGGACCGGGCGCGCAACCGCGTCATGCTGCGCCTGTCGCTGATCCCCCGTGCGCCAGTCGCCGCCATCCTGGCCTGGCTGGACCAGGCAGGGCTTCCCGTGTCGGCGCTGCAGGCCGGCATCGGGGAGCCGCCGCGGCTGGTCCGGCTGCAGCGGGGGCTGACGGTGCGCGAACGATGGAACCGCCGCCTGACCGTCGCCGCTGCCGCCGCCTGCGCCGTGCTGGGCCTGGCGGCGCTCGCAGTGCCTGTGATCCGGCAATCGGTGGCGCTCGCTGCGGTGGACGACCGTATCGAGGCGCTGCGCCCGCTCACCGCTCAGGCGGACACGCTGCGCCGGCGCATTGCCGAAGCGCAGGCCAGCGGCGACGCCATCGCCGGGCAGCGCAACCGCAGCGGCGACGCGCTTGCCGCCCTTGCCACCCTGACCGAGATCCTGCCCGACGACACCTTCCTTACCGAGTTCGCCCTGAACCAGCGCAAGGTCGCGCTGCGCGGCCAGTCAGCGTCGGCCCCGCGGCTGATCGCCCTCCTGGCGGCCGATCCGGCCATCCACAGCCCTGCCTTCACGGCACCGGTCACCCGGGGGGAAGGCGGACGCGATCAATTCGCGCTGCAGGCGGAGGTCTCGCCATGACCGGCGCTGCCGGCCTGCCGGAGGGCGCACGCGGCCGGGCGCTTGCGCTGGCCCTGACCGTCGTGGCGCTTGCCTCGATCTGGGCGGCGGTGGTGGACCCCTTGGTCCATCTATACCAGGACCGGGCGGAAACGCTGGCCCAGCGCAGCACCCTCGCCCGGCGCATGGAGGCGGTCGCCGCAGCCCTGCCCGGCTACCGGCGCCAGGCAGAGGCCGCGCAGGGCGCCGGCGCCGCTGCCCCGGCGTTGCTGCCCGAAGCCACGGACGCGCTGGCCGCGGCGGCACTGCAGGAGCGCGTGCAGGCTCTGGCACAGCAGGCTGGGGCGACGGTCGCCAGCGCTGAAGCGCTTCCTGCCGAGGCAGCCGGTCCCTACCAGCGTATCGGCCTGCGCGTGTCGCTCTCGACGACCTATCCCAAGCTGATGGAGGTCTTCCGCCGGGTCGCCGATGCGTCGCCGCCGATGCTGGTGGATGATCTGCGGTTTCAGCGTTCGCTTGCCCTCGGCAGCCGCGAGGGCATGGAGGCGAGCCTGACGATCATAGCCTTCCGCGCCGGCGCCGCTGGCAGCCGCTCATGAGGCGCGCCGGATCAGCGGCAGGCCCGGCGCGTGCCGCCGCGGCAGGGATGGCGTGCCTGCTGGCCGCCTCCTGTGCGAGGGAGGGCACCGTGGCGCTCACCCCGCTGGGCGGCCCGGAACCGTCGCTGGAAACCGCCGCTCCCCGGGTGAACGGCCCCGTCGGCACCACGGAAACGCAGCGCGCCGCCAGGCTGTCCTACGGCCGGGAGGCGGAGGTGCGGATCAGGTCTGCGGCCGGCACCTCCGGCAGCGGGGGCGATATCTCGCTGGACTTCGCCGACACCGATATACGGGAGGTGACGGCGCGCATCCTCGGCGACATCCTGCACGTCAACTACTCGATAGACCCGGCCGTGCGCGGCACCGCGACCCTGCACACCGCAACTCCGCTCACGCGCGACCAGGTCACGCCGGCGCTGGAGGCGTTGCTGGCGCAGAACGGTGCGACGCTCCTGGTGGCAAACGGGCTGTACCGGGTCGTGCCCATCGCATCCCCTGCGGCCAGCGCCGCCGTTGCCAGTGGGGCGGGGCTGAGCGGCAACGCCGTCGTCCCGCTGCGCTACGCCTCGGCCGAGGACCTGGCCCGCGTGCTGCAGCCCTATGCCGGCAACAACGGGCGGATCGTGGCGGACACCACCCGCAACGTCCTGCTCGTCGGCGGCGAGCCGGCAGTGCGCGAGAGCCTGGTGACGCTGATACGCGCCTTCGACGTGGACATCCTGGCGGGACAGTCATACGCCCTGCTGCCCGTTGGATCCGGCGACCCGAAGGACTTCGCCACGGCCCTGCAAACGGCGCTGCGCGGCGGCAGCGGGGGCGCGCTTGCCGGGCGGGTGCGGGTGGTGCCGATGGACCGGGTCAACGCCGTGCTGGTGGTCGCCAGCTCCCGGCAGCTCATAGACGAGGCGCGGCGGGTGTTCTCGCTGGTGGACCGCACCCGGCTAGAAACCGTGCGGGCGTGGAACGTCTTCTACTTGCAGAACGGCAGCGCGAACGACGTCGCCTATGTCCTGCAGCAGGCGTTCACCCCCAATGCGGTGACGGCGCAGCCGAGCAGTACGGCCCTCGGTCAAACTGCCCCGGGGTCCAGCCCGCTGCAGTTCGGCTCCGGCCGGGGCGGCGGCGGCTTGGGAGGCGGGGGCGGCCTCGGCGGCGGGGGCGGCTTGGGCGGCGGGGGCGGCCTGGGCGGCGGCCTCGGCCAGTCCGGCGGCCTCGGGGGTGGCGGCCTTGGGGGTGGCGGCGGGCTTGGCGGCGGCGGCGGGCTTGGGGCCGCGCTTGGACTTGGGGGGCAGGGCCAGGGCGGCAGCGGCTCGAACGCCGGGCTGTCGCAAAGCGCCCTGGGTGGGCAGACAAACCCCTTGCTGGGCGGCCTGGACCCTGCGAGCAGCGGGGGAGGCGGCGGTCCCGGAGGCGGTTTGGGCGGCGGGTCCGGCGGCAGCGGCGACACGAACACCCTCCGCATCATTCCCAACCCACAGAACAATGCCCTGCTGATCTACGGCACCCGGCGCGAGCAGGGCACGATCGAGGCGATGCTGCGCAAGATAGACATCCTGCCGCTGCAGGTGCGGATTGATGCGACCATCGCCGAGGTCACGCTGAACGACCAGCTCCAATACGGCACCCAGTTCTACTTCAAGTCCGGCGGCATCAACGGCGCGTTGAACAACATCAGCGCGGCGGCCGGCAGCTTCCGCGGGCTGACGGCGGTGCCCCTGGGGACGTCGTTCCCGGGTTTCGTGATCGGCGGCGCCGGCAACAGCGGCGCTCCCATCGCCCTCTCCGCGCTGCAGAACGTCACCAAGGTGAACGTCCTGTCCTCGCCGCAGCTCCTGGTGCTGGACAACCAGCCGGCGCGGCTGCAGGTGGGAAACCTGGTGCCGTTCCTGACCGCAAGCGCCACGAGCACTATCGCTGCCAATGCCCCGGTGGTGAACTCCGTCGGCTACCAGCCGACCGGAGTCATCATGCAGGTCACGCCCCGGGTCAACAGCGGCGGCCTGGTCACGCTCGACATCTCGCAGGAGGTCAGCGACGTGGACACGAACATAAGCGCTGGCGGGATCAACTCGCCGACCTTCCTGCAGCGCAGCGTCACCTCGCGCGTGGTGGTGCAGGACGGGCAGACCATCGGGCTGGCCGGGCTGATCCGCGACAGCACCAGCAAGGGCAACTCCGGCATCCCCTGGCTGAAGGACGTCCCGTTGCTCGGCGCGCTAGTCGGGACCCAGAACAACACGCGCGTCCGCACGGAGCTGCTGGTGCTGATCACCCCGCACGTGCTGCACGACCAGCGTGATGCCCGGGCGCTGACCGAGGACTTGCGGCTGCAGCTTCCCAATGCCGCCCTCGTGCCCGACCTGGCGACCGGCCTGCGGGCCTCCGGCTCGTCCGACCCGAACGCGAGGGTGCGGCGCGGCCTGAGCCTGGAACGCTGAGCTGTGGCTACCTGGCGGTGGGCGGGATCGCAGCCGTGCCGGAACGGGCGAACAGCGTCGCCGCCGCGTTGCGCACGCGGACCTGGTAGGGCAGCCCAAGCGCCGGCCAATGGGAATGGTAGTAGCCGATGGCCTGCATCAAGTCGCCGTTCGCCTCGTCCAGGTAGTCGCGCAGGATCGCCCCGGCCGCGGCGATGTTGAAGCATGGCAGGGTGATCAGCTTCTGCCGCACGACCGGCGCCGGCAGGCCGGTGTAGCGCACCAGCGGCCCGATCCAGAGCGTGTTGACCTGCATGACGCCCAGGTCCTCCGACCCGTTGGTGTTGCGGATGACGGCGCCGGGCCAGCCGCCCTCGATGGCCTGGATGGAGGGCAGCACCCGGGGCGGCAGGTGGTAGATCGAGGCAACCAGCGCCATGCACGCGAGATAGGGGACTGGCATCAGCAAAGAACCAGGATCATTGCAGGATCTCCTAACGCTGGATGGGCAGCGGCGGCGCCAGCAGGGGCAGGCCGGCCACGGGTGGCGTGGGGGGCGGCGGCGGACGGTTTTTGTCGAAGACAGGGCGGAGCATCAGTGGCCCGTCAGGCCCCATCAGCGTGACCTGGCCCGCGGCGATCCTTTGCACGGTGTATTCGCCGACCCGGCCGCCTTCACGCGCCACGGTGGCAGCGCCGGTACCGGCCGAGTCAAAGATCGCGCTGCGGTCGGTGGCGCTGACGAGCACCCCCGTCACCCGTGGGACGATACGCGCGACCGGCGCAGGCACCGCCGCCGGAGCGTCCATGGACGGGCGCCGGCCCGGCTCGAACAGGGGACGGCCGGTGACCTTGGCCACCTGCGCCGGGCGGTCCACCACCGCAGGGGGCGCGATGCCATCCGCATGCGACTCGGCCGGGGGTGCCGGGGGCACTTCCGCCGCCACCTCGTCCTGCACCTGCCAACGCAGCACGCCTGCCAGCACGAGCGCCGTGGCACCGAGGATCAGCGCGGGCCGCCAGCTCATCGGCTTACGTGCCGCGGAAAAAGCCGCATCGGTGGGTCGCTGCTCATGCCGGCATCATGCCTTCTGCCTGGGATCGGGCGTGGATGCATTTAGGCGATTACGCGGGCGTTGTGAACACGCCAGACGCCGAGACCCGGAGGACCCGGAGAACCGACGGCGCCACCAAGCCGGTTGCGCCGTGAAGGCCCCGGGAAACGCCGGGTTCACCCTGCTGGAAACCCTCGTCAGCCTGGTCGTGGTCGGCCTGATCCTGTCCGGCCTTGCCCAGGGCTTCCGGTTCGGGATTGCCGCCTGGGACGCACAATCGCGCCTTCTGGCGGCTGGTGGCGACCTGGACTCGGTGGACCGCGGCCTGCGCCGCCTGGTCGCGCGCATGGACCCTGCAGGCGACGAAGCGCATCCGCCGCTGCTGGGCGGGCCTGGCAGCATGTCGTTCACCGCCCCCCTGCCGGAGGAGGCGGCCGTGCCCGGGACCCGGCGGGCGGCGATGCGCTTGGCGCTGGAGGGCGACCGGCTGGTGCTGACCTGGGCGCCGGCGCCCCATGCGACGCCGCTCGCCCCGGTTCGCACCAGCGAAACCGAGCTGCTGCGCGACGTCGCGCGCCTGGAGCTTGCCTATTTCGGCCAGGCTGGCCAGGCGCCACCGGCATGGCGCAACACCTGGACGGCGCCGCGCCTGCCGGACCTGGTCCGGGTGATCGCCATGCCGCGGTGCGTGCTGACGCTGTCGGACAGCACTTCGCCGAGTCCCTGCGCAAGGCGGACCACGACGGGATGAGCCCCTGGCTTTGCGAACAGTCCCTGCGCTAAAGCCTGCGGCAGGCCGTCCAGCACGCGCAGCTCGCCCTTCAACAGCCCGGTGCTCTTGGCATGGGAGGCACGGACGGTCTTGCCGTCGCGGGCGGCAACGGTCTGGCTTTCCCGCGTCATGGCCTGGATGATGCTCCCGATCACCTCCGCCTCGTCCACCGCCGGGGTTTCGACGCCGTCCGCGTAGGGGACATACCTAACAGACTGCTGGACGCGGGTGCGCCGGGCCGTTTGCGCCGCCCGGGTTTGCCCCCTTGTCAGCGCCGCCGCGCAGGCGATGTCTAGGGCTGTGACGCCCAGCACCGCCATCGTGGACAAGAGGGCGCGGCTCCGCTGCCGCCGGCTGCCCTGGCCCAGCGACGTGGCGAGCACCGCCAAGTCCAGCGCGTCGCCGCCCACGCGCGCCCAAACCGGGCCGGGGCTGCCGGGGTAGGTGAGCACCGCCAGCCCGGCGCCGACCTCCCGCATGCCGAACAGCCTGACCACTGCCGGCGACACGGGCAGCCCAAGGCCGCATGTCAACCGCCTCGGAGCGGCCATTTCGGCCAAGCCCAGCCCCAAGCTGAACCAGCCCAGGAACTTGCCGAGCTGGATACTGTTCATGGCCGCTCCGCTATCCTTTTGCGCTGCCCGGCTCCGCTTGGCCGCGATGCATCTCCGCCAGAATGCCGGCCGGCGTGACGGAGGCGATGGCGGTCTGCAGCTTGTTCCTCCAGCCGGTGACCACGTCGCCCTCGCCCTTCATCATCGCCTTGAAGCCGGTCTCGGCCACGGTGGCTGCGTCGTCCTTCTTGGCAGTGCCGACCTTGGTGTCCATCATGTCCGCACGCTCGAAGAACTCGGTCTCGGTGGCGCCGGGCATCAGGCAGGTGACGGTGATGCCCTGGTCCTGCAGCTCGTGCCGCAGCGCAAATGAGAAGCTGTCCAGGAAGGACTTAGTGGCGTTGTAGACGGCCTGGTAGGTGCCGGGCAGGAACCCGGCGATGGAGCCGGTGATCAGGATGCGGCCCTGCTTGCGCGCCCGCATGTCGCGGCCGACCTTCTGGAGCAGGTAGATCGTGCCGATGACGTTGGTGTCCACTACCTTGCGCGCCTGCTCCCAGTCCTGGTCCAGGAAGCCGTGGCCCAGGCCGCGGCCGGCATTGGCCAGCAGCGCGTCCACCGGACGGTCCTTGGCGGCCGCATACAGGGTGTCCACGCCCTCTGTCGTGGACAGGTCGGCCTGCACCGGGTCCACGGCGGCGCCCAACTTGCGGAAGTACTCGGCAGCAGTCTGGATCGCCGGCTCGTCGGCTGCGACCAGCAGGTCGAAGCCTTCCCGGGCGCAGCACTTGGCAAGCTCGTAGCCGATGCCCGAGGAGGCGCCGGTCACGATGGCGAGGGGGCGGTGGCCGGAAGGCATGGAAGAGGACATGGGACGGGTTCCGGATGGGTTTGGTGGGTTAGGGGCTGTCCCCGCCGGGTTAGGGCGGGGACGCCGGGTTCACCAAGCGGAGGTCAGGCTGCGCTCCGCGCCGCAGGCCGGCCGCGGACGAGGATGCCCATGACGGCAAGGCCGGCGATCAGCACCGGCCAGCTTGCCGGCTCCGGCACGTTGGCCGGCAGGGTGGCCGCCGCGACATCGGCGGCGATCACGCCGTAGCCCAGGGCGTTCGGGTGGACGTTGCCGATGGGCAGCACGCCGCCGAACGGGCCGGCGACGCTGGAACTTGCGGGTTGCAAGGCCTGGAACGTGTAACGCGCCTCGTTGCCCACGAACGGCGCCGCGTTGTTCACGTAGGCCGCGCCGAACTGCGCGGCCAGGTCCTGGATGACGCCGTTGAGCGCGGTCCCGCCTGCGTTGAAGACGGGCGCGGCCGGGCTGTTCGGGTCGGCAGGAAAGGGGTTGAAGTAGCCCAGCAAGTAGAGGCTCGCGTTCGGCGCCAGGCTGCGTATCTCATTCAACACAGCGGTGTAGCTCGCACGGTAGGCGGCCAGCGTTCCCGGGATCTGCGCGATAGCCGCGGCCTCGGCGGCCGGGGTGTTTTGCACGGGCGACAGCGCCGCCAGCTCGTTGAAGCCCAGCGTGATCGTGACCGTGCCGACCGTGTTGCCCAGCGCCCGCTGCGCCGGCGACGGCGTTGGCGAACAGGGTGCCCTGTGAGATGGCGGTGCTGTTACCGTAGTTCAGGTTCTCAAGCTGCAACGGCGCGTCGCCCCGGCCCATCACCGGCGGTGTGCGGCCGGCGTTGGTCATAAAGCTGGACGCGGTCTCGCCATCAATGGCCAGATTGACTACGGCTGGCCGCACGCCGCCGTTGCGCGCGGCCAGGGTGTCGGCGAACAGGCTGACGTAGCCGCGGTCGCCGCTGGACTCCACATAGTTCAGGTCAGTCTCGCCGAAGGTGATGGAATCGCCGAGCGCCACGTAAACGGGCGCAGCATCGGCCGGGTGCATCAATAAGGATACCGCCAGCGTCAGGGCAGTGGTGCCAAGGAGAAGCTTGCTGATCACGAAAACCTCCATCTCAATTATTGGCCGAAGCCAGGGCGCCTGCTCGTTAAGCAGAACTTGACGTCCGCTAGGACAAACAATCCCGTGTTCCAGACGGCTGTCCCATGCTGTCGGCCGCAGATTTACCGCGACGGCACAAGATGCTGAACTCGGTTCCCGGACGGCTGCCGCACCGTGCAGGTGTGCGACCCGCTACTGCCGCATTGCTGCGCGCAACACGCTGATCATGTCGCTGATCGCGGCTGGTTGATCCTTGGACTTCACGGCAAAGTCGATACCTGCGGCCAGGTGCTGGGAGATGATAAGCAGGACAACCTCGCGCACAGCTGCCGTGATGGCATTGGCCTGCTGGACCTCGTCCAGGCAGTAGCGGTCTGCCTCAATCATCTGCCGCAAGCCGCGTACCTGGCCCTCAACCCGGCTCAGCCGGAGCAAGAGTGGCTCCTTCTCGGCCGCATCGCGTCGCAGATAGAGCCGGCCGTCGATGAACTCGTGTTCCATGCCGGTGCTATACCCCTACCGAGTATCTGGAGGTGATGACCATGTTCATGCGAATTGACAAGCTGCAGACCGAGCTTCCGGCACCGAAGAAGCAGGACTGCAACGCCGCCGCGGCCCTACAGGAGCTGCTGGGCGGCAAGTATGGCGAGATGTCCACCCTGGGCAACTACATGTTCCAGAGCTTTGCCTTCCGCAGCAAGGAGAAGCTGCGCCCGTTTTACAGCCTGGTCGCCAGCATCATGGCCGAGGAGTTGGGCCACGTCGAACTGGTGTCCAACGGTGTCAACATGCTGAACGCCGGGCCGGACATGCCGGCGCACGAGAAGGGCGGGCAGGAGGTCACCGGCGCTCCCTATGAGGACATGACAGACATACGCCTCGCGGTCTCGTTCCTCGCCAACGGTGGTGCCGCGTTGCCGGCGAACAGCAACGGTGCGTCCTGGAACATGGATATGGTGACCGTCACGGGCAACGTTGTCATAGATCTGCTGCACAACTTCCACCTGGAGTGCGGCGCGCGCATCCACAAGCTGCGCGTCTATGAGACGATGACGGAGGCGACGGGCAAGGAGGTCTGCGGCTACCTGCTGGTGCGCGGATCGGTCCATGCCCATGCGTATGCGCTGGCGCTGAAGAAGATCACCAGCGTCGAGATCGAGAAGATGCTGCCGACGCCGAACATCAACCTGTCCAAGATACCCGAGTGTCAGAAGTATCTGAACGAGGGGTCGCACCGGCGGCTGTACCGGTTCAGCCCGGACGACTACAAGGAGGTGTCGAGCATCTGGGGCAACGGCGAGGTGGCACTGCCAGGCGACCCGCCGGGCGAACTGCAGCTCGTGGACGGGCACCCCGAGGGCGGGCGCATCCACAACCTGATGGGCGACACCCGCGCCTTCAGCCCGGACTACCATCCCGAGGAGATGTTCGAAATCGCAACGAAGTTGTACAAAGCGTCGCGCTGATACAAAGCCAAGGGGAGGCTCAAGTCTCCTCTTGGCCGCTCGCCCTTGTCGATCAGCAGAACTGAATGACATACAAAGAAGGTCAGGCCTGCCGTTTG
>JAABUW010009427.1_pt1 | contig 11134 bp, 8 predicted proteins | sample 5560081 | NCBI WGS metagenome assembly JAABUW01 (sample SAMN10711882, study PRJNA513363) | rock metagenome | isolation source: Antarctica rocks | place: Antarctica: Victoria Land, Knobhead sud | reverse complement strand
GAGTGCTCGCAGCCTGTCGCTGCCCCGGACGTGCTGCACATTGATAGCACCATCATCAAGTGCCACCGCACTGCGGCCGGCGCTCGCGGCGGCGGGGACGAATGCATCGGGCGCAGCCGCGGCGGGCTGACCACCAAAACCCACCACGCCGTCGATGGCCTGGGCTTCATCCGCCGGCAACTGACCTCGCCGGGCCAACAGGGCGACTGCACGAAGGCCGAGGCGCTGACGGCGGGGCTGCACCCGCTCTCGGTGGTGGGGGACAAAGGCTATGACAGCGACAAGGTGCGCCAGCATTGGCGCGGGCGCGGCATCGGCGTGTGCATCCCGCCCAAGCGCAACCGCATCGTGCAGCACTGGTATGACAAGGGCCTCTACCGCACCCGGCACCTCGTCGAGAACTCGTTCAACAGGCTGAAGGACTTCCGCCGCCTCAGCCTGCGGCTGGACAAGACGGACACCAGCTTCCGCGGGTTCCTCGCCTTCGCCGCAGCCATCCTAAACTGGCGGCTGAAGGTCAGGCTTTGCGTCCAAGCCCAGTCCTGTCAGTAACTTAGGTGGTTCGCAAAACTTTGTTCCTAGACCCTAGGATAGGACTGTGCGCTCCAAGGTTTGGATATATAGCCGACACTCTCCTGTTTCCGCCTGGCCTCGGAGTCGTTAACAATACTGCGGCTGGACTTCAAACACCTGACCGTGTGCTTCGGCAAGTGAACTTGTGAGGGGTGGCCCTGTCCTGCCCGTCCCGCCGCCGTCCACGCTGTCGCCGGTCGGCCCCCTTGGATAACTGTCCACAACTGTAACCGCACCCCACCCACCTGCCGCCGGGTGTGAAATCCTGTTCCCGGCCGCATGTGCGGCCTTCCAATCTGCCATGGCCTGCCTGCGCGCCTCGAACGCCGCTTCCTCGTCCCGCTCCTTCCGCTCGGCCAGCAGTTCAGCCACGGACACGATGCGGCTCTCCCGTTGCTTGAGCGGCATGGTCCAGTCCGTGCCCTCGACGGTGATGCCGGTCGCCTTCTGCCGAGTGTCGCCGTACGCCGTCTCAACCGTCTCGTATGCTAGCCTGACCCTGGGCGTCCCACTGCCCCGTACCGCGCCCATCGCGTGCAGCGCGTCGGCGTAGCGCCGCTCCTTGATGGCCTTCCATGCCTCGGTCGCGTCCTCGGGCGCGTCCTCTGGCAGCGTGTCCCGTTGTTGCAGCGCCTGCCAAGCACGCTGCACGCCATGCGTCCCCCACACTGCCCAGCGTCGCAGCCCGCGCTCGGATGCCCACGCCCGCACGCGGTCATGGTTGGTGAGATGGTCGCCGTCCTCGCGCGCCTTGTCCCCGCCACCGGTAGCCGGCGCGCTCATGGCCTTCATCAGATACTTGAACACGTAGGTCGTCGGCGCCGCCCGGTCCCGGTCGATGGTTTTGCACTCGGTGGCGATGCGCTCGCCCTTGACCGGCTCGGGCCGCATCTCCTGCAGCATGGCATCGACCCGCGGGATGTCCGCTGCGGGCATGTAGGCCAGGATATGCGTGTGCGGGCAGCCGTCCCTATGCGGCTCCTTCACGCACACGCCGAAGGTGGGGATGCCCGCCTTGGCCATGCGCGCCCGCAGCAGGGACACCAAGTGCGCCATCGCTGTGTCCGCCTGGGCGGGGGACAGGTATGGGTCGTATCCATTGGCCCCCTTGCACGGGTTCGGGTGGTACTCGGGCGGAAGGGTGATAGTCAGGAACGCGGCGGCCCACCCCTGCCGGACTGCGACCCCGTCCATGCCCTTCGTCATGGCATAGAGGCGCGCCAGTGCCGCCTTCTTGCTGTTGGCCATGATGTCCGACATCGGCACGGTCTTGCCGCTCGCTGTCACCAGGACCATGCCGACCGCGAACGCGGCAGCGGTGGCCTGGCGCTCCTTCCACCTCTCCATGCTATAATCGTCGGCGTAGGGTGCCCATTCGGCGCCCACGGTTCCGAACAGGGCGGCGGCATGCTGCCGTGCAGCGGCGGCCTTCCGGCGCAGCCTTCGGACCTGGGCGTCTGGACACATCGCTCGGCGCTCCTCGGGCGTGTATGGGCGCGGGTCCAACTTCAGCGTCACCTCTAGGGCAGAGCGCCAGTCCTTGGCCTCCGCGTCGGCCATGCGCTTCAGGTCCGGCTCTGGCATGGCCGCCAGCGCCAGGTCTGGAATCCTCTCCTCTGCGTGCGCCAGTATGCCGTCCAAGGCGTCCAGGGCGGTCCGCCACCGCGTGGCCATCTTTTTGCCGTGCTCATATTCGGCGGCGTTGATGGGCACGCCGTGGGGGCCGCAGCTTTCCATGACCCGAAACCATAGCGGCGGGGGGGCCTCCGCAATGGCTAGGCTTTCCAGCGTCGGTCTGTCATGTCCGTGGATGCCCGCCAGGCGCATGGCGCGGCTGATGACGGCGCGCTGATGGATGATGGCCAGGCGGCGCAGCCTGGCGGTGACGGGGGCCGGATTGTCAACTTTGGGTTTGGATGGACCTGCAGTCTTCTCGCCTTCCGCCTGTGCGGAAAGCGTCGCGCTCACCTATGCGAGGTGATGTAAGACCTGTTTACATATGCTGGATAATGGTGCATGCTGTCCTCGGTCCAAGCCAGCGCTGTCTGTGGTTTGCCTCGGGGTGGGGACCCCGCTGCTCGCAGCGCAACCATCCAGGATGCCCTCGGCCATAGGCGTGGCGCAAGGGAAACAGGAAGCCTCCGCCAGCGATGGCGGGGGCTTCTTGATTTTGGCGTCCTGTCTGGCTGCCATGGGGGTGACGGGGCGGCGGCGACCGGCTACGTGGCGGCGGTGGGCAAGGTTGCAGCATGGGACGGGGTGCCCGAGGGTCGGCGGCGCGTCATGCAGGCCAACAGGTCGAAGGGCACGAAGCCGGAATTGGTGCTCCGGCGTGCGCTGCATGCGCTCGGCTACCGGTTCCGGCTGCACCGCCGGTCCTTGCCGGGCACGCCCGACCTGGTGTTCCCCGGCCGCGGCGCGGCCATACAGGTCCATGGCTGCTTCTGGCACCAGCACGAGGGATGCTCGAAGGCCCACTTGCCGCGCACACGGCAGGACTATTGGATTCCCAAGCTGCGCCGCAACGTGGAACGCGATAAGGAAAGCGTTGCCCGCCTTGAGGCAATGGGATGGCGGACGTTGACGGTTTGGGAATGCGAACTCGGCCATCCTGCTGCGGCGACCGCCCGTGCGGCGGACTTCCTTGGCCCGCCCGGGCCGCCAGGGGCATGCAGAGGAGGATGACAGGGGAATGGCCATGGACGCACGCCGAGGTGGACGCCTGCCTGGATACGACGCAGAATCTCCTGGGAACAGAATCGACAGGAAGGGAGTGACGGACGATGCCGAAGCGCAGCTTGCCGCTGACCCATCCATGAAGCGGGCGAAATCCGATGTCCGGGCATCGGCAGGGCCGGCATGCACGTCCCGGAGGCCCGCATGGTAGGCCGCCGGAACGCCCTGCGGGTCGTGGACCTGTTCTGCGGCGCCGGCGGTCTGAGCGAAGGATTCCGCCAGGCAGGGTTCGATGTCGTAGCAGGGCAGGACATGGACGCGGCGGCCGGCAGGACATTCGCGTCCACGCACGAGGGCGCAGCGTTCCACGGCGGCCCCATCCAGGCTGTGACGGCGGAGGGCCTGCTCGGCCCCGCCGGCCTGCATCCCGGCGACGTAGACGTCGTCGTGGGCGGCCCCCCGTGCCAGGGCTACTCCTACTATAACCACGGACGCGGCGAGCACGACCCCCGTGCGGGGCTGTTCCGCGAGTACCTGCGCGTCATTGAGGGCCTGCGCCCGCGTTGGCTCGTGATGGAGAATGTCGCCGGCATCACGAGCGTGGCGGACGGGGCGGTTGTCCGGGAGATACACCAGGGAATGGCGGTCCGGGGCTATCGGGTTGAAATGCGCCTGCTCCGGTCCGAGGACTTCGGCGTCCCGCAGGAGCGGCGGCGTATGTTCTTCATTGCCACCCGGACCGACCGACAGGTCCTGTTCCCGTCGCCGACGCACGGCCCCGCGGTGGGCGTGCCCTATGTCACCATCGGGGAAGCCATCTCCGACTTGCCTGCGGTTCCGAACGCGGGCGGCTTGGCCGAGATGCCTTACGGCTCCAAGCCCCTGACCGCCTACCAGGCTGCCATGCGCGGCGGATGCACGCTGCTCACGAACCACCAGGCCCCGAGGCTCGCCAAGCAGAACCTGGAACGCCTGGCTCACATCCCGCCCGGCGGCTCTTGGCGGGACATCCCTAAGGAACTGCTGCCAGCCGGCATGCAGCGTGCCCGTAGGTCCGACCATACGAAGCGGTACGGCCGTCCCCGGTGGGACCAGCTCGCATGCACGGTGCTGACCAAGTGCGACGTTCACTGGGGGGCGTTCTTCCACCCGGAGCAGCTCCGCTCGCTCACGCCGCGGGAAGCCGCCCGCCTGCAGTCGTTCCCTGACAGGTTCACGTTCCAGGGCAGCCGGACGGAGCAATTCGTTCAGGTCGGAAATGCTGTCCCTCCGCTGCTGGGGGCGGCGGTAGCCGGGGCGCTCTTGACGGCGATGGAGTCCTTCCCGCAAGCTCATCCAACAGTACGGGTCGGCACGCGCGGCGACCTTGAACTCGCCTTATAGGGCTACCGCGCCAAAGGACAGGAATGGCACGCCGGCCCCGGCCCCCAGGTAACCTAGACCCGACCTACGTAGGCTACGGCATAGGTGAATGGTATGGTTCGGTTCTGCGCAACCTCAATGTAGCGGAGCGGAACGCACGAGGGCACAATCCGCGCGTCCCACCGCTGCAAGGCAGATGGCCATGCCCTTTCACAACATCGTTCGATGATGCGGCCCCGCGCAGGGGTAAGCAGGCCAACCTGACATGCACGAAGCCAGGCGGCGTATGCTCGCTGCGCAGCTTCTTTACCTTGCCCGACGACGGGAACGAGGAGGTTCCGGCTGGGTTCGGCCCTCTCACCTGCACTTGCCCCTACCGCTTCGTCCAGGATGGAACCGCCTTCAACCGCATCGCCGCCGATGTATTGGGTGTGGCCGCCGGCCAATACCACTACGTCAAGGAAGTTGGCTTCCTGCAACGTGTCCCCAGCCCGATGCGATTTCCTGAGCAGCAGTTTGGCATGGTTGGCATGAACGCCGCGGAGGCTGCTCAAGCGGCGCCGGCCCCGCAGGCCGATGCCGCGCAGCCCGCAGCCATTGATGACCCAGAGAACGTCGGACGCATCGACACGCTGTTGGTTGACATGAACGACCCGACCAACTGGTGCGCCGTCGAGCTTCAGGCCGTTTACTTTTCCGGTAAGGAAATGCCCCCCGACATCGCCGCTCTAACGGTGCAGGAAGACCCCGGTGCCGGCGCGAACGCACCTCTACCGCTCCCACTTCCTGCGGGAAACCGGCGGCCGGACTTCCGCAGCAGCGGCCCGAAGCGCCTGCTCCCGCAACTTCAAATCAAGGTTCCGTCGCTGAGGCGCTGGGGCAAGAAAATGGTCGTGGTCGTTGATGCCCCGTTCTTCAACTCCCTCGGGCCGATGGAGGAGGCTGGCCACATCAGCAACTCCGACATCGTCTGGTGCGTGGTCGACTACCAGGAGACGGAGGAGGATGTCCTTGCACCTCTCTACGTGCGCGGCATGGTTTCCACGACTTTGGAGAGTGCGATAGTCGGCCTAACGGCAGGGCGGCCCGTCACCAAGCCGACGTTCGAGGAGCGCATTATCCAGAAGCTCTGAGACGGACCCGCCCCCTACTACGTCTGCATCCAGACATGGGTGCCTGCCATGCCTATGCCTCCGTGCTGCACGTGAAGGGAGGGGTGCAGCCCTCCCTCTCCGGTCAGGACAGCTTGGCAAGGATGTCCTTGGGCCTGGCGTTCACGTAGCGCATCAGCATCTGAGCGGTGCGGTGCCCGCTCTGGGCCTGCAGTTCGCCCAAGGTCAAGTTCATGTCGGCCATGCGGCTCAACGCCTCGTGCCGCACGTCGTGGAAGCGGAAGTCCCGCACCCCTGCCAGGCGGCACGCCTTCCGGAAGTAGTGGCGGAAACGGTCGGGACGGGTGGCGAACAGGCGCCCATCCTCGCCTGCCTCGGCCATCCGGCGGCGTACGATATCGACCGCCTCGGGAGCCAGGACCACCTGGCGGGTATGGCCGTGCCGCGCCGTCTTGTGGCGGTTCTTCACCACCTTCCAGACGTTGCCCGACCGCCGCACTTCCTCTTTGCGAATGGTCAGGATTTCACCACGGCGCATGCCCGTCAGCAGCCCAAGCTCGAACACGTCCATGATGTCCCGCGCATCGGGGATGGGCAGCGCCGCCACCTGCTTGCGGATGGCAGCCTCCTCCGCCTCGTGCCCGCTCTCCTGGTCGGCATCCTGCAGGCGGCGGTCGCGGCCAGGGTTCGGCGGTGGCAGCATGATGCCTGCGCACGGGTGCGGTTCTGGCAAGTCCAGCCCCCAGCCGTGCGGCTGCTCCGCCTTCGCGTACTTCCACACGGCGCGGATGTGCATGACCTCAAGGCGCACCGTCGCTGCGCCCCGGCCTGCCGCAAGGCGCGCATCGGCATGGGCCTGTATGTCCCGGCGCTTCAACTGCACCATGCGGATGCTGCCCAACGATGCCTTCAAGAGCTTTGTCCGCGTGTTCTCCTGCTGCGGGCTAGCCTTCCTGTCCCCGACCTCCTCATAGTAACGCTCCAGCGCCCGGGCCATTGTCCAGCCTGGGTTCGGCTCGTCCAGGACATCACCAAACATCTGCTTGGCCAGCGCCTTCTTCCTCTTCGTGACCGGCAACCACTGCTCCCGGCTGAACGGGCTGGTAGGGCAGTCGATACTTATGGCGGCCTCGACTTGCCCCGCCCAACGCTTCGCATCCTTCTCCTTCAAGAAAATGCGGCTCAGAATGTGCCCGCCGCGGCGCACCATAGCTTGAAACCGGGTGGCTTTACCTGTATTTGTCAACTCTCGGAAGGTGGCCATTGGTAGTCTCCGTGTGCTGGATTTGTGACGACTGCCCAGAATACACGGAAGATGCTGTTCGCGCTATGTTTCTATTTGCTTGAAAATCGCAGTGTCGGTGGTTCGACTCCGCCCCTGGGCACCATTGCCTTCCCGATCGCAGACGCCCCTATGCCGCCAGCAGCCGGCCCGCCGCTTCCTGTAGTTGCGTGCGCCACCCCAGCAGGTCCAGCCACCGTTCCAGCATCCCGGCCAATCCATGCCACGCGCCGGCACCTCCGCCCCCAGCAGCGGCACCCGGTAACGGTCCAGCTCCCACCTCTCCACCAGTGTGACGACGGCCGCAGCCCGCCAGTCCCAGATCGTATCCAGGTCCAGCGCAAGGTCGCAGTCCCAAGCGCCGGTGAAGACCTGTCGCTGCACCATGCCAGGGCAGAACGTGCTGCACCATGCCAGGGCAGAACGTCATGCCGATGAGCCCGCCGCCCGAGGCAGCCCGCCGCCCGAGACCGGGCCAGCGTCTATGCGCAGGGACTGGCTGACGCTGATGCGGGGCGCAGGGGCATGACAAAATCGTTGCTGAAAACTTGCCGGCATGACGATGGGAAGGAGACGCGATCCCAGGACAGCCGTCCCGTGCCAACTCCCGCATGTTGATGCCCAGCCTGCGAAACCTGCAGTTTCACTGTCTGAGGTAGTGTCCAAGCTGAACGTCGGCCCTCGACCCAAAGCGGACCTGCGCCGGTCAGATGCGCTCCGACCTTGTTCCCGGCTTACCGCAGGATGATCTCGACGCGGCGGTTCTGAGGCTCGCGCACACCCGCCGAGGTGGATACGAGCGGATTGGTGTCACCAAGGCCCTGAACGTTGATCGCGGCCTGCGGCACGCCGCGGCGAACCAGCTCTGCCGCCACGGCGCGCGCGCGCCGCAGCGACAGACCCCGGTTGTAAGCGGGCGTGCCGCTGCGGTCGGCGTTGCCCTGCACCTCGATGCGGGTGGTCTGCACCCGGGTGGAAGCCGTGGCAGCCTCGGCGATGATCTGTCGCGCGCGGTCGGTCAGGTCGGCACGGTCCCAGTCAAAGAACACCAGGTAGGTCCGAGAGAGCGATGGTCCCGTGCTGGGAACTGCCACTGGAACCGGCGACGGCGGAGGCGGGTGGTTGAACGCGTAGCGGACGGCAACCGCCACTAGGCTATGATTGAAGTCGTCGCTTTCCCGCAGCCGCGCACGCGTGGCGACGCCTGGGGCGAAAAGCTGGCCCTTGTAGTCGCGGTTCCCGGCGATGCCGGTGAAGCGATACTCGAGCGTGAGGGCCAGGCCGGGAACCACATCAATCGGAAGCGCAAGCCCGACGATGCCCTGGTAGGCGAAGTTGCCGTCCGTGCCGGTGTTGCGAAGCAGGAACTGTCCCGGGCTAGTCAGGCTGACGTTCTGGTTGTGCGACACCAGGTAGCCGACCCCCGCGCCAACGTAGGGCGTTATGCCGAGCGGCAGCGGGCGGAGGCCGAATAGGTTGGGATCAACGTCGAAGATGGCGTTGACGAACCCGCCCCACTTCTCCTCTGCGCCTTGCACGGTGACCGGCAGACTTTGGAAGCTGCTGTCGAACACGGAGCCTGAGCTTCGCCGTCCGACGCGCGACAGGCTGTTGCGGAAATAGTCACCCTCGACTTCCACGCGCAAGCCGTTGCCCAGCCCGTAGCCGACGCTGGCCAGGAGGCGATACCCAGGATCGAACTGCAACCGTGTCTTACCAAGGTCGAAGTTGGAGCCGCCGATGGTGGTGGATCGCAGCCGCTCGTCCTGCAAGAAGTTAACGCCAGCGCCTACACCGATATACACACCGCTGATCGGCTGCGCCTGCGCTGCGAACGGGGCAGCCATCAGAGTGGCCATAAGAAGGCTAGTGCGCAGCGTCATGTTGGATGTCCTCAGCAGTCGTTCAGCCGGTTCGGAAGCCGCGGTCTCGCCGTGACTACGCCTGTAAACCACTTGCCGTTTGCGCAGAGACCTGCCCGTCCACGCATTGCCTATCTGCTGTTGCTGATAAAGCACATCAGGTAGTTATCCCTCATCGTTCAACTGCGAACAGTTGCTGCAAACTGGATGCGAGGATCAAGGCCAAGCGCGTTCTACTTTTGCGAGAGTGGCCCATACAAGCGGGGTATTGCTGTTGCTGCGGGATTACCAGGATAACCTTCGCCAAAACGGCAGGGAGGAGTACATGTCCGGTTTCCACCACAAGCAAACATTAAAACCGAGACACTGCCCTATCCCAGCCAAGTGGAGCAACCTGATGCAGCAAAATCACGCCATCGCATGGCTGACCGCCTCCGTTGCAGGCGCATGGCTGGCCGCATCACAGCCTGCAATGGCAAAGGACACCCTCGTCATCGGCGTCGCCCAGTTCCCCGCCAGCATGAACCCCTACATCAGCTCGCAAACGGTCCAGTATTACACCATCGGCTTCGGCTCCCGCCCAATCAGCGCCTTCGACACCAACGCCAAGCCCGTCTGCCTGCTGTGCACCGAGCTGCCCACCCTGGAGAACGGCCTAGCCCGCATCGAGGACACCCCCGGCGGCGGCAAGGGCCTGGCAGTCACGATCAAGCTGCGTCCCGACCTGAAGTGGGGCGACGGAGTGCCCGTCACCGCGCGCGACGTGGCCTTCACCTGGCACGTCGGCGCCGACCCCGCCGCCGGGTTCAGCAACAACTACGCCTGGTCCCGCGCCAGCTCGGTGGACGTGGTGGACGACCACACCGCCGTGCTGCACCTGCCGCGCACCCTGGTGACCTACCAAATTTGGGACTACCTGCTGCCCGAGCACATCGAGGGCCCGGTCATCGCTGGCGGCGGCGGCGCGCTCGATTATATCAACCACACCGTTTACAACGCGGCCCCGACGACCCCCGGCCTGTGGAACGGCCCCTACGTCGTCAGCACCTACAAGTCCGGCGAGCTGGTCGAGCTGACGCCCAACCCGCATTGGCCCGGCCCGCCCCCGGCGCTCAAGCGCATCGTCGTGCGGCTGGTGGACAACACTGCGGCCCTGATGGCGAACCTGCTGTCGGGCGACGTGGACATGACCCCGTCCGGCATCGGCATCACCACCGACCAGGCCGTCGCGCTGGAAAAGGACCACCCCGGCGCCTTCCGCTTCATCTACCGCCCCGCCCTGAGCTACGAGCGGATTGACGTCAAGGCCGACAACCCGCTGCTGGCCGACAAGCGCGTCCGCCAGGCGCTGCTGCAGGCGGTGGACCGCAAGACGCTGATTGCCCGGCTGTTCAGCGGCCATGCCACCCTGGCGCAGGCCTGGATCAACTCCATCGAGCCGAACTTTGACCCGGCTGTGACCTTCCCCCCCTACGACCCGGCCAATGCCCGCAAGCTGCTGGCCGACGCCGGCTTCACCCCCGGCCCCGACGGCATCTGCCGCAACCCTGCCGGCGAGCGGCTGTCCCTCGAATTCGCCACCACCGCCGGCAACCGCATCCGCGAGCTGAGCCAGGTAGTCATGCAGAACGCCTGGAAAGCGGTCTGCGTGGAGGTCGTGATCCGCAACCAGCCCGCCCGCAGCTTTTTCGGCGAGCTGACCCGCAAGCGCGCCTTCACCGGCCTGGTCGAATACGCCAACAGCACCCGGGTCGGGCTGGTGCCGACGCTGTTCTATGCCTCGTCCGCCATCCCAACGGCGGCGAACAACTACAACGGCAACAACTTGTCCGGCCTGTCCAACCCGCGCATGGACGCGGTGCTGGCACAGGCCGAAACCGAGCTGGACCCGGCGCATCAGCGGAGCCTATGGGCCGAGATGCAGCGCATCTACGTGGACGAAATGCTGGAGCTGCCGCTCTATTTCCGCGAGGACCCGGACATCGTGCCAACCTGGCTGCAAGGCTACGAGGCGACGGGGAAGGAAGACTACGACTCGTTCTGGGCGGAGCGGTGGCACTGAAGCATGGAGCATCGTTAGACCAGCAGATAGCGGCCAAGTGGCCCGGCCTTGCTTGGCTTTGATCTATTTAATCTATACGCGTAACTCCCAAGCCCCTGCTCTCGATCGTTAGGCTGAGAGCAGGTCCACGAGATCGCCAGTCGGCATGGTCAGGGCTCGGAGGATGTTGATGCCGTGCTTTCGAGTGGTGGAGATGACCGAGCGC
>JAABUW010009424.1_pt1 | contig 11136 bp, 14 predicted proteins | sample 5560081 | NCBI WGS metagenome assembly JAABUW01 (sample SAMN10711882, study PRJNA513363) | rock metagenome | isolation source: Antarctica rocks | place: Antarctica: Victoria Land, Knobhead sud | reverse complement strand
AAGGCAGCTTGATGCCCAGGGTCTTGGTAGGGTCAGCTGGACAGGTGATGTATGTCGTGCTGACGTTGCTGCTCATAATCTCCAAGACGCTGGACTGGATATCGCTGTCTGTGATACGTTTGATGTGACCATTGCGAACTGCAAACGAAGCCTTTCGAGTTTCAACTCTGTGAAACGACATTTTCTCCAGAAACAGCCACCCTAGAGCCCGACATGTCGGGTCGCTTACCTTGCTTGTCCCAAATTTGCAGGGGCTTGCTGCCTATACTGTACAAGATTGATAGAAAACCTGACTGAAACGTGTTCTTGAACATGATGGCCCCTTCTCAAGCCACGACCGCCTCGCCCAGTGGCGAGCTTGACCTGATGGTGCTTGCCCTATGGCCAAAGAAGTGTGCTCTCAGGGCTCACACGGCCAGACTGATGGCTGTGGTGTTCCTATGTACCCTTTGTGTTGTCCTAGGGAAGAGCAATCGTACGTTCACGGCGAAACAAGGAGTATGGCGAGACCTGCGCAGGATTCTGCTCCAGCTTTCCCCAGCACTTTTCGGGGATCCTAGGGGATGCTAAATGTGCCGATAGATACTCCTTCTGACAAAAGAAACACAATTCTTGAAAAGCAAATGCGCTCCAGCAACATGTCTCTTGTGCTGACCGTGATGATGAGTCTAATTGCTTTGTAGCTTGTATGTGCAAAAAGTCCTCAGCTTGAGTCCTTTCTAACTTGTCTGAGCCAGCCTAGGTCAGGCAATTTTCAGCAATGTCAGAGTGGACAGAGGACCAAGACCCGTACGAAGTGCTGGGTCTCACACAAGGACACGAAAGCACCGAAACACAGATAAAGAAGGTATGGTTTTTGGACATATGTGCCTCGCGACGAGTCTGCAGGCCAAAGCCTTGACAAATTTTCAATGTTCTGACAGGCATACAGGCTATTGGCTTTGAAGAAGCATCCTGACAAGCAGCCAAACAATCCCAATGCAGCCGCAGAGTTTCACCCGATTCAAAGAGCCTTCGACCTGCTCAGTGACGCCAAGGCTCGAGCTGCTCTTGATGACTTGTATAGGTATGACCACAAGGCACAAACACAGCAAGGCCATCTTGTGCCAAGCTGTTGAGACTGATGCAGATCTGCTTGTGTGCAGGGCTAAGGCAGCTCGCAAAGCTCGTGAAGCTGGTCAGAGCGAGAAGAGACGCAAAATGCGTGAGGATCTGGAAAAGAGGGAAGGTGCATACCAGACAGCCCGCAATGATGAGCAAAGAGCTCGCAATAAGCTCAAGGTCAGCAAAGCTACTGCTTTGGATTATACAGGCAGGGGTCTGTGAGTGCAGGTCATGCAGCTTTGTAAGGTCAAGAGCTTACCAGGCATTTGTGAATGCTTGCAGGAGGAACTGAATCGCTTGCGTCAGAAAGAGGTTGAGAGACGAGCCAACCATGCTGCCGAAGTGTCCTTGGCATTTGCTCAAGCAACAGCACATTCACATCAGCAGCAGCAATACCAACCAGATGCTTCTGCATCTGCTGCTGAATATCAACCAGCAGCTCCTCCGCAGATCACGCAGGAGCTTCTCAGGACCCTCAAGGTCACATGGGACAAGCACAGCAGCAGCTACTCTGTGGATGAACTGCAGCAGATCATGGGAGAACATGGGGCTGTAGAGGACATAGTGTTGGTAGAGTCCAAGAAAAAGAAGAAGGGCAGCGCCTTGGTTGTAATGCAGTCACTGGAGGCAGCACAAGCTGCTGCTGAGGCTGTCAATGGCAGTTTGAGAAACCCATTGCTGGTGGTGCCTCTTGCAAAAGCTGCTGGGCCAACAAACGTTGACAGTAATGACACTCAAGCTCAATCTCGCGCGTCGCCAGAGTCATATGCACCTGAACAACCCCAGCAACAGCCACAACCCACCCCTGCGTTCCCCCTTAGCCAGTCAGCTACTCCACCTACGCCACCCTCCTCTCCTATGAAAGCCATCCCCGTGCGCAATCCTTTCGGAGGCAGCTTCGCTACTGATCAGACAGCAACAGCATCAGCACCAGCTGCTGCAAGCTCTGTGCAAATGCCAGCATTTGCTGCTGCTGTCCCAAAGCCTTTGTTTGCAGCAGCTGGCCCCAACCCTGCATTTGCTGCAGCACTGCCTCAGCCTCTGTTTGCCGCGGGAACAAGCATGAGCAGCAGTGCTGCTGGGCACATGCCAGCTGGACCTTTTGGATTCAATGCCGGCAGCTATAGCTCCTTCCCCGGTCCGCCCATTAGTGCAGATCATGCTCAAGCTGGCTTTGGGCAGAACTCTTTTGCACATACTGTCCAAGCAGGCGTGAAAAGGTATGTCTAAGCTGCCGTTTCATGTTTGTCTTTGATCACTATTTACCTGGCTTTTGCTCTGTGTTTTCTAGGCTGCATGTCCTGCAATACAGTGTTTGCAACTTTAGTCTTGCTCATGTGTATAGATTAGCATCCACCCAGCTTCTGAGCCTTTGCTGCTTTTGCAGGGCGTTTGAGGATGCAACATTGCTGAAGCTGAAGCAAGCTGCAGACCGAGCGCGCGCAATACAACAGCTTCAAACTGAACAGCCAGACCAGTGACCTTGTCCTGCAAACAAGTTGTCATAAGCTTGCTGGCAAGCGGTGCCCTGAAGCTGATCCAAAGCACGCTCATGATGACCCTTTCATGGTCTGTTGATTCGAACATGTGCTGCAATCTTGTGCAGCGATCTTGAAGCCCAACAGTTTAGCGAACACCGATGTATCAATTTGACTCTTTCACATGTGCTGCTACATACAATGCAGCCATGCATGTCACCTGAGAGCTGGATGTGCCATGTGTTTTTTTGAGGCTGTTGTCGATCTTTGGAGTCCTTGAACTGCTGTTGATTCAACAGCAAGCCTTGTTTCTTGAATTAATTGTTGTTTTCAAGACATCAGCTGCGCTGAGAGGTGAAAACACTTACACTTTACTCGCTCAATGCTACTACTAGCATTGTTAGTTGAATGATGTATTCGACCTAATCAGAGTGTCAACAAGATGAAAATTCTTTATGAGCGTGGCCAGTTGGGGCTGCCTGTGTTTTCCCCCGGGGCAGGACGCAGATAAGGCAAGACCCATCTGACCAGGACCCCGTTCAAAGTGTGCGTTGACTTGTGCCCCGAACGGGACAGCATGGAAGCACCGGCAACAAGCGGCAGGCCACCTGCAGGCTTTATGACGTTGACGTCGTGGCCGCTGTTGTATCACAGCACAGCAGGCAGCACGTCTCAGGGCAGCCTTGCGCAAGGAAGTCATGTTGACTTCAGCTCACAACAACCGTCAGCCCCGATACGGCTTCCAACAAGGGCCTGGCTGCCATCGTTTCGATTAGGAGGTTCGGGTAGCAATAAGTGGAGCAACAAGTCTCACTTGCACAGGCCTTTCGCCCTGGGTGTTGGTGCAGGGACAGGAGGCTCTATGCTGGTCAGCTTGCACCAACAACCCTCACGCCATGCCAATCTGTGCCCTGCTCGCACAATTCGAAACGAGAAGATTCTGGTGCAATTGACTGCTTGCTGTATTTGTGCAGTATGGCAGCGTTGGAGCAGCACAACTAGGTGGATTTTGGCCGTTCAAGAGCAAAGGTATTCAATCAAACTTCTTGACCAGACAGCTGTCATCTATTCATGCACTCACGAACTGCATCTCTGTGTAGCCAAATCCAAAGGCAAGGCCAAGAAACGGATACTTGTCTTAATGTCTGACACTGGCGGCGGGCACCGAGCAAGCGCTGAGGCTATCAGAAGTGGGTTCCAGATTCTGTATGGCAACCAATATCAAGTAAGTCACCTTGCAACATACTAGCACATGCTCTACGCCACCCTTGTATCTAATGCCAAATGATACAGCTGTAATCATATGGAGATGAGCTACTCCTTCAATAACTCAATTGCTGGGTGTTGCAGCTGGATATTGTTGACATCTGGAGTCAGCATACCCCTTGGCCAATGAACCAAATACCAAAGACGTACAGTTTCTTGGTCAAGAATGGGTTTCTGTGGCGATTCGGCTACTACACTCAGCAGCCACGTTTCATGCATGTGCCCTTCCTCAAGATGACAGCTGTCACAGCCAGGCGGCATATAGCGGCTGTATTTGACCACTACAACCCAGATCTGATAGTGTCTGTGCACCCCTTGCTGCAGCTGGTCCCCCTCACCATCCTGCAGAACCGCATCAAGTGAGCAACGTCCATAACACATGTGCTCCAGGGTCTGCCATGCATCTAGCCTCAAAAACATGACCCTAGCAAATTGCGTTGTATGCAGATGTGCTGCAGACTGCCTCCACAATCTGTAGCAAGTTTCTGCTTCACTGTCACATCTAATGCACATATGTTGAGCGTCCACAACACTGCTTGTGACTGGACATGTGTATTCAGCACAGCTGAGCATGCAACTGTTCTGAGTATGGGCAGTTCTGTATGTGTTCACAGTCAATTTGGGCTCATGGTCACCTGTATCAGCCTGCACTCAGTCAGCTTTTGTACTGCCAGGGCCGGCATTCAGAGGCCAATCAAGTTTGCCACGGTAGTGACAGATTTGACAACATGCCACAATACTTGGTTCCACAAGAATGTGGACCGCTGCTTTGTGGCAACAGAGGAGGCCAAACAGAGAGCACTGACAATGGGTATTGGGCAGCACAAGGTGACAGTGCATGGTCTACCCATCAGGCCCTCCTTCAGTCAGAAGCTGCCCTCCAAGCACCGCTTGCGCCAGCAGCTGGGCATGGACCTGCAGAAACCTGCTGTCCTGCTTGTAGGTATGGCAGTTCCTAATTTCATGCCTGCAGCAAAGTAGGATCCTGTTATGTGAGGGGAAGTACAGCCGTACACCCTGGCTGTATATTGGTTGCATGCTGGTCTTATGCAGGCATGTTAGAGAATGCCATTCGGTAAGCAGTGCAGTGTGTCATCTGCCAGGTCAGCAGAGGCTGCTGGCAGACGCAAGACAGACAGCAACACCTCAAACTGCCATGTACTTGCTTTGCTGAAGCCACATGCTTCATCAAGATTACATGATTCCTGAGATGTTCTGCAAGTAGCTCTGCATGTGTAGTGCAGCACTTGCATCTGCCTGCCTCTGTGTCCCAACTATCAAGGTGTTTCTGTGAAACTCTGCATATCTGGAATCAGCTCGACCAGTTCTCTTACGTGATGTCCACATGCTTGGCCAATGGCTGTTTGGCAGCACAGGTGGCGGAGAGGGTATGGGAGCAATTGAGAAGATTGTGCAGGCTCTGGTAGAGCAGGTGGGTCCAGCCTGCCAGGTTGTGGCCATCTGTGGCCGTAACAAAGGCCTCATCAAACGCCTGGAAGCCAAACCATATCCAGCTGGCATGCAGGTAATCTGTACAAAGTAGCTCTGCAGCTGCAAGTTGACTCACACTTCTGGGTTGCACCCGCACTGGCATGCAGCATGGCAGCATCATACTTATTTGCAGTAGCAGAAGCCAGTAGTGGGAGCTGCTGGATTTAGACGGAGGCGCGCATATAAGAGCAGAACATTTTGATGGAAAGTGAACATAGGAATAGCTGCAGGTCACCATCAAAGGCTTTGTGGACAACATGCCTGAGTTGATGACAGCCTGTGATATGATCATCAGCAAGGCAGGGCCCGGCACAATTGCAGAGTCCTTCATATGTGGCCTTCCTGTGCTGCTGAATGGCTTTGTGCCATGTCAGGAGGAAGGCAATGTGCCGTTTGTACTCAAGCACCAGGTAAGCTGCAGTCATTAACAACCTTTGTGATCCCACCAATTATGTACGCATATTTGCCTACTATCAATACATCTGTAATATCATTTGGCAGATTGGCAACGCAGTCCACTAGTCAACAGAGTGTCAGTTTCAAAGCAATTTTGCCCACTGTGAGTATGTTGTGTTGAGTGTGTCTGCCATTGCAGCGTATGCAAGCAGACTGTATATGCTGGATCTGCACGGTCAAGTAAGCCTTGCAATTTGGGACTGCAGGTTGGTGCATACGAGGACAAACCTGCAAAGATAGCTCAGATTATCCATGGCTGGGTACATGAGAAGCGGGGAGAGTTGGCTGCAATGGCTGCTCGAGCAAAAGCAATGGGTCAACCACAAGCTGTCTTTCGAATAGTTGAGGATCTTGCAACCATGTGCGCCTGATGAGCCAACATGCGGCTTATGACTAGATTGTTGCAAGAAACTGCAACTAAAGCTCACAGCAAGCACCTGCATTACAGTCGAGTGTACAGTGCCATGAAGATTAGGCCACAACACTGGTCTCAAATACACTCTGCTGAAGCGCGACCACAACACGTGATGCAATACAGCATGTGTTGCACATGACTCGTGCCTTACCAGTGCCAAAGGCACTGTGATTCAAAAAGCTTACCGCCACTTCCGCCGCTGAACATTTAGCATGATTTGACTCCTTGCTTGGTTCCGGCACTTTTCATAGGTTCCGAGATGATGCTTTCGACTACCTCAGCATCTTTAAATCAGGACACTGCCAGCAATAAGGCTTGGCGCTCCAGTGCTGCTCGCGACATGAGTGCTGCTGCTGCACAATTTGAGTAGCAGTCTGATCTCATATGGCCAGTCAAGTAGGGCAGGTGCCCGCTCCTACGCACTCCGGGGCAGAGACTGCGCTGTCAGGAGCTGGTGCCGTCGTTCAGGACGATGGGGTGGCCGTCGACTCGCCGGCATCTCCTGTGGCCGCAGGCAGTCAGGCTTCTGTAGGGCCTGCGGGAGAGCCAAATCTCATGCAAGCGGCAGCGTCAGCGGTCTATGCAAGTTCGGCGTTGATGGCCAACGACAGCGCGTTGTCTGTTGCAGATGGTTCAGGTTCGAATGCTGCGAACAGCGACATCAGTGCTGCCTCAGTTCTGAAGTTGTTGAATGCTTAGCTTGACACTCAAATGCAGGCAACAAGCTGGCGGTCGCAGGAGCGGAACAAAAAGTCGGACGGAGAAATACACGATCGCATTCATCATCTCCACGTGCACAGGCTGTGAGCTTTGTACCAAAAACGGCGTCTGATCTGGCAAACCAGCAGCAGGCCCACCTGCCAGCTTTACACCAGGTGAGGCACAAATGCAGCTCAGCAGTGCAGCTTATGCGCTCGTTCTTCGCCTTCATGGTGTCATTCAATCAATGAACGCAGGAGGCCTTTGCAGCACCAGCTGCTGCCTCTGCACCAGGGCAGACGCCTCAGAGTCCATACCCCCACTGTTCTCTTGCATCTGCTCAGCGGGGTGCGTCAGCAGCAGCTTCTGTGGAAGCCATACAGCAAGGAGATGAAGATGAGGATGTTCAAGGTGGGATGGCCACTGCAAGCACTCAGGCAACAGGTGATGCAACCTCACTGCCAGCCGCATCACACACTAGACGCCAGCGAATGTATCATGACACCAGGCTGCCAATTGCTCCCAGCTTGAGACAGCAGTCGCCAGCAGCTAACAAAGCCACAAGCGCTCTTCCCATTGAACGAGGGCATTCAGTGGTGTATGACAGCGAGTATCGCCTAGCACAGTCACCACTCTCTCTACAGCAGTTTGGGCTGTCCTCTGCAGCAAGTGGCCGCAAGCGTCAAAGGGCTGAGAATGACATTGCTGGGCCGTCACATGCTGCGCGCATGCTGCTTTCCCCAGAGTGCAGTGAAGCCTCACAGGGCCATCCACATACCGCACAGCATACTGAGGCATGTCAAGCAGCACCTGAAACCACACAGCAGGCCACCATTCAAGAGGTGAGCTGATCTGGCTGGAAACAGCATGCTTGCTTGGCCAATGCCTGAGATGTCGCTGCAACTTTGCAAGACAAGACTAGCCTGCGACGTCTTGCGGCAGGGCTTATGCATATGTGTTCATTACAAGTCCATGCCCACATTCCAACATGTTCATTATTCACCCAGACTTTCACAATCTGAAGGGTGTCAAGTTCTTCCTTGCCTGCATCTGATTAGCGTTTGCTCGTCCTACAGGCAATGTCTGGTCAACAGTTTGATGAGGAGGCTCAGCAGTCTGCCTATAAGTCCGTTTCAGAAAGTCAGGGTCATGCTGACACCAGCCCCAGCACATCACTTGGCATTGGGACTGGCAGCCTTGACCTGATGGCATCAATTGCTGCAGAGCGACTTTATGCAGCTGCTGCTGTTGCACATCCAGCAACTTCTGCAGATGCATCTGCTGCTGGCCTGCCTCACAATATACAGCAGCAGACGACAGCGTCTAACGATGCCTTAGCTGCTGGTGATTCATATGACATGCAACAGCATGCTTCTGCTTCTGTGCATGCTACAGTGTCAGAGGAGGATTGCCCTGCTTCTGACGCTGAAACTGACTTGTCTTCGGTTGGACTTCTCTCTGGCAGGCGACAGCGTGACAAAGGTGACCACTGACCTTTGTGGAATACTCCAGTCTTCAGGCATGCCCTGCAGCAAACGTGCTCAAAAGTACAAAACCTGCATCTGCGCTCAAGTCATTGTAAGACCGCTGTCTGGTGTAGATCTCCGCCTATGCATAAAGGGCAACTTTCTTGACATTGCAGATGCAGCCGCCCTTGTGAAACACATGTACAGCAATACATGTAACTCTGGTGTGTAAAAATGATGAGCACTCTGTAACAGTGTGCGTGTGTGTTGTAGGCAGGCAGCGTTTGCCAGACTCTACTGGCGCGCCGGCAACTGAGATGCTGACACAGCCTGCCAGCGGTGCACATAGGTGTGTATGTACGTGAGCACAGTACTCCTACACTGGTGCCTTGCAATTGAGGATCATTGCTATATATTAGCCTGCAGAATGTGCACTTGTGCTTGACAGGACATAATGTACCTGGTACCAGGCTATCGACACAACTTTGGTGTCTACATAGTATACTTGGATTTTTTTATCAAATTGTGTGCAATGCAGGGCACATGCAGGAAACAGTCAGGCAACATCTCAGCGTCAACTGTACTAGTACACAGGACATCCTCCGGTGAGCAAATGTCACCTCGTCCAATGAAACTGATCGCGGTGCATGCACATGCAGGCTAAAAAGATCAGACTGTCATGGATAATAGCTTGTACTACAAGGATTGCATGTTACTGGCCATCCTGTGACTTGCCTGATCAAGATCGAAAATCGTTGGGATCAATCCCAGAAAATAACGCGTAAATATGCATGCTGGTGCTTCGCAGCTTTTGCGCTGCCATGCCCATGACTGCCTACTTTGTAAAGCCTTGACACATGACGCACACGAGCACAGCACGAGCAAACCAGTCCGACGCACGTGTGAGTAGTAAATCCACTTTGGTCCGACTTGGCTTTCGTGCGTACGACTCACAGCTGTTTTGTACGTCACAGGTCGTAAAGAAGCGGATTGCTCTTCCTCGCCCCGGCGCACGTGGAGTATCACGTGAGTGCAAAGCGATGAAACGGTTTGACCAGGCTGCAAGCGACCCTTTGACTGCAAAATCGTTTTGCTTAGCCGTCAAAGCGCACAGTCGACCAGCCGCAGTATACTGCTCTGTGCCACTGTAGTTGACCGGCTGATTGCTTTCGGTTCCCTGCAATCAATACAGCCGCCCCCATCGTAAGCGCTAGCTCCCGATACAGGTACAGATTGATGTCGGCTGTTTGACTGATCACGGCTTGTGTTTGTCATAGACAGACTTGATTGTTGTTTGTGGGCCTATCTAACTTGATCACTGCATTATGCACACATACACCTTATGCGCACAGTGCGTGTATGCGGTCGCGGCAGAGTTCTCACACGCAATGTTTGACTTTACAGGGTACTCTCGTTTTGGCTCGCATGGCAACTGCCAGCCTGCGCTGCATGCAGACCAGCGATATGATGTTCAAGGGTTCAATGGGTCAATCAGAGCCTGGTGCAAATCTTTCAAGCGCCTCTGGCCCGTGTTCCGACTTGATGTCTGCTCACCAGGTCAGCGACGGCTCGTTACGTTTTGTGTGCAAAAGTATACTGTTGCCTTGCTGTGCTGACGTTACACTGCTTGGCGTACACTGACGCAAAACCTACTACAGTGATCACATATTGCCGCCTGTCGAGCATCCAGTAAGCCGGACTCAGTCTCACGAACAAACCCCCAAACGGTTTGCCTTGCTGCAGAGCGGAAACCTAGCTGACGGGCCTCATATGGACAACGTTGGCGCATTTGACCTCAGCAAGCTGACTGCAGTCAGCTTTGCTGCTATGCGACTAGATATAGGCACTTGGCAGGTACAGCCTCAGATTGCATATTCTGTGTTTCAGTTGTTGCTGTATATACCCTGCACCAAATACACTGTCTCACAGCAGCAGTCAGCTCACATGCTTCTGCTCTGCAGTTCATTGCAAAGACCAAGGAGGCGGTTTCTGCCACCTGCTGCTACACCCAGCGTCAGCTGACCTGGGAGGTGACAGAGTCTGGTCAAAGGAACAAAGTTGAGTTGAAGTGGGACGACATCACCAGTCTCAGAGTCACACCCATGGTAAGCATCTGCTCTCTGCAAAAAAATCGGTTGCTTTTTGTTACACCTGCTGCATTGCTTTTTGTTACACCTGCTGCAACAGTTTGTCTTGCAAAGGTGTCTTGCTCAGTCTATGCCAATGGCAAAATCAGGCAAACACCTTACACAGATGTAGGTGCTGACCAGGGCTGTTGCTGCTACAGGGACCAGCAACTGAGCTATTGGAAGTAGATGTGCAACAGGCGCCAGCCCTGTATCAAGAAACCAGTCCTTCTGTTTGGCAGCAATGCCACGACTTCACTGGTGGAGAAGCCTCCTGCCTCAGGTATGCAAACACTACATCTTGCCTGCGTCTCTGCAGCCTTTAGCAACTCCCTGCACTAATCCTGCAACACCTGTACATATGGCAATGTGATAGTTTCTGACAGCCTGCACTGATTGCCTGCAAATGATGATTGGTTTGGCTATGCATATATGCCTGTTCGGCATGCAGTTTCTGCAAGCTGAATCGTGTCCACATGGCCCTGTGCTGCAGTGCACTGACTGTCTCCTGATCTGCAGGACACACAAGGTGCTGTTCCCTTCCAACACTGTGATGAACCTACTGCAAGATCTGGTCCTGCGCGAGCCACGCCTTGCTGCACTTACTACAAACTACCTTCCTGCTACTACAGCTG